>Ga0183098_10484_pt1 | contig 76186 bp, 62 predicted proteins | sample BioMet9_FD_128884 | JGI IMG/M metagenome (GOLD analysis project Ga0183098, IMG submission 128884) | Microbial communities from bioreactor (seeded with sewage sludge) at Lawrence Berkeley National Lab, California, USA - Biofuel... | ecosystem: Engineered > Bioreactor > Anaerobic > Unclassified ...
TTGATCAGCTCTCGCTGTTGTGTTTGTTTACCCAGAGTTGTCTCTCTGCTTCTTTCGCAGTTCTCACTGCTTCGGAATCTTTGGTTATTTTCCAGGTTTTATGGTACTATTCTCTTTTCTATGACCGTGTGTCTTTGCGAGACAACTTCTTTATTATACGCTTCGAAGTTTCTTTTGTCAAGCACTTTCTTAAACTTTTTTACCTTCCCGGTTGACTTTTACTTGTAAAAGTCTAAGGGCGGCGCTTTGGATTTATCTTTGATAAATCCTGCCGGCCTGTACCGGATGGTACGCAGATTTGTTAAAAATCTTCCTTATTATCAATTAGGATTTTTATCAAATCTGTGATCCTTTGTTTTCAAGCGCTTGTCTCTCTCAAGACAGCTTAGTTATTATAAATCATCAACCGTTTCATGTCAAGCAGTTTTTTGATTTATTTTTCGCTCTCTTTTGAGCTCAAATGCGCAGCTCGTTTTTCGAAAGCTTTATTATTTTACGACGAATTCACTTGGTTGTCAAGCGCTTTTTACAAATCTTTTTTTGCTTTTTTTTATGGGTGCGTTATTTTCCTTTTTACATTCTTATTCAATCATAATGACGCATTGTTTCTTCCCTTATCCTGTGTTATAATGAATCCATCAACAGCGAGGTAAATCCGATGGCAGATCAAATACGCGTGATCGCACGTAATAAAAAAGCAAGACATGACTACTTTATAGAGGAAACCTATGAATGCGGCATCGTCCTTTCCGGTACGGAGGTTAAATCCATCCGCCAGGGCAAGGTCAGCCTCAAGGAAAGTTATGCTGATTTTTTAGACGGCGAGCTCTTTGTTTATCAAATGAATATCTCTCCCTATGAAATGGGGAATATCTACAATAAAGACCCGCTGCGCACGCGCAAGCTGCTGATGCACAAGCGGGAGCTGAGCAAGCTCATCGGTCTGAAGCAGCGCGATGGTTATACCCTCATCCCCCTCAGTCTCTATTTTTCCCGGGGAAGGGTAAAAATCGAGCTGGCTCTGGCCAAGGGCAAGAAGGTCTACGACAAACGTCACAGCATTGCTGAACGGGATGCCAGCAGACGAATCCAGCGGGATTTGCGCAATCACTATTGATGATTCATCACTATTCCGGGGGCGTAAAGGTTTCGACGGGGATATTGAAGTAATGCAAGCGAGCCGATGTGCCAAACATCGTAAAAAGTGGCACCTAAATATAAACGCAAAAGACAATAGAAGTTACGGCATGGCGTTGGCTGCTTAATCGCAGTTAATCATGCTAAACTTACCGCGGCACATAATGCCGCACGTCCCCTACTCTTACCTGTGATTGTAGGCTGACGTTCATAACAGCAGGGAACGGTCATCAGGAACTGCCCCGGCCTCCTGACCATCAAGGGGCTGGCCACCTCCTCCTTTGTCACTGGGAGAAGGCGGTGGCGAGAAACATGCCAGTGACTGCGCTCGGAGAAAACGTTATGAATGTATTTTCGGACGTGGGTTCGACTCCCACCGCCTCCACCACTTGGTTACAAAAAACAGATTCGCACAAATTTTGAAGCCAAAATACATCGGAGAATCAAATGAAACGACAAGACTACCTGAGCTGGGATGAATATTTCATGGGCATCGCCCTGCTATCCGCCCAGCGAAGCAAGGACCCCAACACCCAAGTCGGTGCCTGCATCGTAAGCCCTAACAACAAGATTCTATCCATGGGATATAACGGCATGCCCACAGGCTGTGACGATGACCTGATGCCCTGGGAACGGGAGGGCGATCCCCTGGACACCAAATACCTATACGTGTGCCATGCGGAATTCAACGCCATCCTCAACAGCGGTGCCCATTCCTTGAATGGCGCCACCTTGTACGTCACCCTTTTTCCCTGTAACGAATGCACCAAGGCCATCATCCAGAGCGGCATTAAAAAAGTCATCTATAAAGAAGACAAGTACGCCTGCAGCGATGCCGTGCGTGCCGCGAAGAAGATGATGGACATGGCCGGCATCCTCTACGAACAGTACGAGCGTTCCAACAAGGCCGTCACCATTAAATTATGACCATACGGGCAATCCCCATCGGACACAGACAGAACCGTGTCCACTGGGGATTGTTTTTTATTGCAGAATCCTATGAATTGCCCGCAGTAACCGGTCTAATGGCTGCCGAAGACCTTCCGGGCGATTTCAACCCCTGCGCGGGCGTCCTTCCCGTAATAATCCGCCCCGATGGAGGCTGCGTACTCTTCGTTCATCACGGCACCGCCCACCATGATCTTCACATCCGGGAGTTCCTTCCTGAACAGTGCGATAGTCGACTCCATATTCTTTACCGTCGTCGTCATCAAGGCGCTGAGCCCCACCAGCTTCACATCCTCTGACCGGGCTTTTTCCAAAATGGCTTCGCCAGCCACATCCTTGCCCATGTCGATGATCCGGTAGCCATAGTTCTCCATGATGACCTTCAGAATATTCTTCCCAATATCGTGGACATCGCCCTTGACCGTTGCCAGGATGATGGTCCCCTCGCTGGCCTGTTCCCCATTTCCCATGGCCTTTTTGATTTCCGCAAAGGCATTCTGGACGGTTTCCCCCGAAAATATCAGATTGGGCAGGAAGATGTCTCCCTTCTCAAAATCCTCCCCGACCTGGTCCAGTCCGGGAATCAGGTAGCGGTTGACGATTTCCATGGGTTCCATTTGTTCCAATGCTTTTTTAACCGCGGGTACGATATCATCCTTCAGCCCGTCGACCACCATGGCCTTCAAATCGGGTATGCCTGAGGATTCCGCCTGTTGGGTGGATTTTGTCTGGATCTCATCCCTGGAGCCGTTCTTCCCATGGGCCGCCACGTAATCCCGGCAGCCCTCATCCAGGCCTGCAAGGGCACGGTAGGCGGAAATGGCATCCATCATCGCCGGATCCCCCGCCTTGATGATGGGGGTGTCCAGTCCGGCCGCCATGGCCATGACCAAAAATGTCCGGTTGACCAGGCGCCGCTCCGGCAGGCCGAAGGAGATGTTGCTGACTCCCAGCACCGTGGGAACCCCGAATTTCGCCTTGACATCGCTCACAGCCCCCAGGGTCTGCACCACCCCGGCCTGCTGGGCCGACGCGGTGAGGACCAGACAGTCGATGAGGATGTTTTTCCGGGGAATCCCCTCATCCTTCGCCCGGTTAATAATTTTCTCTGCAATCTCCACCCGTTTTTCCCGGGTTTTGGGAATGCCGTCTTCATCCAATGTCAGTCCCAGCACACAGGCGCCGTATCGCCTGACCGGTGGAAGGATGGCCGCCATGGATTTTTCTTCCCCATTGACGGAATTCACCAGGACCTTGCCATTGTACTCCGCCAACACCGCTTCAATGACCTCGGGCTTGGTACTGTCGATCTGCAGGGGCAGGTCCACCAACTGGCTGATTTCCTTGACCGCGCGGAGCATGGTTTCTTTTTCATCGATTTCCGGCAGGCCCACGTTGACGTCCAGAATATCCGCCCCCAGCTTTTTCTGCTCCAGGGCGAGCTGTTTGACCATGGCCATGCTGCCTGTCCGCAGATCCTCCTTCAGCGCCTTGTTGGCCGAAGGATTGATGCCTTCCCCGATCACCCGGATATCCTGTCCCAACGTCAGCGTCCGGGTTGCCGTGGCGATGCGGGTGGCCGTGTTGTCCGGCGTCGCCTCGATGACCTTCACCGGGACATCCCGGGTGGCCTCGATGGTCAGGGCGATGTGCTCCGGCGTCGTGCCGCAGCATCCGCCGAGGATGCAGGCTCCCTTTTCCGCTATCTGCCGCATGTACCCGGCAAACTGTTCCGGTCCGATATCGTACTGGGTCTCCCCGTCCACCACCCGGGGCAATCCGGCGTTGGGCTCCACGGCGATGGGAACCGAGGCGTAGCGGACCAGGTCATCGATGATGGGCAGCATCTGTTCCGGACCGGTGGAGCAATTGATGCCGATGGCGTCGACCCCCAGGGCTTCCAGGATGGTGACGACGGTCAGGGGATCGGAGCCTGTCAGGGTCCGTCCGGTCTCTTCATAGGTCATGGAGGCGATGACGGGCAGGTCGCTGTTTTCCTTGGCGGCCAGCACCGCGGCCCTGGCTTCGTAAATATCCGTCATGGTCTCGATGAGGATCAGGTCCGCGCCGGCCTTCACGCCACTTTTCACCATCTCTGCGAAATAAGCCTTGGCCCGGGCGAAGGAGATATCGCCCAGATCACCGATCAGCGCGCCGATGGGCCCGATGTCCAGCGCCACGTAATCCGGATTCTGGGCCCGGGCGATGGCCACCGCCGCCGAAACCAGTTCGTCGACGGTGTGCCCACAGCCCGCGGCTTTGTAGCCATTGGCGCCAAAGGTGTTGCTCACCAGGATGTTGGCCCCCGCTTCCACGTATTCCCTTTGGATGGCCCCGATGATTTCCGGGTGGGTCAGGTTCAGGACCTCCGGAACCGGCCCTGTATGGGATACCCGTTTCTGGATCAGGCTGCCCATGCCGCCGTCCAGATACAGGCGTTTTTCTTTTATCTGCTCAATCAAGTTCATGTGTCTGCTCCTTCGTATTGCGTTTGTTTCAGAATAACCGCGATGGCCCCAAAAAACAACCCCTCTTCCCCATCTTTATTATATGGATTCCCGATAACCAGCCATAGGGAAGGTAAATGACACGAATTTTCGGAATTTTTGAAAAAAGCAGTTGACAGGAGGGGGTATTTCAAGTACAATTAATTGCGTTCTCGTAAGAAGAGCGCATCATTTAGGCCGATCGTCGCATTGGTGGCCAGTGTTGATTGCGGGTGTAGCTCAGTGGTAGAGCCCTGGCCTTCCAAGCCAGTCGCGAGGGTCCGATTCCCTTCACCCGCTCCATTTATACATATGCGCCAATAGCTCAGTTGGATAGAGCAACGGCCTTCTAAGCCGTGTGCCCGGGGTTCGAATCCCTGTTGGCGCGCCATATATTTCTTTTACCCATGGTGGATGTAGTTCAGTGGTAGAGCGCCAGATTGTGGTTCTGGTTGGCGGGGGTTCGAGTCCCTTCATCCACCCCATTTTTTTATTTTGAGGTAGGGGTATAGCCAAGGCGGTAAGGCACTAGACTTTGACTCTAGCATGCGTAGGTTCGAGTCCTGCTACCCCTGCCATCTTAGCTTGACATAAATGACCCATTAGCTCAGTTGGTAGAGCACCTGACTTTTAATCAGGGTGTCGGGCGTTCGAATCGCCCATGGGTCACCATCCAATAAATCATATCGCTTGAAGGCACGTCCTTCAAGCTTTTTTTATTGCCTCCGATTTTTTCCAGCCTTCTTGAAACCAAAAGAAGCCCCATACAAAAAGAAGCCTCCAATGACGCCGGAAGCCTCTCCTCTTAAAATCTATCGCTTATTCTTCTTGTTCTTTGACGCCACCGGATAAATCTCCCCGCTGACCTTGCCGTCCGCCCCGATGGTCACCATGCCGTAGGTCGCTCCGGTGCTGTACCGGGAATAGGCCAGCGCCCCGGGATTCATCATCAAGATGCCCCCCGTTTCGTCGATGCGCGGGACATGGGTGTGACCGTAAAGCACGATATCGGCCTTTTCTTCCCTGGCCTTGTAGTATAGCCGGCCCAGATCCCCCTTGACGCCGAATTTATGGCCGTGGCAGGCGATGACGGTCTTCCCGCTCAAAAGGGTCTTGACGAAGGGAACACCGTCCTCATTTCCAAAATCCATGTTTCCCTGGAGGCTGAACAGCGGGATCCCCACCCAATGGCGGATTTCCATGGCGTCCTCAACATAGTCTCCCAGATGGAAGATAACTGACGCCCCCATGGCCGCCAGGGCGTCCACCGCTTTCCTCAGATCCTCCAGATTGCCATGGCTGTCACTGACCACGCCGATATTGATGATTTCCTTATTCATGGCCGCCTCTGTCATCCCAGCGAATCCAGCTTCTTTTTCGCCAAAGCGACAGCCTTTGACCGGTGGCTGATCTGATTCTTCTGTTCTTCACCGATCTGGGCGTAGCTCTTCCCCAGCCCGTTCACGATGAACAGCGGATCGTAGCCGAATCCCTGTTCGCCCAGGAATTCGTGGGCGATGGTCCCTCGCACGGTTCCCCGTCCGGTCCATTCCGAGCCGTCGGGCAGGATCAGCGCCACGGCGCAGACGAATTCCGCCCCGCGCCTGCCGTCGGGCACATCCTTCATCGCCGCCAGAAGCTTGGCGTTGTTGTCGGCGTAGGTCACGTGTTCCCCGGCGTACCGGGCGGAGTAAATCCCCGGTGCCCCGTCCAGGGCGTCCACGGACAGGCCCGAGTCATCCGCCATGATGATCACATCCTGTCCCTTCAAAAACGGCGCGATGGCCCGGACCTTGATCAGGGCGTTTTCTTCAAAGGTCACGCCGTCTTCCACGATATCCACATCGATGCCCATTTCCTTCATTGTTTTAACGGCGTATTCCCCGTTCAGCATGTCTTTCAGTTCGATGGCCTTGTTCGGGTTCCCCGTGGCCACCACGATGGTTTTTTTACTATTCATTGGTTAAATCCCCAGTGCTTCCTTTTGCGCTTTTATCAAATCCGCGATGCCTTTTTCGCCCAGGGCCATGAGCTCATCGAACTCCGTCCGGGTGAAGGGCCGCGCCTCTCCGGTCCCCTGGATCTCGATGATGGTCCCGCTGTCGGTCATCACCACGTTCATGTCCACCTCCGCCGAGGAATCCTCGCGGTAGCACAGATCCAAAATGGGGTGATCCTGCCAGATGCCCACGCTGGTGGCCGCCACAAAGCCGTTCAGGGGATTCTTTTTGATGAGTCCCCTTTCAAGCAGGGCCGTCACCGCGTCGTACAAGGCGATGTAGGCCCCGGTGATGGAGGTGGTGCGGGTGCCGCCGTCGGCCTGGATGACGTCACAGTCGATCCAGATGGTCCTTTCCCCCAGGGCTTCCAGATCCACGACGGAACGCAGGCTGCGCCCGATGAGCCGCTGGATTTCCACCGTGCGGCCGTCGATCTTGCCCCGGTTGCGGTCCCGGCTCTTCCTGGTGTCCGTGGAGCTGGGCAGCATCTCGTATTCCGCCGTCACCCAGCCCCGGCCTTCCCCCCGCATGAAGGGCGGCACCTTTTCCTCCACCATGGCGGTGCAGATGACCCGGGTCTCCCCGATCTCCATGAGCACCGAGCCCATGGCATTTTTGGTGAAATGACGGGTTACCCTGACCGGCCGGCCCTCATTCCAGGGCCGGCCGTCCGGACGTTCAAATGCGGTGTTGATCTCAGCCATTGATCTTCTTTCCAACCACTTCGCGGATGATCTTGTTGGCCAGCTGGGGATTGGCCTGTCCCTTGGTGGCTTTCATGACCTGGCCGGTGAGGAAGCCGTAGGCCTTCTTGTTGCCGGCGGCAATATCTTCTACAGACTTGGGGTTGTCGTCGACGATCTTTTCGATGATGCCCATCAGCTCTGAAGAATCGCTCATCTGGGCCCAGTTGTTGGCTTCCACGATGGCCTTGGGACGGTCGCCGGATTCAAACATCTTTTCCAGCACGCTCTTGCCGATCTTCCCGCTGATGGTGTCGTCCTTGACCATCTTCAGCAGCTCGGCCAAAGCGTCGGGTCCGAAGGGGATGGTTTCCATGGACAGTTCCTTTTCCTTCAAATGGGCAGGAATGTCCACCATGAGCCAGTTGGAAATCTGCTTGGGTTCGTTGTACAGGGCCACCGTATCTTCAAAATACTTGGCGGTGACTTTTGAAGCCGTCAGGACGCCGGCATCGTATTCCGGCAGGCCGTATTCCGACACGTACCGGGCCCGTTTGGCTTCCGGCAGTTCCGGCAGCTCGGCCTTGGATTTGGCGATTTCTTCATCGGTAATGATGATGGGCACCAGATCCGGTTCGGGGAAGTAGCGGTAATCCTGGGCTTCTTCCTTGGAACGCATGGAGGAGCTGACCCCCTTGACATCGTCCCATTTCCTCGTTTCCTGGATGATGCGGTGACCTTTTTTAAGCTCGATGATCTGGCGCTTGCTTTCGTACTGGATGGCGCGCTGAAGGGCCCGGAAGGAGTTCAAGTTCTTCATTTCCGTACGGGTTCCCAGGACATCGCTGCCCTTTTCCTTGACGGAAAGGTTGACGTCGAAGCGGATGGAGCCTTCTTCCATCTTACAGTCGGACACGCCGGTGTATTCCAGGGTATTCCTCACCTTTTCCGCGAACACCCGGGCTTCCTCCGCCCCCCGCAGGTCGGGTTCCGTGACGATTTCGATCAGGGGGACGCCGCAGCGGTTCACGTCCACCAGGGTGCCGTCCGCCGATTCGTGGAGCAGCTTGCCGGCATCCTCTTCGATGTGGATCCGGGTGATGCCGATGTGTTTGGTTTCCCCGCCCACCTCGATATCTACCGTCCCACCGGTGCAGATGGGCAGATCGAACTGGGACGTCTGATAGGCCTTGGGAAGGTCAGGGTAAAAATAATTCTTCCGGTCCATCTTGCTGAAATTGGCGATGTGGCAGTTGAGGGCCAGCCCCGCCTTGGTGGCGTATTCCACCACTTTTTTGTTAAGCACGGGCAGCACTCCGGGCATGCCCAGGCACACCGGGCAGGTGTGGGTGTTTTCATCCGCTCCGAAGGCCGTTGAACAGGAGCAGAAAATCTTCGTCTTGGTCGCCAGTTCGGCATGGATTTCCATCCCGATTACAATATCATAATCCATTTTTCCTCCTCCTTTATTTGCATTTCGGCTGATTGGCCCGGAAGCCGATGGCTTGTTCCAGGGTATAGGCCGTCTGAAGAATCCGGTCCTCCGTCAGGATGGGTCCCATGAGCTGGAGGCCGATGGGCATTCCCGCCTGATCCAGTCCGCCGGGAATGGACACCGCCGGGATGCCGGCGATGTTCACCGGCACGGTGAACAGGTCGGACAGGTACATATCCAGCGGGTTGCCGATTTTTTCGCCGATGCCGAAGGCCGTCTTGGCCGCGGTGGGCGTCAGCATGAGGTCGCAGTCCGCGAAGACCTGGTTAAAGTCCTCTACGATCATGGTCCGGACCTGCATGGCTTTTTTGTAATAGGCATCGTAATACCCGGAGCTCAGGGCGTAGGTCCCCAGCATGATCCGGCGCTTGACTTCCGGCCCAAAGCCCTGGGTCCGGGTCTTGAAGTACATGTCGATGTAATCCGTGTATTCATCCGCACGGACGCCGTAACGCACGCCGTCGTAACGGGCCAGGTTGGAGCTGGCTTCCGCACAGGCGATGATGTAATAGGCCGCCAGGGCCTGATCCAGATAATGGAAATCCACGTCGACGATCTGGGCGCCGTTGTCCTTCAAAATGGCCGCCGCGTCATCCATGGCCTTCTGGACCTCAGGCTGGACCCCTTCGCCGGAGAAGGAACGGCCGATGCCGATCTTCATGCCCTTGACGCCGTCCTTCAGGGTGCGGGTGTAATCTTTCTTCGCCACGTCGAGGGAGGTGGAATCCTTGGCGTCGTGGCCGGTGATGGCGTTCATCACCAGGGCGCAGTCTTCCACGTCCTTGGTGAAGGGACCGATCTGGTCCAGGGAGGAGGCGAAGGCCACCAGGCCATAGCGGGATACCAGGCCGTAGGTCGGCTTCATCCCCACCACGCCGCAGAGGGACGCGGGCTGGCGGATGGATCCGCCGGTGTCCGACCCCAGGGCGTAGCAGGCCATATCCGCCGCCACCGCCACGGCCGAGCCGCCGGAGGAACCGCCGGGAACCTTGCTGGTGTCCCAGGGATTGTGGGTCGTCTGATAGGCGGAGTTTTCCGTCGAAGAGCCCATGGCGAATTCATCCATGTTGGCCTTGCCCAAGAGGATGCCCCCTTCGGCGATCAGACGGTCGTAAACATCCGCGTTGTACGGCGGCACAAAGTTGGCCAGGATCTTGGAGGCACAGGTGGTGGTCAGTCCTTCGCTGCACATGTTGTCCTTGAGGGCGTAGGGAATGCCGGCCAGAGGAGCCTTGTCCCCCTTCACGCCGCTTTTGTCCATGGTCCGAGCCGCTTCCAGGGCCTTTTCCCTGTTCTTCAGGAGATAAGCCTTCAGGTTATCGTCCAGGGCGTCGATGCGATCCGCGTAGGCGCGGGTCACTTCTTCAAAGGTAACCTCACCCTTTTTAAGGGCGTCGTTGGTTTCGTGTATGGTCAGTCGTGTAATATCCACATCTTCCTCCTATTCCAGCACCCGGGGCACTTTAAAGCAGCCGGCTTCGGCGTCTGGCGCGTTGGCCAGGGCCACCTGATTGGTCAGGGATTCACCCACCACATCGTCCCGGTACACGTTCTGTACATTTAAAATATGTTCCGTCGGTTTGATTCCTGTCGTGTCCAGCTCATTGAGGGTGGCCACGTAATCCAGCACCGCCCCCAGCTCATCGGCCATGCGGTCCGTTCCCGCTTCGTCGAAGGTGAGTCGCGCCAGATTGGCCACATAGGTGACTTCTTCTCGTGATATGCTCATTTTTTTCTCCCATATTTTATTTAAGCGCCGCCATGTGACAACGGCGTTCAGATTTGAATTCAATATAGCCTATTATAATGTAAAAAACCGCAAATGTAAAACGGATGGACCGGTTTTTACAAGAATTCTTGCTTCCGGTCCACCCGCATTATTATTTTTCAATCATTTCCTTAAATGTGGCTTCATCGATGATGGGGATTCCCAGGCTCTGGGCCTTCTCGGCCTTGGATCCCGGGCTCTCCCCGGCCAGCACGTAGTCCGTCTTCTTGCTCACCGATCCCGTCACCTTGGCGCCGTGGGCCTCCAGCAGGGCCTTGGCTTCCCGGCGTCCCATGGTGGGAAGGGTGCCCGTGAGGACGAAGGTCAGGCCCGCCAGATCCGCAGCGGCCGCTGCCGCCCCCTGGGTCATGGTCAGGCCCGCTTCCTTCAGCGCCCCGATGGTGTCCAGGTTGGCTGGGGTCAGGAAGAAGTCGACGATTTCCGCCGCCATCTTATCCCCAATGTCGTCGATGGTCAACAGTTCCTCCGCCGTCGCCGCCACCAGAAGGTCCATATCCCCAAAATGAGCCGCCAGCAGCTGGGCGCCGTTGGCCCCCACCAGGGGGATGCCCAGGGCGAAGATCAATTTCCCCAGGGGCTGGCCTTTGGAAGCCTCGATGGCCGCCAGCAGATTGTCCACGGATTTCCTGCCCATCTTTTCCAGAGCTTCCAGCTCATTCCGGTGGTCTTCCAGATGGTAGATATCCACCACCGTGGTCACGAGGCCGTGATCCAGGAGCTGGCGCACCACCGCGCCGCCCATGCCTTCGATGTTCATGGCATCCCGTGACGCAAAGTGGACGATGCGTCGGAAGACCTGGGCCGGACAGTCCATGTTGACACACTTGGTCACCGCTTCACCGGGAACCCGGAAGGTTTTGGACCCGCACACCGGACAGCTTTCCGGCATGGCGAAGGGCTTTTCCTCCCCGGTGCGTTTTTCCGGAAGGGAGCGCACCACCTCGGGGATCACATCCCCCGCCTTCTGGATGACCACCCGGTCCCCGATGCGGATGTCCTTTTCCCGGATGTAATCCTCATTGTGCAGGGTGGCCCGGGAAATCATGGAGCCGGCCAGAGGCACCGTGGTGAGCTCAGCCACCGGAGTCAGCGCCCCGGTGCGCCCCACCTGGACGGTGATGTCCTCCACCGTGGTTTCCGTCTGCTCCGGCGGAAATTTGTAGGCAATGGCCCACCGGGGGCTTTTGGACGTGTCCCCAAGCTCTTCCCGCTGGCGCAGGTCGTTGACCTTGATGACCATGCCGTCGATTTCGTAGGGCAGGGCCGCTCGGCCGCCCTGACGCATGGCTTCGATGTGGTCCGTCACCTGTTCCATGGTGTCACACAGGGTGATGGGGCTGGTCTTGAAGCCGCATTCCGTCAAAAAGGCAAAGGCCTCCTGGTGGGTTTCAAAGGAAAAGCCCTCGATGCTTTCCAGATTAAAGATGAAGATGGACAGGGGCCGGGACGCCGCCAGCTTGGGATCCAGCTGGCGGATGGAGCCCGCCGCCGCGTTCCTCGGATTGGCGAACAGGGCTTCCCCCTCGGCCTCCCGCTTGGCGTTGAGGGCGGCAAAGCCCTCCTTGTATATAAGCACTTCCCCCCGGACCTCCAGGGTCACCGGTTTGGTCAGGCGCAGGGGGATGCTGCGGACGGTCTTTAAATTGGCCGTCACGTCCTCGCCGACGGCGCCGTCTCCCCGGGTGCTGCCCCGGACCAGACGGCCTTCCTCGTAATTCAAGACCACGGTGAGGCCGTCAAATTTGTTTTCCAGACAGTACTGGACCTCGGGGCAGACCTTGCGCACCCGCTGATCGAAATCCATGAGCTCTCCCGGGGAAAAGGCGTCGGCCAGGCTCAGCTTGGGCCGGTCGTAGCGGACCTTGGAAAAGGCGTCCGACGGCTTGCCTCCCACCCGCTGGGTGGGGGAATCCTCCCGGGCCAGTTCCGGGTTGGCTTCCTCCAGGGCCAGAAGCTCCTGCATGGCCCGGTCGTATTCAAAGTCGCTGACCCGGGGGGCGTCTTCATCGTAATAATGACGGTTTTGATCCTCGATGAACCCCATGAGTTCATCCATCCGTTTTTGCGTATCCGGCATGTCGTCCTCCTTTATTCACCCACCGCCTGTACGTAGGACGGGTCCAGTTTTTTGATGCCCACTCCCGGGAAAGCGATGGACAGCTGGTTCTTCTTGACCTCCACCACCGTGCCGATGCCAAATTTCTTGTGCTTGACCTTGCTCCCCAGATCAAAGCCCGCTTCACTGCCCCGGGCCACGGTGCCCATTCCCTTCGTGCCGTTCTTTTGCTTGCCGAAGGTCAGATTATCGCTGAACTGCATGGCTTTTTCCTGCCTGAAGCCCGACTGGGCGATGGTCTGGGTACGGAGCTGCTCCGAGTCCAGCTCGATGCAGTCTTCCGGCAGTTCCCGCAGGAAGCGGGACTGGATCTGGGGCGTGCGCCGCCCGAAGGTCATGCGTTCCGCCGCCCAGGACATGTACAGCCGCTTTTGGGCCCGGGTGATGCCCACGTAACAGATCCGCCGCTCCTCTTCCATCTGTGTCTCGTCCTCCAGGGACCGGGCATGGGGGAAGATTCCATCCTCCATGCCGGGCATGAAGACCACAGGGAATTCCAGGCCCTTGGCATTGTGCAGGGTCATGAGCAGGACCTTGCCCTCGTCGCTTTCATACTTATCCGTTTCCGAGGTCAGGGCCACGGTTTCCAGGTAGGCCGTCAGGCTGGTGTCGTCGCTGTTCTTTTCAAATTCCACGGCGGAAGAAACCAGTTCCTTCAGGTTTTCGATGCGGGTCTCGGCTTTTTCCATCTTGCCCATTTGGAGCATCTCCATGTACCCCGTCAAATCGATGACCCGCTGGATCAGGGCGCTGACGGATTCGGTCTCTGCCATTTCCACCAGCTCCGTCATGATTTCCGCGAATCCCCGGACCTTTCCGGCCACGCCGGAGGACAAATCCGGGACCTCATCCAGATGCCAGATGGTCTCCATCAGGCTCCAGCCCTTGAACTCCGCAAAATCCATGAGTTTGCCGATGGTCGCCCCGCCGATCCCCCGTTTGGGCACGTTGATGATGCGCTGGCACCCCAGATCGTCGGAGGGGTTGATGAGCACGTGGAGATAGGTCACGATATCCTTGATTTCCAGCCGGGAATAAAAGCCCGTCCCCCCCACCAGCTGGTACGGGATGTTCTGGCGCAGGAAGGCCTCTTCAAAGAGGCGGGACTGGGCATTGGTCCGGTACAGGATGGCGCAGTCCCCGTAGGTAAAGCCGTCCTCCCGGCGCAGCTTTTCAATTTCCTCGGCCACAAACCGGGCCTCGTCGTAGCCCTGATCAAAGGAGGACACCACGATGGGGTCTTCCCCGGGATTCCGCGTCCAGAGATTTTTTTCCTTGCGGTCGTGGTTGTTGGCGATGACGTCGTTGGCCGCCTTGAGGATCACCGGCGTGGACCGGTAGTTTTCCTCCAGCTTGACCACCTTGGCGTCGGGATAATCCTTCTCAAAATCCAGGATGTTGCTGATGTCCGCCCCCCGCCACATGTAGATGCTCTGGTCGTCGTCGCCGCAGACGCAGAGGTTTCTGTGGCCCCTGGCCAGCAGATTGACCAGCTCGTACTGGCAGTGGTTGGTATCCTGGTACTCATCCACCAGGATGTATTTGAAGCGGTCCTGGTAGATGGCCAGGATGTCCGGACGGGTTTTGAACAGCACCATGGTGTTGTAAATCAAATCGTCAAAGTCCATGGCGTTGTTCTGCCGGAGCATGGCCTCGTAGCGCTTGTAAAACTGGGCGGCCTTTTCCTCCCGGAAATCCCCCGCCGCCAGTTTTTCGTAGGACGCGGCGTCCAGTCCCCGGTTCTTGGCGTCGGAAACCTGGCCGATCAGATAACCGAAGGGGTACAGCTTGTCACTCAGGTCCAGTTCCTTGGCGATGAGCTTGTACAGGCGCTTCTGGTCGTCGGTGTCGTAAATGACAAAATTATCGCCGTACCCCAGCTCCTTGCCGTGGAAGCGCATGAGCCGGGCGCACATGGCGTGGAAGGTATACATCCAGATCCGGTCGCTTTCCGCCACATTCATGGCGGCGATCCGCTCCCGCATCTCCCCAGCCGCCTTGTTGGTAAAGGTGATGGCCAGGATCTGGGACGGCCAGGCCAGCCCTTGTTCCAGAATGTAGGCGATGCGGTGGATGATGGTCCGGGTCTTCCCCGATCCGGCGCCGGCCAGAATTAAAAGCGGCCCCTCAGTGGTGGCCGCCGCTTCTCTTTGTTTTTCATTTAATCCGTCAAGTAAACTCATTCTGCCTCCGAATAACGTATTTGTCCGTCGTAGATGCTCTTCAATATCTTGTCCATTTCTTCCCGGCTGATGGGCACCGGGTTGCGGGCCGTGCTGCCTTTCAGGGAATTATCCAGCAGGCTTTCGTAATGCTCCGCAAAGGCTTCTTCGGAGATTCCCATGGCCTTGAAGGTTTCGGGTACGCCGAACTGTTTTTTCAACGCCTTTACCCGGTCGATGACATCCCCGCCGATGGCCGCAGAAAGAGCGTCCAAATCCGCCTTGACCCCGGCATCCCGGCTGTTGTATTCCAGCACGTAGGGCAGAGCCACCGCGTTGAGCAGGCCGTGGCTGGTGCCGAACTGGCCGCCGAAGGCATGGGCGATGCCGTGATCCATCCCCAGCCCGGAATTGGCAAAGGACAGGCCCGCCAGGCTCTGGAACTCGTGGACGTTCTGGCGGCTTTCGATATCCCCCTTTTCAAAGGAGGCCGGCAGCCACGTGAAAAGTCCCTCCGCCGCGCTTTTGGAGATGGCCTTGCAGAAGGTGTTGCTGGCCTTGTTGATATAGGATTCCAGGGCGTGGGTCAGGGCGTCCATCCCCGATTCCACCATGACGTTCTGGGGCATGGACAGGGTCAGCTCGCCGTCCAGGATGGCGATGTCCGGGAAAAAGGCGGGGGATTTCAAGCCGACCTTGAGGTTTTCTTCCTCAAAGGTCACCACCGCGGCCCCGGTCACCTCGCTGGCCGTGCCCGAGGTGGAGGGTGCCGCCACCAGGGTGATCTTGCGCCGGGCTGCCGGTGCGTTCCCTGTGCGGATATCGTCGATGGACAGGGTGGGATAATCACAGAGCAGGGTCATGACCTTGGCCGCATCGATGGCGGACCCGCCGCCCACGGCCAGCACCACGTCGGGATCGAATTCCTTCATCCGCGCCGTTCCCTTTTCCACTTCCTCCACCGTCGGGTTGCCGCCGATGCCCAGATAAATATCGTAAGCCTTGTTTTCTTTTTTGAGCATTTCCTTGATCCGGCCGATGGTGCCGTTTTTCACCATGGACCCCTTGCCGCTGACCACGAAGAAACGCCTTCCTTCCAGGTTTTCAATGGCCGACAGGGCCCCAGGCCCGATAATCATCCGATCCCGGTTAAACCGTAATTCTTTCATGTCCGTCATCCTCCTTATCCTTTGCACATTGGGGAAATGACACAATCATGGTCGTCCCCGCCTTTTCTTCACTTTTCACCTGGATGGTTCCGCGGTGCTTCTTCACAATCCACGTGGCGATGGACAGGCCGAGGCCCGTCCCCCCTTCTTCCCGGGAGCGGACCTTGTCCACCCGGTAGAACCGTCCAAAGATTTTTTCCTGATCCTCCGGTGCGATGCCGATTCCCTGGTCCCGCACCTCGATGATGATCTTGCTTTCCTCTTCCCGTCCAACGATGGTCACCGTGGTGCCTTTATCGCTGTACTTGACCGCGTTGTCCACAAAGATGACCAGCAGCTGGGTCAGCTGGCTCGGGTCCCCCATGACCATCAGGGGATGATCCGGCATTTCCCAGTCCAGCATGATCTTCCGGTTCATGGCCACGGGCAGCATACGCTCGATGACCTCCTGGGAGAGGAAGACCATGTCCACCGGTTCTTCCGTCCCGTGGACCTCGCCGGCATCCGCCCGGGCCAGGAACATCAGGTCCTCGACGATGCGCTGCATCCGTTTGGATTCCTCGTAGGCGTTGCCCAGCCATTCCTTCTGGCTGTCCACCGTGGCATTTCCATCGGCCTGGACCACCTCCAGGTTGGTCATGATGACCGCGATGGGGGTGCGCAGCTCGTGGGAGGCGTTGGCCAGGAATTCCTGCTGGCGCTCCACCCCTTCCTTCACCGGTGCCAGGGAATGGCCGGACAGGAAGTAGCCGCATAAGATTGAAACCACGCCTCCGACCAGCACCATGAGGATCAGGGTGTTGACCGCATTGCTCATCACATTGGCCTCACCGGCCATGTTTTTGATGACCTGGATGGTCTTCATCTCACCCTGCTTGTTGACCAGGGTGTAAGTGCAGATCCTGGCCTTCTGGTTGTCCTTCTGGTAATTTGTCACCCAATAGCCGCTTTGCCGGCCATTGACGTAGCGCTTGACCAGGTTGAGGAGCTGGCCGTTGTCGATGATTCCCGACTTGGACTGGTCGATCACACCCAGATTTTCATTCCAGACGGTATAGGTCACGTTATTCTTGGACAGGCCCTCGACGAAGGCATCAAAGCTTTTCTTCGTTTCTTCCAGCTCTGCCGAGTCCTTGTTGCCGGATTCCAGATAATCCAGATTGCCCGCCAACTGGGCACAATAAATCTCCAGGGAGTTATTGATATCCGAGTCGTTGTTCATGCTCAGGCTGACGTACAAAAAAATCGTACAGAAGACCAGAAGGCCAATCAGCACCGCCGTATTGACGATGGTCAGCTTGACGCGCAGTCCGTTTAACCGGTTATTCATCTCCCGGTTCCTTCAAAACGTATCCCATGCCCCGGATGGTCTTGATGACAGTCCGGGAATTGGACAGCTTCTTGCGCAGGTAATGGACGTAGATTTCAACCGAATTGTCCATGGCGTTGCTTTCAATGCCCCAGATCCGGTCCAGAATCTGTTCCTTGGAAATCGTCATGCCGGGATTGCGGATGAACATCTCCATGAGCTGGGCTTCCTTGGATGTGAGCCGCACTGGCTTGCCGTCGATTTCCAGCTCGCCACTGTTGATGTTCAGCTTCAAATCGGCAAAGGCGATGACATTGTCCGAATACACCTCCCAGGGCCGGCGCCCCAGGGCCCGGACCCGGGCCAGCAGTTCCTCCGTGACGAAGGGCTTGACCAGGTAGTCGTCCGCCCCCATATCCAGTCCCTTCACCTTATCCTCGGTGCTGTCCTTGGCGGTGAGGAGCATGACGGGCACATTCTTCCCCTGTTCGCGGATATGCCTCAAGATTTCAAGGCCGCTCATGCCCGGCAGCATGATGTCCAGGATGATGACGTCGTACACGTCGTTATCGCTGAGCATCTTGCCCTCCAGGCCGTCGTGGACCACATCCACCAGAATTTTATTCTTCTCAAAGATCTTTGCCAGCGCAGAGGCCAGCGAAATCTCATCCTCTACCAATAATACGCGCATCGGGTTCCCCCTTAATGATTTTCTTTATTTCCGGAAGGCCGTTCCACTTCAATTTCTTCCGTCTTCTCCACGATCTCCCCATTGTCCTTGGCCACTTTTTTGACCACGGTCTGGATGATCTTCCGGGGTTCCGGATTCCTGTCGTCCTGGGCTGCCCGGGCTTCTTCCTCAGTCAGCGCCCAGTCGTCAATGCTGTTTTGAGGGACTCCCTGATCCGCCAGGGCATCCGTCAAATCACCGCCGGCGCCGTCACTTTGTTTTTCCAGCAGAATCCGGGGGATTTCCACTTCCCCATCGTACTGGATCTTTTTCTGGCAGTGGACGTAAACCGGCAGGGCCCGTTCATAATTGGCCAGGAAGTCGTCGTCGGGCAGAACCCGTTTGGTGATCAGATAATAGATGAACAGCCCCAGGTAATAGGCCTTGTCGGGATCGATGGCCGTCAGATTGGCGTATTTTTCAAAGGCCGTTTCCGGCGATTCGCCACTGGCGATGATATCGCCCCCCAGACGGATCCATTCCCGGGACAGATTGTCCACCAGGGACTCGTTGAAGTAGCTCCAGACCAGGCCCCGGGCGATGCTTTCATCCTCGATGTGGAGGGAATTCATGAGCTCCCGTCCACCCTTGTTGAAGGCGTCCACGATCCGGGAGGTGTAGGCCGTTTCCCGGTGGGGTGATTTCTTATGGCCGTTGTTCTTCTTCTCAATGAGCTGGTTGAGCAGCGGGTCATCCTGGGCCACGGCGTTTTGGATGGCGGCCCATTCATCGTACAGGCAGAACGGAATGTAGCCGAAATCCCGGAACAGGTGATCGCTGACCCGCTTGACTTCCAGCAGGCTTTCCCGGTCGTCGTAAATCCGGCTTTCCGCCGCGATGTAGCGGTCCATCTGGTAAAAGATATTGTTGCGTTCGAAGAACCGGCTCATTTCCGCGATGACCTCCAGGTTTTCCCCGAAGAGGATGATTCCATCAAAATCCCGGTATGCGCTGCCGTTGGCCCTTTCCTTTTCCGATGGGAACTGGAGGTAGCGGGCGCCTTGGTAAAGCAGGTCGTTGCAGGGGTAATACACGTTGTTGGGATAGGCGTCGTCGTAGACGAACATGATCCGCTTGCTGTCCGTGAAGCACAGGATATAGCCCTTGGACGTAAAGAATCCCCAGGCCGGTTCCGACTTGGTGTCCTCGTACTTCACATTGAAATCTTCAGCGTAGAGGCAGTTGCAGCGGACGTATTCCACCATGTCCTCCCGGGTGCGGATGCCCAGCATCAGGAAGTTTCCCAGATAATCCCGGACCAAAAGATCCATGGCCAGACCGTAGGGATTGTATAAATCCAGAGCCGGCACATCGGAATCCGCCTTGAGGTTTTTGACCAGGCAGAGGAGGATGCAGTCCGCGTGGAGGCTGGCGATGGGATCGTCCGGCTTGACCCGTTTCAGGTCCCTGCGCATGCTCCGGCTGATGATGGTGATGGTTTCCCGGCGCTTTTGTTCCTTCCGGTCCTTCATGGCCCCATTGAAACGGTCCAGGGCGTGGGTGATGAGCCGTACCTGGGATTCATCCGTGCTGTACAGGCTCACGCTGCGGTCCTTCCCCCAATCGTAAAGGATGTTGCTCAGACGGATTTCCTGGACGCTGTCGTCCTTGCGGATGGAAAAACGCACTTCCTTATCCGGCGGGAAATCCAGGGCCTGCACCCGGCGGGTTTCCACCTGTTCGATGATGAGTCCCCGGGAGGACAGGAACAAATTCGTCCAGGCTCGGGGAGCCTTATCCGTGCAATTGGCCTGGATCTGGTCGCTGTACAGCACCGTCTGGTCAAAATACCGGGAAAAGCTGGCCAACTCCGCGTTCTGCAGGTTGCCCGAAAAGCCGTAATCGATCAGGCGATAGGCGATTTTCGCAATATCCCGCATCTTATCGGCGGAACGTTCCGTTCGGTTGATGATGGTCTGGTTGAGGACGCTGTTTTCGTCGTAATACTTAGGCTCCACCGTCATGATGGCCTCCACCGCCAAAAAGATCAGGGTGTCAATGTCCACTGCCCCCATATTGGTAACCCCGTAATCATTCTTCAGACGGCCCATCATCTTCTGATACATCCGGTCGATCTGATCGATGGCCTGTTTCATCGTCCGGTGGCAGTTGCTGCACAGGCAGTCATACTGAATTTTTATCCGGGGGTTTTTGATACTGTAACTGCGCGAAAAATACCCCAGCTCTTTTCCGCATTTTTCACAGGTATCTTTTTTCATATCCTGCGACTCCTTTCCCGTTTTTATGGTCAAAACCTGCCGTATTTTCAATCAATGATACTGGTATAAGTGTAACACAAAATGGCGCTTTGGAAAAGCGTACAATCATTCCTGAAAATAAAAAAGAAGCCTTTCAAACCCCCGTTTGAAGACTTCCCTCAAAATTGTCCAAAGTGGTGCGGATGAAGGGACTCGAACCCCCACATCACTCGATACAAGATCCTAAATCTTGCGCGTCTGCCAGTTCCGCCACATCCGCATATAAAAAAACGCAGCGTTACTCAGACGAACTAAGCATCTGTATGTAACGTGCACGATTATAATAACAAAAGGGCCCCGGTCTGTCAAGCACCTGAAGCCCTTTTTTCAATTATTTTTCATTATTTAATGATGTATGACCGCTTTACATTTCTGCCTTGGCCGCTTTCTTCTTGGCGAACTCCGCATCGACAAAGCGTGAAACGGATTTGTAAACCGCGAAGGTAATGATCGAGTTGACCGTCGTCTTGATCAGGTTGAAGGGGATGATGACCGGCACCAGCATGGCCACAACCGCCGCCCGGGGCGTTCCCATGAAGATGGGTGTCATGATCAGGTTCCAGATCACCATGACCACCGTCATGGTCAGCGAGCCGGCTGCCAGCGCGACGATGGCACCTTTACGCGTATGGAAGCGGCGATAGAGCAATCCGGCCACGATGACGAAGCTGCCGGTGGCAAAGAAATGCATCATGATTCCGATGATTCCGCTGGACGCACTGACCGTCACACCCTGGAGCACACTGGCCACCCCTGTGATGATGAGACCGCCGAGAGGCCCGAACAGGAAGGTTCCGATGAGGATGGGGATATCCGCCGGATCGTATTCCAAAAATGGCGCTGCCGGGAAAATCGGGAAATGGACCAGATAAACCAGCAACACGGACATGGCCGACAACACAGCCATTTGCACCATAAACCTTGTTTTTCTGCTTTGCTTCATAGTAATTCCTCCTTGTGTCTGTCAAGGTTTTTGACCGTCTGCCATAAAAAAATCCCCCAAACTCACGTTCAGGGGCTCCAAGCATTAAAATCAATCCTTTCTTTCATCCGGACTATACCGTTGGTTCCGGATTCACACCGGATCAACCATTGCTGGCTCGTAGACCTGTCGCATCACGCGCATCACTACCAGTGAGGAATTTCACCCCGCCCTGAAACAGACTGCTTATTTATTTAATTTTATTGTAGAACAGGTCAGTCCATTTGTCAATACGCAAAGCCCAGTTTATGCAACTTTTTTTGTTAAAAAATTAACTGAACATCTTGAATTTGTACAACACAAAGGCCACTACCCCTGAAAGCACCAAAACAAGGGTCATCACCGGCACAAAACTGGCAAAGGGCAGCCCCGCCACATTCATGCCGTAAAAGCTGGAAATCATGGTGGGGATGGCCATCAAAATGGTGATGGCCGTCAGGATCTTCATGACGATGTTCAGGTTGTTGGAGATGAGGGACGCAAAGGCGTCCATGGTCCCACTGAGGATGTTGCTGTAAATCTCGGCCATTTCAATGGCCTGTTCCACCTCGATGAGCACGTCGTCCAGCAGATCGCGGTCTTCCTCAAACAGCTCGATGACCCGGCCGCGCTGGAGCTTCTCCAAAACCAGCTGGTTGGCCTTGAGGGATGTGGAGAAAAACACCAGGGATTTTTCCAGATCCAGGAGCTGGATCAGCTCCTTGTTCTTCATGGAACGGTGGAGCTCCTTCTCGATCCGGTTGCTCATCCGGTTGATGTGGCGCAGATACACCAGGAACCGGGTCGCCACCAGATACAGGAACTGGAAGATGAACCGGCTTTTCAAATTGGTGCAGACGTGCTTGACCTTTCCCGCCGCCAGATCGTCCAGAATCGTGTTTTCCCTCAGGCACACGGTAATCAAGTGATCCCGCAGCTCGATGATCCCCACCGGCAGGGTTTTGTACAGAAGCAGTCGCTGTTCGTCCTGCTGGTCCTCATCCGCGATGGGTACGTCGATGGTGATCAGGGCCTGGCCCGTTTCATCATCCAGCTCCACACGGGAAATCTCTTCCTTATCCAGGGCCGCCACAAGGAAATCCCGTTGGGCGCCCAAGGTTTCCTCGACCCAGTCGATCTCCTCTTTGGTGGGGGCGATCAGACTGATCCAGGAATTTTTTTCGACGGTGTCAATTTCTGAAATGACGCCGTCAAAGGTCTTGTAAATTTTAAGCATTCTGGTCTCCTTTTATTGAGGTGACCAGCCAAAACAGAGGGTCACCCGATGAATTGTTTGAATCTTATCCGTTTCTCTCCAGGGTCGCTGTCCATTTTGTGCTTCCTTTCTAAAATTTTCTACCACCTTACTATAATAATTTCTGGGTGGATTGTCAAATAAAATCGTGGTGAATTTTCAGCCTCCAAACGATAAAACCCCGCCCATACAGACGAGGTTTCACCTATCGCTTATTTCATTTCACCTGACGCTACTACCGCAGCAACAATTCATCCTTATCCAGCAGGGTAATGGCCTGATGCTCGCTCAGGGTCTTGATGGCCTTTTCCCGGTCGTCCTCTGCCACCTTGAACATGATGATGGCGTTGCTGGTATTCTGGGGCAGGAAGGAGTAGGCGTAGAGAATGTTGATCCCCGCCGCGCCCAGGGCTTCTACGATGCCGCAAAGTCCGCCGGGACGGTCCGGCACTTCCGCCGCCAGCACGTAGGTCACGTTGGCCATGACGCCATTTTCCTTGAGGACCTTGACCCCCTTGTCCGTGTTCTGCAGGATCAGGCGTAAAATCCCGTAATCCGCCGTTTCCGCGATGGTCAGGGAGCGGATGTTGACATCGGCGTCCGCCAGAACGCGGAGCACATGCCCCAATTTGCCTTCCTGATTTTGAATGAAAACCGAAACCTGTCTAATCATTTTTACCCTCCTAAATTTCTCTGTAATCCAGCACGCGCTGGGCTTTGCCCTCGCTCCGGGGCAGGCTCTTGGGTTCGACCAAGCTGATCTTGGCCTTGATGCCGATGATCGAATGGACGTGTTCCTTAATCCGTTTTTCCAGATTTTCCAATTCAGTGATGGAATTGATATCGAAATCTTCGTCCAGTTCCACCTTGATTTCCAGCGTATCCAGGGTGCCTTCCCGACGGACGATGAGCTGGTAGTTGGGTTCCACTTCGCCGGAATCCAGCAGGGCGGATTCGATTTGGGACGGGAAGACGTTGACCCCGCGGATGATAAGCATGTCATCGGTACGGCCCTTCAGCCGGGCGATGCGGTGATGGGTCCGTCCGCACACACAGGGTTCTTCGATGAGGTGGGTGATGTCCCGGGTACGGTAACGCAGCAGGGGGATGCCTTCCTTGGTGATGGTGGTGATGACCAGCTCCCCGTCTTCCCCTTCGGGCAGAACTTCACCCGTGGCGGGATTGATGATTTCCGCGATGAAGTGGTCTTCCCAGATGTGCAGGCCATCCTGTTCCTCACATTCGATGGCGACGCCGGGGCCGCAGATTTCCGACAGGCCGTAAATATCGTGGGCCCGGACGCCCAGGCCCTTTTCAATGCTGCGGCGCATGCTTTCGGACCAGGGTTCAGCCCCGCAAATGGCCGCGCGCAGGGGGATGGAATTGGGGTCGATGCCCGCGTCGTGGAGGGCTTCCCCCAGGAAGTTGGCGTAGGACGGCGTACAGGTCAGATGGGTCGCGCCGAAATCCCGCATGAGCATGATCTGCTTCTGGGTGTTGCCCGAGGACATGGGGATGATAGAGGCGCCCAGGCGTTCAGCGCCGCCGTGGATGCCAAGGCCCCCGGTGAAAAGGCCGTAACCGTAAGAATTCTGAACCACCGAATGCTCGTCCGCGCCGGCACACACCAGGCCCCGGGCCGCGCATTCAGACCACATGGCCAGGTCATTGCGGGTATAGCCCACCACCGTCGGCTTTCCCGTGGTTCCCGACGACGCGTGGATCCGGACGATATTGGACAGGGGTTCGGCAAACAGGCCGTATGGGTAATTGTCCCGCAGGTCCGTCTTCCGGGTGAAGGGGAAGCGCTGGAGATCGTCCAGGCTTCTCACATCTTCCGGTCCCAATCCCATTTCCTGCATCTTGGTGCGGTAAAATGGCACCTGATGGAAGATGCGGTTGATCATCCGCTTCAATCGTTCCAGCTGCAATTCTTTCAGCTGGTCCTTGGGCATGCATTCATAACTCTGATTCCAGTATTTCACGTTGTAGTCATCCTCCTGACAAATTTATATCAATAAAAAAGCCCGTCCTTGCATTGCTGCCTAAGGACGAGCTGACTCGCGGTACCACCTTAATTGGTTTTATTACAAAACCCACTCCAAAGCACTCCCGGATTTACATTAACAGATTCACCGGTTCATACTTCCTCTTTCTAACGGTAAGAGCTCCGTTCCGAACTACTACTGCCGGACTGAAAAGACGGCAATTTCATCGGACGACTCCCGGGGGAACTTCAGAATACCCTCCATTACCGCATTTCACCACCGCGGCTCTCTGACAACTTCAGGCCAAACGTACTTTCCCCGTTCACAGTCTTTATTGATATATTGTTATTATAATAATCTTTTATCGCGGCTCTGTCAATGTTTTTTTTCAGAACCATGGGCTCCGGCGAAAGGGCTATTAAAGATTTACACCACGTCCATGTTCACATCGCCGTAGGTGGCCATATCCCGGTTCATGGCGACGGCGGCGTCGATGATCATGAAGGACAGGGCCGCGCCGCTGCCTTCGCCCAGTCGCATGTTCATGTGCAGGAAGGGTGCGAAGCCCAGCAGGTCCGATCCGAAGGACGCGCCCTTTTCATCGGAAGCGTGGGAGGCGATCAGGTAATCCTTGACCTCCGGCTTCATGCCGATGGCGATGGCCGCCGAAGCCGTGGAGATATAGCCGTCCACCACCACGGGCACATGGGCGGCTGCCCCGGCCAGCATGACCCCGGCCATGGCCGCGATTTCCAGACCGCCGACCTTGGCCAGCACGTCCAGGGCGTCGTTCTTGTCCGGCTTGTTGATGGCGATGGCATCCCGGAGGGTCTGCACCTTGTTCCCCATCATGTCTTCTGCCAGGTTGGCGCCAACCCCGGTGATTTCCCCGGGATCCACATCGCCGAACACCGCGAAAATCGCTGTGGATGGCGTGGTGTTACCGATGCCCATTTCCCCGGTTCCCAGCAGCTTATATCCCTTGGCAATGGCTTCCTGGGCCGCTTCAATGCCCACTTCCACGGCCTTCACCGCTTCTTCCCGGCTCATGGCCGGACCCTTGCGCATGTTGTCCGTGCCGCGCTTCACATTTTTGTCGATGGCCTTGCAGTCCGCCGGCAGGGGATGGAGCATGCCCACGTCGTAGACATACACGTCGGCGCCGGCCACCCGGGACAGCACCCCCACCCCTGTGCGGTATTCGGCGATCATGGGGGTCATGATGTCGGTGAACACCTGGGGCGCCGCTGACACGCCTTCGTCACAGACACCGTGGTCCCCGGCAAAAGTCAGGACGCACTTTTTGGACAAATCCGGAATGACCTCCCCGGTAATGGCAGAAACCTGTTCGGCGATGTCTTCCAGCACCCCCAGGCTTCCCACCGGCTTGAGCAGCACATCGATCCGGTCCCTGGACGCCTTGCGGGCCGCTTCATCGACCGGCGTGATCTTCTTCAACGTTTCTTCATACAATCCCATGACAAATCCTCCTAAAAATGATTGAAAACTAATCGAGTGGATAACGTCCCCAAAAAGGCAAAGAAAGCCCGCGCTTATCTAGCGCAGACTTTCCACATCTGTTTCCGTAATCCGGTTTCAAGCAGGTCTTCTGACTTGGGATCATCACCGCCATCGCCTTCCCGGCTTTTGCCAGTGGCCATTGATGACGGCTCCCCTTATACAGCGGCGGGCCCGTATAAGATTCACACTTATTTCCCTATTCTCCCCATGGGGCACTCGAACCAATATGTTATTTAATTCATTATACCAAAACATCTGCCAAATAATAAGCAAATTTTCCCATAAAGCGGATATTTTTTTGCTACGAGAAGACCTTTCGCTTCACCGCTTCCACGGGCATGTCCTGGCCCGTCCACAAGCGGAAGGCGTGGGCACCCTGCCACATCAGCATGCCAAGTCCTCCCACGGCGCGGCATCCCCGTTCCGCCGCCGCCGTGAGGAGCCGGGTCTGCCGGGGGTTGTAAACCAGATCAGCCACGGTCATCCCCGGCCGCAGGACGGAAGGATCCGCCACCACGCAGGTCTCGGGATGGGGCGCCATGCCCAGTTTGGTGCCGTTGACCAGGATGGCCGCGTCCTCCAGCTCCCTGGAAAAGGCGGCACCGTCGGCCAGGGGAAGGGCCCGGGCCGCACAGTCCGTGTGGTCACAGATTGACGCCGCCACTTCCGCCGCCTTTTCCAGCGACCGGTTGACGATGACAATTTCCCCCAGGCCATCCAGCGCAGCCTGGACCGCCACCGCCCGGGCCGCTCCCCCGGCGCCGCAGATGACCATTTTTTCTCCGGTAAGGGTCACGCCCTGTTCCCCCAGCATGGCCATGAAGCCCGTGCCGTCGGTGATGTGTCCCGTGAGCCGTCCATCGTCATTGACCACGGTATTCACCGCACCGATGATCCGGGCCGCCGGGGACAGCTCATCACATAGTTCCGCCATCCGCGTCTTGTCCGGCATGGTCAGGTTCCAGCCCCTGGCGCCCATGGCCTTCAATCCGGCCACGGCCTGCTCCAAATCCCCTTCTCCCACGTCAAAGGCCAGATAGACGTAATCCAGGCCGTTGATGCGGAAGGCCTCGTTGTGCATGGCCGGGGACAGGCTGTGGGCCACCGGGCTGCCCAGCAGGCCAATCAGTCCGGTCCTGCCGGAAATTTCCATCTCTAAATGTCGTAGGCCCATTTGAAATCCTCGACGATTTCCTCCTGGCAGCCATTTTCCATCTGGAGCTCGGGATTCTTGACCGAAATCTTGGAGCACGGTGGAATGGGACGGGTGATGAAGCAGTTCCCGCCGATGACCGAATCGTGGCCGATGACGGTTTCCCCGCCCAGCACCGACACGTTGGAGTAAATGGTCACATTGTCCTCGATGGTCGGGTGCCGTTTCTTCCCGCGCAGGCTCTGACCGCCCCGGGTGGACAGGGCGCCCAAAGTAACCCCCTGGTAGAGCTTGACGTGGTCCCCGATTTCCGTGGTTTCCCCGATGACGATGCCCGTCCCGTGGTCCATGAAGAAATACCGGCCGATCTGCGCCCCGGGGTTGATGTCGATCCCTGTCCGGCTGTGGGCGTACTCCGTCATCATCCGGGGGATCAGGGGCACGTTGAGGGCGATGAGCTCATGGGCCAGACGGTAGACCATCATGGCGAAGACCCCGGGATAGGCAAAGATGATCATGTCCTTGTCCGCTGCCGCCGGGTCCCCTTCATAGGCCGCCTGGACGTCCATGGTGATGTATTCCCGCACCGCAGGCAGCCGGTCCAGAAAAGCGCAGCTGATCTTGGCCGCCTGCCTGCGGATGGCTTCCTCGTTGATGGCCTCCCCATCCTGCTTACGCACCAGGGCCAGGGTGATCTGGCGGTTCAGCCGTTCCTCAATGCTCATCATCAGGTCCCCGATGTAGTATCGGATGGTGCAGTCGTAGAGCTCCCGTTCCCCAAAATGTCTGGGATAAAACAGGGCCCGGATCTCATTGATGAGCTTGATGATTTCCATCCGCTGGGGCAGCGCCGCTGAGGTGTAGGAAATGAAAGCATCATCATTCTTGTAAGCTTTGGCCATTTCCTCGGTCAGCTGGTTGATATGTTGATTAAATTCTCTGCTCAAATGTTTCTCTCCTCTTCAAGTTATACACGTCATTTCCTTGTACCCATTTTACACTTCCAATATGGGCGCGTCAATAGCCACAACCGTCCAACCTCCCCCTGTCCATGGGAATGCAATCCGCTCTTTGCGGTGTTTTGCGGTGTTTTTGCAAAATAACTTGCTTTTTTGCTTGAAATCTTTTAAAATTAAAAGCAACAGATTGTCTATTAAGGGGAGAAAAAATGTCGAATTCCATCCAACTTCTGCTAAATCACTTTCGAATTTCCAACAACACCAATTTCGAAACCGTGATGGACACCATCAACACCATCGTTGACGCCTCTCCCTGCGGCATTTTCAGCGCCCACTGCAAAGACGATTTTCCCATGATTTTTGCCAACAAGGCCTTCCTTTCCTCCCACGGATTTCCCGAAAACACGGATGTCCCCGCCATCAACGCCATTGAATGCATCGATCCCCGGGACCGGAAGAAGTGGCGTGCCGTCCTGGGAGGAGCCCTCAAGCGCCGGAAATCCTCCCTGACCATCGAACTGCGGATCAACACCGTCTCCGATGAAAAATGGGTATCCTGCGGCTGCAGCATCGACTACAGCGCGGGGGCTCCCATCATCAACGGCATCGAGCTGGACATCACCCGGACCAAGGCTCTGGAACAAAAGCTCAAAATCAGTGACAAGCAGCTCCAGGTGGCCTTTTCCCAGACCAATGACGCCGTGTGGGACCTGGACCTCGAAACCCATACCATCCACCAGACCCGTTTCTCCCAAAACGTCTTCGGCGGTCCTGAAGATAATCCTGACGTCCCCGAATCCATGATCAAAAGCGGCTTCGTCCACAAGGAATCCATCGACGATTACCGGGAGATGTACCGCAAGATCCTCCGAGGCGACCGTAAGGTGGAGGCCATCCTGAAGCTGCGCCGGTGCGACGGCAGCTATCGCTGGCAGCAGGTCCGCTACCGGGTCATTCCCGACAGGGACAACCGCCCGACCCGGGCCGTGGGCACCAGCAAGGACGTCGACGACCTGATCACCGCCCAGCTTCGCTACAACCACCAGATCAAATTGACCTCCCTGATCAAATCCAACGCCCTCATCATCTTTGAAGCCGATCTGACCAGCAACCTCATCCTCACCTGCAACGACGAATACTTCCAGAGCATGCATCTCCAGCCGAAATCCGGTTTCGACCGCCTGTACGACGAAACCGTCACCCAGATGGTCCATCCGGCCGACCGTCAGATCTTCAAAATGAATTTCAGCCGTCAACACCTGATCCATTCTTTTTTAATCGGCCAGCCCTCCATCCACATCGAATACCGGCGGAGGAAGGACAGCCAGTATCGCTGGTTCGCGTCGGAGGCCTTTATGATCCGGGATCCCCAGACCTCCCACATCCTGGCGCTGTTCAACACCAAGGACATCCAAACCCGCAAGGAACAGGAGCTGTACCTGAAGAACCGGGCCGAACGGGATTCCCTGACGACGTTGTACAACCGCTCCACCTTCGAGGCCCGCATCGATGAATGGCTTACCCAAAAGAAAGAGGGTCACCCGTTTTCCGCTGTGATGATCCTGGACCTGGATAATTTCAAGGAGGTCAACGATACCTTCGGTCACGACATCGGCGATCAGGTCCTGGTGACGACGGCCGAAAAGCTCAAGGCTATTTTCGATGATACCGCATTGATCGGACGGCTTGGCGGCGATGAATTCATCATCTACGCCGGTCATTGCCCGTCGGAGGATGCCATCCATAAGAAGGCCCTTGAAATCTGCCGGGCCCTGCGCTTTGACTACAATGACGGGGTCCACTCCTCGGAGGATTACCCGATTTCCTGCTCCCTCGGGGTCGCCCTGACGCCCCAGGACGGCACGGATTTCAAAACCCTGTACAAAAACGCGGACCAGGCCTTGTACACCGCCAAAAAAAGCGGCAAAAACCAATACGCTTTCTACGGAACGGCCGCCAGCCCCTTCCAGGGCGGCAGCTGGATGAACAAGGAATGGCTGATCGACGAGCTGGAGGAACTGGTTTACATCAGCAGCATCAGCTCCTACGACATGATCTACCTGAACAAGGTCGGGCGCCAAATGACCGGCACCAACGAGCGGGATTACACGGGGAAAAAGTGCTACGAAATCATGCGGGGCCGGACATCCCCCTGTCCCCATTGCAACAACGCGCAGCTCAATGCCGATCATTTTGTTTCCTGGACCAACTACAATCCCTACCTGGACAAGACCTTGCTCATGAAGGCCAAGCTGATCTTCTGGGACGGCATCCTCTGCCGGATGGAGTACGCCGTCAACACCGAGGCCGACCCAAAATTATCCCAAATCATGAAGAATCACCGATAAAACAAACTCCCCGGCGGATGGCCTCAGGACCGTCCGCCGGGGAGTTTAGCTTTTTCAGGTTAATATACGACGATGGGATCGCCCACCTCGATGCCGTTATAAATGGTCGCAACGGCGTCCGTCGGCGTGTTCACACAGCCGTGGGAGCCATTGCCCAGATAGGTGCTTCCGCCGTACTCAGAGCCGGCGCGCCACCAGGAATCGTGGATCCCGACGCCGCCGTTAAAGGGCATCCAATAGGAAACCGGCGTCCTGTAATTTTCTCCCACCAACGTCGCGTTGCGCTGCTTGCCGTAGAGGGAATACACGCCGGCCGGCGTTCCCCGGCCCAGGGTGGCATCACCGGTCACCACAGGGGTTCCCACAACCAGAGCACCGTTTTTATAAAACCACATGTACTGGCCGCTGATGGATACTTCCACATAGGTGTTGCCGATATCGCCATTGGTGCCCGTACGGGTTTTGGCCGTCTGCACGTAGGCCGGCTCCCGGGTGGTGCTGGTCCCCGCTTGGATGAGGGGGATGAGCTGATCCAGCTCCGACGATTCATCGATCTCCCAGCCATAATTGCCGCCGCTGACGGTGATGGCCTGCCCCGTGGAGGTGGTGAAGGAATGGGCTCCCCAGGCCGTGTCGTATTTATCCGCCAGGGCCTTGATATAAGCTGCGGCCTGATCCCGGTCCACCACCACATTCATGCTGTCATCCACCGTCAGCCAGGGGCCAAAGGTGTTTTTGTCCAGCACTTCCTTCTGATCGCCAAAGGTATAGGTGATTACCGAGGACAGATACTTGTCCATCACGGTTTTGGCCGATGCCACTTCCTTGGAATCCGCCCCGTAGGTCGGCGCGACGTAGCAGCCCGCCTGATCCAGGTCCAGCGTCTTCTCCCCTGTGGCGATGGCCTTGTTGACCGCCTTTTCCAGGGAATTTTGGTTCAGCTGGTTGCCCGTCACCTGGTTTTTGATGACGATGCTTCCATTTTCGTAGGCCGGATGGGCATTCTCGGCGTTGACCACACTGGTTCCCGCCACCGCGTTGAGCTGGCTGATCAATGTCTTCAACGAGTTCTTGTCGTAGGTGTACGCCGATGGCGATTCCTCATCCCCGGTCTTGCCGATGAGTGCCAGGGGCCATTTGAAGGGATTCTGCTTGTTCAATGAATCCTGGATGGTATTGTCATTGGCGTATTTAAGGGAAATCTGCTGGGCCGTGATGGTCTCACTCTGATTATTCCGCTCCTTGAGGGTCAGGGTATAGGTGGATGCGTTGTCCTCAACCCCGGTCTTCACCTGTTCAACGGTCTTATTGGACGCATCGTAGCCATTCATTTTGGTGTTGAAGAAGAAATGGGAATGATAAAAGGCCGCACCGCCCAGGTATACCGCCAGCAGGACGCCGACGACCCCCATTGCGATTTTAAAGGGCTTGCCGATGCCGCCGGCTTTCTTCTTTCTGGCGGGGCCATGCCATTTTCCCTGCTTTTTATCAGCGGTTTCCCCTTCCGGGCCATCTTCCAGACCGGGATGGTCCAAATCGATGGTGGCACCGGCTGCTTCCCGGCTGCCTTCATCGGATTCAGCTGGGGATTCCGTTGCCTCTTCATCCGGCGTTTCTTCAGATGCAGCAGCTTGTGAAACAGCTTCAGCTGGCGTTTCTTCTGATGCGACAGCTTCTGATACCTCGGCATCGGGAGTTGTATCCGCAGCTGCATCTTGCGGCGCTGCTTCATTTGAGACCGCGTCAGTTGATGGTTCTTCCGATACTTCTTCCGGATCCATTTCAGCCGCTGTGTCTTCCATTGCTTCTTCAGTCAGGACTGTTTCTGTCGCTGCTTCTTCAGTTACTTCTTCAACCGGGGCTATTTCAGCCGTTGCGTCTTCCATTACTTCTTCAGCCGGGGCGGTTTCTGTCGCTGCGTCTTCCGACACTTCTTCTGCCGGGGCCGTTTCCGTTGCAGTATCTTCCGACACCGCATCATCCAAAGCTGCGTCAGTTAATGAATCTTTCAGTTCCGCTTCACCCGATGCTGCGTCAGGTGCAGCCGCTTCTGACACCGTATCATCCGGGACCGCTTCAGCTTCTCCATCCTCAGGAACAGCCTTCACCGCTGCTTCCTCTGACGGCGAATCCAATGTCGTCCCATCCGCTGCCATTTCTTCAGGAGACTCGTCTGACGGCACTTCCTGTCCGGCCGCTTCCGCCCCGTCCCCATCATCTGAAACGCGTGCCTGGGGCTGTTCCTCCGCCGCCGGCGTATCGGCGACAGCTTCTCCATCCCCCGCCGCCATTTCAGCCGCAGGCTCGGGATCCATCGTTGTTTCTCCGATTCGTTCTTCCGGTTGTTCCACCGGTGACAAACCGTCGGACGGTTCCAAGGACCGTTCATCGGTTAATGCCGGCTCCTCATTTTTGGCCACAGAGCGCCCGTGTAAAAGGGCCTCCGCGTGGCTGTCCGTGATTTCAACTGGTTGTTTATTCGTTTTATCCATCCATTATTCCTTTTGGCTGCCTTGACCCGGGAGTGCAAAATCCGATCCCAACAATACAAACCTACTTATAATTCAAAGGCATCCCTGATGGCATTTGCCGCTTTTTTAGCATCTTCATTTTTAACCACGCAGGAAATACAGATTTCCGATGTGGTGATCATGAGGATTTGGATATCATTATCCGCAAACACCTGAAAATATTTGGCCGCTACCCCGGATTGGGTCCGCATGCCGATACCGTGGAGATTCAAACGTGTAATGCTCTTGTTGACTTCAATGCCAATCTGACCATAATCTTTTCCCAGATTTCCTGTAATATCGATGACCTTGGCCAATTCCTTTTCAGGCACCACCATCGAGACATCAAAGGTGTCCCCCACCGGTGCAGTCCGGGAAATGACATCCACATTGACACCCACCGCCGCCAGTTCTGCCAGGAGGCGGCTCATGATGTAATTGTTGAAAGGAACGGCCTTGAGGGAAATCATCAGGCTTTCACAGTCGATGGACAATCCGTCAACGCTGTGGCTTTCCATATTTACCATTACTGCACCTCCTATAACTCAAAACCGTCGGCCACAGCCATGACCGCCCGTTCCTTGGCCGATGTGGGAATGAGGCACGAAATCCGGATTTGGGACGTGGTGACCATCATGATCGGGAAATGCTGATCCGACAGCAGCTTGAAGAATTTGGACGCCACACCGTGGCGGTTCTTCATCCCGCTGCCCACCACAGACAATTTCACCACATCCTTATCGATGGCGATCTCCGCCTCCGGATATTTTTCCTTGAAGGCGTCCAGCACGTTCTGGAGCTCGAAAAGCTCCTCGTTGGAAGCCGAGAAGGACAGGTGAATCTTCCCGTCAACCGGGGAGGTCTGGCTGATCATGTCGATATTGATGCTCTTCTTCGCCAGATAGGAGAAGAATTGGGCCGTGATGTTGACATCGTAGGGAATGTTCTTGATGGAAACCATCAGCTCATCCTTGTCCACTGCCATCCCGGTTATCGGTTTATCCGATAAACCGTCACCCCGGTGAATCAATGTCCCGGGCACATCGTGGATGCTGGACGCCACGTAGATTTCCGCGTTGTACTTGCTGCCCAGCTCGATGGACCGGGTGTGCATGACGCCGGCACCCAGGCTGGCCATTTCCAGCATTTCATCAAAGCTGACGGTATCCAGCTTTTTCGCCGGCGGATACAGCCTGGGGTCCACGCCGTAGATGCCGTCCACATCGGTATAGATTTCACAGGGACAGTCCAGGGCACAGGACAGGGCCACCGCACTGGTGTCCGATCCCCCACGGCCCAGGGTCGTGATGTCATCATTTTCATTGACACCCTGGAACCCGGCGATGATGACGATCTTGCCGTCATCCAGCGCCTGGGTGATCTTGGTGGTATCCACATCCATGATCCGGGATTTGCCGTGGAGGCCCTCCGTCCGGATGCCCACCTGGGGCCCGGTAAAGGAAATGGCGTCGTATCCCATCTGGTCCAGGGCCATGGACAGCATGGAGATGGAGACCTGTTCCCCTGTGGCCAGGAGCATGTCCATTTCCCGCTTGGGCGGGTGCTCGTTGATGGAATAGGCCATCTCCACCAATTCATCGGTGCTTTTGCCCATGGCGGACACAACCACCACCATGCGGTTTCCCTGTTCCCTCTTCGCTATGATCCGCCGGGCGACGTTCTGGATCCGGGCGATGGTCCCCATGGACGTCCCGCCGTATTTTTGGACGATCGTATTCTTCATGGGTTTAATTATCCTCGCAGGTCGTCCAATAATTCTGTTTTTTCTTCGGTCTTATCGTCTTTTTCCTTGACGACCTTCGCCGGGCTGCCCGCCACCACGACACCGGCCGGCACATCCTGGGTGACTACGGAGCCGGCTGCCACCACGGCATTTTCACCGATAACAACCCCTTCAAGGACCACGGCGTTGGCGCCGATGACCACATTGTCCCCGATGGAAACCGGAGCTTTTGACGGCGGTTCCAGGACGCCGGCCAGCACAGCGCCGGCTCCCACGTGGCAGTTTTTGCCAACCTGGGCGCGGGCCCCGAGGACCACGTTCATATCGATCATGGTTCCTTCGCCGACCACGGCGCCGATGTTGATGACCGCCCCCATCATGATGACGGCGTTCTTCCCGATCTGGGCCCCTTCACGGATGTAAGCGCCGGGTTCGATCCGGGCGTCCACCGTGGTCAGGTCCAGCAGCGGGATGGCGGAATTGCGGTGATCACATTCCACCTTGCAGAAGGACAGAACATTGGCCTTGTGTTCGATAAGGGCTGCCACCTTTTCAGCTTCCCCCAAAACGATGCAGGCCGACGGTTCTCCGAAATAATCGAACCCTTCCAGGTCATTTTCCCGCAGATATCCCCGGAGATAAGCCTTTACCTGGGTCGTCTTCTGGACGGCCTTGATGTATTTGGCGATCTGATAGGGATCCTTCAAATCAAATTGTTGTTTTAGTTCTTCGTTGGTCATGTGATTCTCCTTTATTGGCTGATAACATCTTCCATGGAATACAGGCCCGGCTTCTGGTCCACCAGGAATTTGGCCGCCTTGACGGCGCCGTTGGCAAAGACCTTTTTGGACAGGGCCGTGTGTTTGATCTCGATCAATTCATCGTTGCCGGCAAAAAGCACCGTGTGTTCCCCGGCGATGGTGCCGCCGCGGATGGCGTGGATGCCGATTTCCTCAGGCTGGCGCTTGCAGTCCCGGCCTTCCCGGCCGTAGGTGTAGCGCTTGCTCCCATCCAGCGCATCGTTGATGGCGTCAGCCAAAAGCAGGGCCGTCCCACTGGGGGCGTCCACCTTTTTGTTGTGGTGCTTTTCGATGATTTCAATGTCAAAGCCATCTTCCAAAACCCCGGCTACCTGGCGCAGCATCCCGGCGATGACGTTGATCCCCAGGGACATGTTGGCGGTTTTAAACACAGGGAAGTCCTTCGCCCCGTCTTCGATGGTCTTCTGATTGGCTTCGGTCAGACCCGTCGTCGCGATGACGATGGGGATGGACCTTTTGCGGGCGTATCCAAAAATCCCGTCAAAGGCTGAAAAGTGGGAAAAGTCGATGATGACATCCGCCGGTCCCTGATAATCCTCACGATTGGTGTAAACGGGAAAAGCCGTATCGCCCTTGTCTTCGATGTCGAAGCCCGCCACCACCTGGCAGTCCGGGTCTTCGGCGATGACCTGCTGGAGCACGTGACCCATGGCGCCATTGACCCCGGATAAAATGATTTTCAGCATCAGAGCAGGCCTCCGTACAATTTCATCGCATCAATCATCCGTTCCTTGGCGGCGTCCCCCATGGGAACCAGGGGCAGGCGCATATCGCCGGTGTCCAGACCCATGAGTCCCATGGCGGTCTTGACCGGAATCGGGTTGGTTTCATAGAACATGGCGCGGTTCAGGATGTTGACCCTGCGGAACAGCTCCCGGGCCTTGTCCATTTCGTCGTTGACGCAGGCCATGGCCATTTCATGGACATCCTTGGGCACAATATTGGCCGTCACCGAGATGATGCCCTTGCCGCCCAGGGCGATGATGGGCAGGGTCTGGTCGTCGTTGCCGCTGTACACGTCAAAATCCGGTCCACAGGCTTCAATCACTTCCGCGATCTGGCTGATATTGCCGCTGGCCGCCTTGACTGCCTGGATGTTCTTGACTTCACTGAGGCGCTTCAGGGTATCCACTGCGATATTCATGCCCGTCCGGCTGGGGACGTTGTAAATGATGATGGGAATATCCACCGCGTCGGCCACGGTTTTAATGTGGACGTACACGCCGTTCTGCGTGGTCTTGTTGTAATATGGATTGATGACCAGGGCGGCGTCCGCACCGCAATCCTGGGCATACTGGGTGAGTTCGACGGAATATGCGGTATCGTTGCTTCCTGTCCCCGCGATAAAGGGGACCCGCCCGGCAATGTGTTCGCCTGCCACCTTGAGGACCTTGCGGTGTTCTTCATCGCTCAAGGTCGAGCCTTCACCTGTCGTCCCGCAAATCAGCAGGGCATCCGTTCCCTGTTCGATGTGCCAGTCGATGAGCTTGTTCAGCCCTTCGTAATCGACCTGACCATCCTTGAACGGTGTAACCATCGCTACACAACTGCCTGTAAAAATTGTTGACATTTTTTCCTCCACTTTGGTGTGCGGCGGGTGTGAGCGTCACATCCGCTGCCGCCTTACTTCCTTTCCAGTCCGGTTTATCCGTTAAACCAGCTGCTGTTCAACCAAAGATTCTGCAATCTGCACCGCGTTGGAAGCGGCGCCCTTGCGGATATTATCGGCCACGCACCAGAAATTGATGCCGTTGTCGATGCTGAAATCCCGACGGATCCGGCCGACATACACTTCATCATGGCCCTCCGCGTCAATGGCCATGGGGTAGACATCATTGGCCGGGTCGTCCTGGACGATGCAATTGGGGAAAGCACCCATGCATTCGCGGATTTCATCCACTGAATCAAAGGGCTTTTCCAGTTCCACGTTGATGCTTTCCGAGTGGCCGTAATACACCGGCACACGGACCGTGGTCGCGGTGATGCGCATGGCATCGTCATGAAGGATCTTGCGGGTTTCGTTGACCATCTTCATTTCTTCCTTGGTGTAGCCATTTTCCAGGAAGACATCGATGTGGGGCAGACAGTTGAACGCGATGGGATGGGGGAATTTCTTCGGGGCCACACCCTTCACGCCGTCTTCCAGATCCTTCTTGCCCTGGACACCGGCACCGGAAACAGCCTGATAGGTGGAGTACACGATCCGTTTGATGCCGTACTTGTCCTGGATGGGCTTCAAGGGCACCATGGCCTGGATGGTCGAGCAATTGGGATTGGCGATGATATTCTTATGCCATTTCAGATCTTCCGGGTTCACTTCCGGCACCACCAGCGGAACGGTGGGATCCATACGCCAGGCCGAGCTGTTGTCAATGACGATGACGCCGCGCTTGGCCGCTTCCGGTGCGAATTTTTCACTGGTGCCGCCGCCTGCGGAAAACAATGCGATGTCGATATCCTTATCAAAGGATTCCGGCTTTAATTCTTCCACCACATAGTCCTTTCCGCCAAACTGGACGGTTTTCCCCGCCGAGCGGAAAGAAGCCATGGGATAAAGATTATCCACCGGGAACTTGCGTTCTTCCAAGACCTTCAACATCATCTGACCAACCAGACCGGTTGCGCCGACGACTGCGACATTGTACTTTTTCATTGAAACCTCCTGATTAATAAAAAAAGCCAGTAAAGATACCAGCTACTCAAAGACCTGACGACTATTTGCGTCCGTATTTGATAGCGCTCCACTTTACAGTGACAGTCCTGCCGCTCTTAACGACAGACCCAGAGTCAAAGCTGACAGCGCAACGACCCTTCGGCGTTTTCCCCTTTGACTGACGGTCATTTCATCCTGTCATGATCCCAGCAGCTACTCTTAAAAAACGCGCCTCTACCTTTACTTCCTAAAAATATGATTAATATATAGTTTACCAAAAAGGCTTCCATAAAGGAAGCCTTATAATGAAAATTTTATGAAATTTTAATATTGAAATTCAATCGGTTCATCCTTCAATCGGATTAATGCGGATCCGCTCGATGTGAAGGGCCAGGTAACTGACTTCCGCTTCCGTGAAGCTGGTATCCAGCTCCTCACCCAATTCCTTGCAGATCCCCTGCGCCAATTTGTAGGAGTAGGGACACTGCTGCTTGGTGAATTCGATCATCGCCTGATCCAGCTCAGCGTTTTTATTCACCCTTCCCAGCATGCATTTGATGTGGTACATCAGACGGTTGTAGGCGAAACCGCCAATTTCATCGATGTGGCATTCCTCTTTGATCCGTTCGATGCTTTGACGGATGATGACAGGAATCCGCATGGATTCCGAAACCTCCGAATCATTGAGGGCCGAATGGATATACAATGCGATGAAGGTCAGTTCATTGTCCGGAACGCGGATTCCCATCCGCTCTTCCATCTTATCCCGCGCCTTCTGAGCGATTTCGTATTCTTCCTTATAAAGAAGTCGGATGTCTTCCTCAAAAGGATTGGCCAGCTTCATGTTGCTTTCCATCCGCTCAACGGTAAAGGCGATATGGTCGGCCAGCGGCAGCAAGATATTGCCGTCGACCGCATCTTGTCCAAAAGCTTCCTGGGTCATATCCAGAATCATGCCGGCCATTTCCACATAAATGGGCTTGACCGAGTTCAGCATCATGTCCGTCGAACCCTTGGCGTTGGCCAGTTCCAGCTGATACCGCTTCACACCCTTTGTGGGGGTGTAAGGCTGGTTGACTTTTTTATTGAAGCCAATTCCCTTGCCAAGGAAGACGACTTCCTTCCTGGCTGTGAAATCCACTGCCACGACAGCATTATTATTCAAGACTTTTTTAATGCAATACATCCGGCCTCTTTCCTCAGTTTCCAGACTGGAAGAGCCTTCCCCGTCATCCGGTTCAGGCCCTTCCAACCTCATTCTGAAATCATTATACTCTTAGGAAAGAATCTTAACAATCGTTTCTTTTGCTTTTACATCGCCGCTTCCAACAACTTCCATTTTCTTGGATGCGGGCAAATCTGTAAAGATGACAGGAATGGCTGTTGACGGCGCATTCTTTTCAAGGAAAGGAAGGTCCAGAGTCAGGAGGAGTTCACCCTTCTTGACCTTATCCCCTTGTTTCTTATGGGCTTTGAATCCCTTGCCATCCAGCTTCACCGTGTCGATACCGACATGGATCAAAAGTTCCGTTCCATCCGCAGAGGTGATACCCACCGCGTGGAGTGTCGGGAACAGCACACTGATGGTCCCATCACAAGGTGCAAAGACCTGGTTCCCTGTCGGGAAGATCACAACGCCGTCACCCATCATCTTCTGGCTGAAGACTTCATCCGGTGTTTCTTCGATCGGCGCCATCCGGCCTTCGACAGGACTTTCAAATTCTTCCGTAATTCCCTTCATCGGGGCAGGTGTTTCTTTTACTTCTTCCTTCTTCACTTCAGCAGCAGGTGCAGCAACCTGGATCGGTTCATCGGAAGCAGGACTTTCCAGATATTCTTCCAAATTGGATTTGATGACTGTGACACGTGGTCCGTAAATGACCTGGACCCCATTGCCCTTTACAACGACACCAGCAGCACCGGAAGCCTTCAGCAGGCCCTGATCCACTGTGTTGAAATCTTTAACCGTACAACGGAGACGTGTGGCACAGCAGTCCACATCGGCGATATTGGCTTTTCCGCCAAGACCCTGGACGATCATCGGAGACAGTTCGTCACCGGCTTTGGCACCGCCGGCAGCACCGCCCTGGCCTTTTTTCGCGTTGACATCGGCACGGGTATACAGCTTGGTTTCTTCATCGTCATCTTCACGGCCAGGTGTCTTCAGGTTCATCTTATTGATCAGGAAGCTGAACAGGAAGTAGTAGACCACGAAGTACACGACCCCGACGATGGGAATCCAGTACCAGCTCGTCTTGGCCGCACCGGGCAGGATCCCGAAGAGGATCAAGTCGATGATACCACCAGAGAAGGTCATCCCAACACCAACACCCAGGATGTGCATCAGCATGTAAGACAAGCCGCAGAGCACGCAGTGGATGATATACAGGAACGGCGCAACAAATAAGAATGTGAATTCAATAGGTTCAGTAATACCAGTGATCATGGATGTCAAAGCGGCGGATAACAGAAGACCACCAACCACTTTCTTCTTTTCCGGACGGGCGCAGCGATACATGGCCAAGGCACCACCAGGAAGACCAAAGATCATGAACGGGAATTTACCAGACATAAACCGGGTCGCGCTGACAGAGAAGTGAGCGTCTCCGCCCTGGGCCAGTTCTGCGAAGAAGATGTTCTGGGCACCTTCAACCAGCTTGCCGCCAACTTCCATCGTACCGCCCAGGTTGGTCTGCCAGATTGGCAGGTAGAACACGTGGTGCAGGCCGAAGGGGATGAGGGCACGTTCGATAAACCCATAAACGAAGGTTCCGATAAACCCGGAGGCGATAACCAGATTACCAGCCGCACTCAGGACACCCTGGATGGACGGCCAGATGAAGAACATCAGGATACCGACGAGCAGATAAACAACGGCTGAGATGATTGGCACAAAACGGGTACCGCCAAAGAAAGAGACAACCGTCGGCAGTTCGATATTATAGAACTTATTATGAAGGGAAGCAACACCCAAGCCGACGATGATCCCACCGAAAACCCCCATCTGGAGGGATTTGATCCCCAAGGTCGATGAGATAGATCCTGTGGGCAGCATGCGGACGCTGCTTTCTGCGATGGGAACGAATTTGGTTCCGCCCTGGACGGCTGCCAACTGAAGGGCATCATTGGCTGCCTTCAGCGAAGCCGGGTCATACGTCTTCGTAATGACGATCAGGGATGCGATAACAGTATGCATGATGACATAAGCGATGACACCGGCCAAAGCCGCAACGGCCTTTTCCTTTTTTGCCATCCCTATGGCGACACCCATAGCGAACAATACGGCCAAATTGCCAAAAACAGCACTACCAGCATCATTCATGATGATGAACAGCGAGTTAAGCGGCGTTCCCGGACCCATAACCCCTGTCAAATGATACGCTGTCAGCATGGTTTCGTTGCTGAAGGAACTCCCGATCCCAAGCAACAGCCCGGCTACAGGCAGCAGGGCGATGGGCAGCATGAACGAACGGCCAACCCTTTGCAAAACACCAAAAATCTTATCTTTCATCTAATTACTCCTCCTTTATGATAAATTAGAGTGAAATGTTAAGAATTGTCACAAGCGTGTAAACATTCAAACACTCGGATGAAAACGTATGAAAATAACGCTGAATAAAAAAGCATCAGCTTATAGCATTCCCCCGTTTGGACTACTTCTTCGCTGATGCCTGATTTAACAGTAACACACTTACAACAATCTTAAGTTGTCTATATTATAAGATTCGCTAAAGGATTTGTCAAGTATATTTTACTCATTTTTATCGATTTTTTTCATGTTTTCCATTCCAACCAGCCCATTAAATATTTATTGACAAAATACCGATCTCTGTTTACTCCCGTCCGCCGCCTCCAGAACAAAAGGACGACAAATCCAGCCATTTCCAGTCCATCAGTGGAACGGCGGCCATAAAAAAAGCCCGATCCTTAAAGACCGGGAAACCTTGATTTCATGGGATATTACATTATTTTTAAAATGGAGCGGGTGAAGGGAATCGAACCCTCGTAACCAGCTTGGGAAGCTGGGGCTCTACCATTGAGCTACACCCGCAAATGGACTGCGATATTTATTATAAACTGAAGCTGCTTCGAATGCAAGCTGTTTTTTATCAATTTATATCAAAATATAAAAAAGGCTGGTAACAAATATTTGCTACCAGCTAAAATAAGGAAAAGAAATGAAAATGTTCGGGAATATTATTCCCCAAACGATTGACACCTATAGTATATTCGAATTTGTCAAATAATGCAAGTCTTTTTGAAATAAAATAAACATTTAAGTATTTTTTTGTTCTAATTTCATTTAAAAATTTATTAATTGCTTTATAAGTGCTTCATCTGCTGGACAAAAAGTATAGGTCCCCAGCGTTTGGGGGACCGCCCAGATCAGCTGACGGTGCACTTTACACTCCGGCTTTCCCTTTGCGATGCGTCCCTTAAAAAAGGTGAGGGCCACTTCCACATCCGGATAACGGTAGCTGGTTTCAAAAAACGGCTGGCTTTCACAGGTGATTTCGCAGGCCAGCTCTTCCCTGCATTCCCGGACCAGACATTCCTCCGGCGTTTCACCGGGACGGCGTTTGCCTCCTGGAAATTCCCATAAATTGCCACAGCTGCCTCCCGGACCCCGCTGGCCGATCAGGATTTCTCCTTCTTCATTTTCTATAATGGCCGCTGATACCTCTGTCATGGACCCTCCTGTCTCATTGGACTTGCTGTAATGCTGTAGATACCAAAGCCGGATCAATTTAGATGATTGGCTTTAACGTATTCTTTCCGACGACAGTTCCTTCAGATTTTTCAAGGCCTGCTGGCAGAATGCCGCGGGTTCCTTATCCTTCCACCCGTTGTCGGCATCGGCAATGATTTCCATGGAAAGGGTCCGCCAGCCCACGGCATCCAGCCCGTCCATCACCTGATCCAGGGGGATTTTCCCTTCGCCGGGAATCCAGTGCTTGTCCCAGTGCAGGTCATTGTCCGAAAGGTGGAGGGCCTTGATGCGGTCCCCGTAATTGGCCAGGATACGGCCCCGGCAGCAGTGGAGCATGTAGTCGTGGGAGCTGTCGTAGCACATGCCAAAATGGGGTGTCTGAATCCGGTCCAGCAGGTAGCGCAGCAGATACTGCCGGGACACATTTTCCACGGCGATGTCCACGCCCCATCGTTCCCCCACTTCAGCCAGCTCCGAGAAAAAGGCCAGGCCGTTTTCAAACGCATAAGACCCCAGATCCAGATCGTTGGTGTGGACCACCAGGGCCGGCACATCAAAGCGGTGGCAGTCCGCCACCATCTGGACAAAGGTGTCCAAAAGCTCACGGTTTTCCTTCAGGGGCTTCTCCCAAATGGCGTTGTAGCCGATGTAGGGCGCGTGGAAATTGGTGATGCCCAGCCCATGGCGCCGGACCGTATCGGGGAAAGTCTCCCTGGAAATCAAGACCGGCGCTTCCTCATCCTCCCAGGAAATCATGACCTCGTCGAAGCCGGCATCGGCGATGGCGCGGATCCGCTCCTCAAAGGGCATGAAGTAACCGAACCAGGAAAACATGCTGTAAAAATACTTTTTGTCTCCGTCCTGCTTCGTCCCGTTCACAGCCTACTCCTGCCGCAGCTTGGGAATATTACGGTAGTAAGGCGGGTACACCACGCCCTTTTCCGTGATGATGGCCGCGATATTCTGATGGGGGGTCACGTCAAAGGCCGGGTTTTCAAAGCGGATCCCGTCGGGGGCGATCTGCTGGCCCTTGATGTGGCTGATTTCATCGTGGGGGCGTTCCTCAATGACGATATCGTCCCCCGAAAGCATGTTGAAGTCGATGGTGGATGTGGGCGCCGCCACGTAAAACGGAATGTGATGTTCCTTAGCCAGGATGGAGACGGAATAGGTCCCAATCTTGTTGGCCACATCCCCATTGCGGGTGATCCGGTCCGCACCGACCACCACGCAGTTGATCTTTCCCTGCTTCATCATCCACCCCGCCATGTTGTCGGTGATGAGGGTCACCGGGATGCCGTCCTTGTGGAGCTCGTAGGCCGTCAGCCGGGCGCCCTGGAGCAGGGGCCGGGTTTCGTCCGCATATACAGAGATGTTCTTTCCCGCTTCCCAGGCGGCGCGGATGACCCCCAGGGCCGTGCCGTAATCCGCCGTCGCCAGGGAGCCTGCGTTGCAGTGGGTCAGTATGGTGTCCCCGTGGTGGATGAGCTTTTCCCCGTGGCTGCCCATGGCCTTGCACATGGCGATGTCCTCAGCGCAGACAGCATCGGCTTCCTGCCTCAGCAGCGCCGCGATGGCCGCCGGCTGCTGCTGTCCCGCTTTTTCCATCACCTTTTCCATACGGTCGATGGCCCAGAACAGGTTGACGGCCGTGGGGCGGGTGCCCCTGAGGTAATCACAGGCTTCCTTCATCTTTTCGCCAAAAGCGCCTGTGGGCAGATTCGAAAATTCTTCCGCCGCCAGGTACACCGCGTAGGCTGCCGTCACCCCGATGGCCGGAGCCCCCCGGACCACCATGGTCACGATGGCTTCCCCCACCTTCCGGTAATCCGTGTAACCCCGGATGATTTCTTCCGTCGGCAGCAGGGTCTGGTCGATGAGCTTGAGCTCGCCGTCTTCAAAATATACCGGACGCATTTACTTTCTCCCGATCCGTTCGATCATCCGGAAGATCAGGTCCTTCATCTTTTCCGTGTTGTCCGCCAGGACCTTCAGGACCTGTTCATTGGTCACCGGGGGGATGCCCGGCTGGTCCTTGAGCCCCGCGTCGTAATCCGTCACCAGGGCGATGTTGACCACTGGGATGTTCTTTTCCTGGCACAGGTAGGCTTCCGGGTACTGGGTCATGTTGACCAGGTCCCCGCCGATGATGGAGAACATGCGGCTTTCCGCCTTGGTGGAGAACCGGGGCCCGTTGATGACCACCGTGGTGCCGCCATCGTGCATGGTGTGGCCCATCTTGACCCCTTCTTCCATGGCATACTGACGCAGGCATTTGTCATAGGGTTCGGCAGAGCTCAAATGCTCCACCTGGGGGCTCTGGAAAAAGGTATCCTTCCGCCCCGACGTCATGTTGATGTACTGATCCGTCACCACGAAATCCCCGGGGGCGTAATCTTCCCGAAGGGAGCCCACGCAGTTGGGGGAAATGATGGCCTTGACTCCCAGCTGGGCCATGGCATCGATGTTCGCCCGGTAGTTGACCTCTGCCGGGCTCAGGGTATGTCCCTTTCCGTGACGGGGCAGGAAGGCCACCTTCCGGCCTTCGATATCCATCAGGCTGATGGAATCCGAGGGTTTGCCGTAGGGGGTGTCAATTTCAATCCGGCGCACATCCTTACCCAATTCGTAAAGTCCTGAACCTCCGATGACACCAATATCTGCTGAATAATACATTTTGTTTCTCCTCTCTGCAATGGTCTTTTATATTTATCGGACCGGCTGGCCTAAAAATTCTTTTTCCAGCCGCCCTTCTTGAATCCATCTTCCTCTGCCACCTTGCTCTTGAAGCCCAGCCATTTGTACTTGCTGTCGTCCTCTTCCTCCGGCGCGGGCTGATCCTGGGGCGACGGTGCGGCCTGGGCCTTGCTCCTGGCCCCGCTCTTCACATCCCGGACCAATTCGTCCGCGATCTGTTCCAGGGCCGCATCCATGGCATCGTCTTTTTCGGGCTCCGCCGCCGGTTCCGGTTCAGGCTCCGGTTCGGCGATGACCCGCTGGGCGATCTTCAAAGCCGCTCCCAGCACATCCTTGACCGTGGAGGCGTCGGGCAGCTCAATGGGTTCGGGCTCCGGTTCCGGTTCGGGGCGTTTGGGCTCCGGCCGGCTCTCCTGGCGAACCGCGGGCCGTTCCTCCGGCTCCCTTTGCACCCTTTCCTGAGCCGGCGCCGAAACGACCGGTTCAGGCTGGGGCACTTCGGCCACCGGTGCGGCTTCAGCCGGTTCCGCTGTTTCCCTGGCAGCCACCGGTGCTGCCGGCGACGGCGCTTTGGGTGTGGATTGGATGCCCAGGGCGTCTTCCACCATGGCCACGATCTCCGCTTCCGAAGCATTCGGCATTTCCCGCCGGAGAGCCCTTTCCAGTTCCTCCTTGATGAAGGTCTGCTTGTCAAACAGCGGATTGTGTCCCGCTTCGTCCTTTCCGGAAGGCTGGGCGGCTGCCGCCAGTGTTTCCGCCGCCGTTGCCCCTTCTTCCGGCGCCTGATCCGCCGCTTCCTTTTCTTCCTCGCTGACCGAGAATTTGGGGATGGGCCGTTCCATCATGATTTCTTCTGCTTCGTCGGGTGTGCGTTTGAAACCAAGCCATCTGTACTTGGGCTGGCCATTTTCATCCACATCCTCCGGTTCCGGCCCCATGGGTCCCTTGGGCGCCGATGCCGGCGCGGCGGCCTGGGGTTCATCGGCGGCCCTTTCCGGGGGCGCCACCCGGTCGCCTTCCAGACGGTCATCCAGCTCCGGCGGTGCGTCGGGGTACTCGTCGTCCCCCTGGGCCCAGGTCCGCTCCTTCACGTAATCCCCGCTGTCCAGGGAATCGCTTTTGAAACCGAGCCAGGTGCCGTGGCTGTCTTCCTGTTCTTCCTTCTGCTGGAGTTCCTTGGCCTGATGGTCCAGCCAGCTTTCCACCCGCTTGGGTCCCCGGTTCTCGTCTTCCCCCAGGATGGTCTGTCCGGCACGCAGGTAGCTGCGTTTCACATCGTGGAAGTGTTTCTTGATGACGGCCATGGGCAATTTTTCATTGGACAGGATGGCCATGACGCAGGACAGCTTTTCCGGAAGATGCCCTTCCCGGGGCCACCTCAGCAGAAGTCCCATTTCAAACTTGCTCATGGCGTCCACGTCAAAGCCCAGGCCTTCCAGTGAAAACCGCATGAGCTCGTGATGGCGGCAGCGCAGTCCCTTTTCACGGGCACAGCCCAAACCCGCCACATCGCAGACGTGGCAGTTGCCCGGCATCAGGGACAGGGTCCCCGGCAGGTCCTTTTCCAGTTCCAGCAGGTCCTTCCAGGATTCCACCTTCATGGCGTTGTGGACGTCGATGCAATACTGGGCCGAAGCCTGGATGCCGATGGTCGTCTGCCGGTCCTTCTTGGGGATGGTGTATTCCCTCCCGATAAGATACATAAATTTAAATTCATTCAGAAACAGCTTTTCATCAAAGCCGTAATCCGGACAGGACCAGTATTTTCCATATTTGGGGCACCTCTGGCAATAGCCCCGCATTTTTCTCAGCGACAGGTATTCTTCAATCATATGATCCATATGAAGAGCCCCTGACGAAAATTTATGGGTATAATCCATGGACTCACCTCTTTAAAAGATAGTACTAAATTTTATCACATTTCAATACATAATTAACCAATTATTATTTTACTCGAAATAACCGTCTGTCTCAACTAAAGTTTTTGTTCTATACAGATAACTTTGTGTTCAATGCGTTAATGTAAAATCCTTACAATATTAATCGTTTATAAAGAGTTCTAAAAAAACTAAAAAATCCCCTGTCAATTTCCTGCCATCCATATTATAATAAGGACATGGAAAATTTTACCATAAGATGATAAATTGAAGGGAGTTATGTGAATGGAATATTCTCAGGAAGTAAAAAACATGTGCTGTGTCGCAAGCAACGCGAATCACGGCGCTGCGCCCATTCCCGAAGAAGGTAAATGGGTTCAGTCAAAAGAAGTTACCGACATTTCCGGCTTAACCCACGGTGTTGGCTGGTGTGCCCCCCAGCAGGGTGCCTGCAAGCTCACGCTCAACGTTAAAGACGGCATCATTCAGGAAGCCCTCATCGAAACCATCGGCTGCTCTGGCATGACCCATTCAGCCGCCATGGCATCTGAAATCCTCCCGGGAAAAACCATCCTGGAAGCACTCAACACCGACTTGGTCTGTGACGCCATCAACACCGCCATGCGGGAATTGTTCCTCCAGATCGTCTACGGCCGTACCCAGACCGCTTTCTCCGAAAATGGCCTGCCCATCGGCGCTGGCCTGGAAGACCTTGGCAAGGGCCTGAGAAGCCAGACCGGTACCATGTACGGCACCCTGGACAAGGGACCCCGTTACCTGGAAATGGCTGAAGGCTATGTGACCAAGCTGGCCTTGAATGACAAAGACGAAATCGTTGGCTACGCCTTCGTCCATCTGGGCAAATTCATGCAGAACCTGAAAAAGGGTGCAGAACCCAAGGACGCCCTGGAAGCCGCTTCTGGTCATTATGGTCAGTATGATAATGCTGCCAAATACATCGACCCACGGGAACAATAGGAGGTATTGACATGGCATTATTTGAAAGTTACGAAAGAAGAATCGATAAAATCAACCAGGTCCTGGCCGACAACGGCATCGCATCCCTGGAAGAAGCCAAGAAAATCTGTGATGACAAGGGTGTTGATGTGGCCAATATCGTCCGCGGCATCCAGCCCATCTGCTTTGACAACGCCTGCTGGGCTTACACCCTGGGCGCCGCCATCGCTTTCAAAAAAGGCGCAAAAACCGCTGCCGACGCCGCTGAACTGATTGGCGAAGGCCTCCAGGCTTTCACCATCCCCGGCTCTGTGGCTGAACAGCGCAAGGTTGGTCTGGGCCACGGCAACCTGGGTGCCATGCTTCTGCGTGAAGACACCGACTGCTTCGCCTTCCTGGCCGGCCACGAATCCTTTGCCGCCGCTGAAGGCGCCATCGGGATTGCCCGTTCCGCCAACAAAGTCCGTCAGAAACCTCTGCGCGTCATCCTCAATGGTCTTGGAAAAGACGCCGCGCTGATCATCTCCCGGATCAACGGCTTCACCTATGTGAAGACCCAGTACGATTATTTCACCGGCGAACTCAAGGAAGTCAGCCGCACCGCATACTCCGAAGGCGAACGCGCCCTGGTCAACTGCTACGGTGCCAATGACGTCCGCGAAGGCGTCGCCATCATGCACAAGGAAGGCGTCAACGTCTCCATCACCGGTAACTCCACCAACCCGACCCGCTTCCAGCATCCGGTAGCCGGCACGTACAAGAAAGAATGCATCGAACAGGGCAAGAAGTACTTCTCCGTCGCTTCCGGCGGTGGCACAGGCCGTACCCTCCATCCGGACAACATGGCCGCTGGTCCTGCTTCCTACGGTTTCACCGATACCCTGGGCCGTATGCACTCCGACGCTCAGTTCGCCGGTTCTTCCTCCGTGCCTGCCCACGTTGAAATGATGGGCCTCATCGGCATGGGCAACAATCCCATGGTCGGCGCCACGGTTGCCGTAGCCGTAGCCGTCGAAGAAGCAGGTAAATAAGTAAAAAGTTACGTTAAAAGGCCGGTTTTCCGGCCTTTTTTAATGCCTTGGATTTTATTCCGGATGACTGTTCCATCCTCAAAGACACTTTTTCCGCAATTATCTTTCTATATACTTTCATTTATTTTCGTTTTATATATTTTTTGTTTCGTATTCTTAATTTTCTTATTTTTTTTCAACATTTCTTTCGTTTTTATCTTGACATTTTCTCTTTCAGGGTTTATTATTAGGTTGCGAAAAGAAATTCAAAACAATATGAAAGTTAAACGAAAGGAATAAATTATCATGAGTGAAACTTACAAACCTGTTACGGCCATAACCATGGGGGATCCTGCCGGGATCGGACCTGAAATCTGTGTCGGAACCATGCTCGACGAAAGCCTGCGGGAGGTCTGCCGCCCCTTCATCATCGGCAGCCAGGCCATCATGGAACGGGCTGCCCAGGTTCTCGGCAAAGATTTGAGGTACCATCCAATCAGTGATCCCGCGGAGGCCCGCTTCCAGCTGGGCGTCGTCGACATCTTGGAAACCGGTGACTACGATACGGACAGCATCCTCTGGGGAAAGGAACAGGCCCTGGCGGGACAGATGGCCATCGACTGGATCATGAAGTCCATCGAACTGGGTCTGGCCGGAAAGGTCGACGCCGTATCCACCTCCCCCATCCACAAGGGTGCCATCAAGCTCGTGGGCATCAAGGAACCGGGCCACACGGAAATCTATCAGAACCAGACCCATTCCCCCTATGCCCTGACCATGTTCTCCTGCCACAAGCTGCGGGTCTTCTTCGTCAGCCGCCACATGTCCCTGGTGGACGCCTGCCATTATGCCACCAAGGAAGTGGTCCTGGAAAATGTCATCAACATCGACAAGGAGCTGCGCAAGATCGGTCTGGAAAATCCCCTGATCGCGGTGGCCGGCCTCAACCCCCACAACGGCGACAACGGCCTCTTCGGCCGGGAAGAAATCGACGAGCTGGAACCGGCGGTAAAGGCGGCCCAGGCCATGGGCATCAACGCGGTGGGGCCATGCCCGGCGGACTCGGTCTTCCACATCGGAAAATCAGGCAAATACGACGCCATCCTTTCCCTCTACCACGATCAGGGACACATCGCCTGCAAGACCCTGGACTTTGAAAAGTCCGTCACCCTGACCTTCGGCCTGCCTTTCATCCGCAGCTCGGTGGACCACGGCACAGCCTTCGATATCGCCGGCAAGGCCTTGGCCAATCCCATCAGCCTCATCGAATCCACCAAGGTGGTTTCGGAATACGCCGCCAGACAGCACGCCAAAAAAGGCGCTGAATGAATGCCAGTTTTCTGAATTGAAAGGAGAATCCCTATGCCACTTATCGGATCTGTCGCCGATGACCTGACCGGCGGCACCACCACTGCCGTCCTCCTGGCCCGCTCCAAGGCGCGGACAGCCGTTTTCTTCAACGAAAACGCCGCTGCCACCGCTGACCGGGCCGACGGGCTGGACGCCATCGTCATCAGCAGCAACAGCCGTCCCCTCCCCAGATACCTTGCCTACAAAGCGGTTACCAACGCCACCCGGGCGCTCAAGAGCATGGGCGTGCGTTACTTCCAGAAGCGGATTGACACCACCCTGCGCGGCGACATCGGCGTGGAGATCGACGCCATGCTGGATCAGATGGACGACGGGGTCATCGCTGTGGTGGTGCCGGCCATGCCCCAGTCCCGCCGGATCCTGGTGGGCGGTTATTCCGTCATCGACGGCGTCGCCCTGGTCAATACCCCCGTTGCCCAGGACGTGCGCACGCCGGTTTTGGAAAATTATATCCCCCGCCTGCTGGCCAGGCAGAGCTCGCGCCCCGTCGGCTTCATCCCCCTGGACGTGGTCCTCGACGGCGCCCAGTCCATCGCGGAAGGCCTCAGGGACCAGCAGAACCTTGGAAAGAAGATCATCGTGGTGGACGCCATCACCCTGGAGGATGTGGAGGCCATCGCCCAGGCTTGTGTCGATCTGGAGCTGGACGTGCTTTCTGTGGATCCCGGTCCCTTCACCGCCAAGCTGGCCCACAGGCGCGGCCTGATCCAGGAGGAATCCCCCAACATCCCCAGTGAACGGCCGGACGAGTACCGCAAGACGGTGCTCATCGCCGCGGGCAGCGCCACACCAGTGACCAAGCGCCAGATGGAGGTCCTGACCCAGGATCCCCGCCACCAGCGCATCGCCATCGACCCCCTGCCCATGGTGGACGGCGGCAACGCCTCCATGGACGAATGCTTCAAGGCCATCAACAAGGCCGTCGCCCTCATCCAGTCCGATGAACAGCCCCGGGCCATCCTCTTTGAGACCGCCCTCCACGGGGAGCTGCTGGATCTGGACGAGGAGGACGCCAAGCGCAGCTATCCCTCCGGGGAAAGCGCCGACCGCATCAACGCGGCCCTGGGCTTCATCATCAGCGAGGTGATGAACCAGGTGGGACGGGATGCCGTCGCCGGCCTGTACACCACCGGCGGAGACACCATGGTCAGCGTGTGCCAGGCCCTGGGTGTGGAATGCCTGGAGGTGCTGGATTACGTCATTCCCCAGGCCGATGTGGGTCGCCTGGTGGGAAATTACGCCGGCCTGCCCGTGGTCGGCAAGGGCGGTCTCACAGGGACGGACCAGACGGCCTGTGAAATCGTCAGCCGCCTCTTCAAGGAAGCGGCCCGGAAATAAGCTTTGGTAATATTATGAACCCCCTTCCATTGGGAACAAACAAAAATACACATGGAGAGATCAATGAAAGATAATAACGCGAACAAAAAGTACACCGATCTGGACGAAGCCAATAAAGAGATCGAAGCGCTGGAGGAAGAGCTCCATCCCGAAGAAAATCCGGCCAACGAAAAGGGCGCCTTTTCCGAACCCCTTAACAAGACTGAATTCAAGGACCTGGATCTTCTCAACAAGATGAAGAACCTCCCCGGCGGGCTGGTCATCATCCCCCTGGTCATCGCCGTCATCCTCGCCACCTTCTGCCCCAGTGTATTCCAGGTCGGCGGCTATGTGACCGCTCTGTTCTACAACGGCAACTCGGCCATGATGGGCCTGTTCCTCATCGTCTGCGGCTCCGCCATCAACATCCGCCAGGTCGGCATGCCCCTGTACAAGGGCGTGACCCTGACCGGGATGAAGTTCATCCTCGGCGTGCTGCTGGGCTATGCCGTCGGCAAGATATGCGGCCCCGCCGGATTCCTCGGCCTGACGCCCTTCGTCATCATCGCCGCCATCACCAACTCCAACGGCTCGCTGTACATCTCCCTGTCCTCCCAGTTCGGGGATGCCACGGACACCGGCGCCATTTCCATCCTGTCCCTGAATGACGGTCCTTTCTTCACCCTGGTCGCCCTGGGCGCCACCGGTCTGGCCAACATCCCCATCATGAGCCTGGTGGCTACCCTGATTCCCCTGCTCATCGGCTTTGCCTGGGGAAATGTGGACGGCGGATTCAGAAAGGCCTGCGCCGCTGCCCAGCCCATCGTCACCTTCTTCATGACGATTTCCATCGGCTCCAAGACCGATGTCAAGACCATCCTGACCGCCGGCGCTTCCGGCATCGTCCTCGGCCTCATTTCCGCCGCCTTAGCCGTCGTCTTCTTCTTCGTATTCAACATCCTGCTGCCGAAGAAGGAACGCAACGCCATGGGCGCCGCCATCGGAACCACCGCCCTCAACTCGGCCATGACCCCCGCCGCCGTGGCTGAAGCCGATCCCTCCATGGCCCCCTACACCTCCATGGCCACTGCCCAGTGCGCCACGGCGTCCATCATCACCCTGTTCCTGTGCCCCTTCATCACGGCGGCCTTCGACCGCTTCATGCGCAAGGGCCAGCGCGGCGTCTACTCCCCGACAGGTTCACGGCACCATGAAGTCCTGGAACACCCCGCCGCCTAGCCAGGGCCCGTCATTTCTTTGACCTTGTCGCAACTTTGACTGGTACACCTACCCCGGTCTGTGGTAAAATGAAAGGAGAATTTTTATGGCAGAACGCATCAATGTCCAATTGAGCGAAAAAACCTTGTTTGATTTCCTGTTGTTCCACACCTATTCCAAGCTGGCTGGCTTTTTAACCAACGTCCTTGGCACCGGGGTCGGTTTCATGGGGATCATCCTGCTGATAACCGGCAAAGCCACGGTCATGAACTGCTTGTTTTATTTCATCGCCGCCATCGCGTTTTTGAGCTTTACCCCCCTGCAGCTGCGCTTCCGGGCGAAAAAAGCCTTTGCCTCGATGCCTCGTTATCACAATGAACAGCCCTACACTTTTGACGAAAGAGGAATCTGCGTTGGGAAGGGCGACGGAAAGAAATGTTACGACTGGTCCCAGGTCCGCAAAGTTGTGGCGACTCCCAAGACCATCGGGTATTACTATACGGATGACGATGCGCTGATCATCCCCAAGGAGGATTTCAACGATGCCTTCCTGGCGATCATGCGCCTCACCGTGGAAAACGTCCCGCCGCAGAATATAAAAATGAAATGAGCATTAGCCTTGCAGAACGCAGGAAATTGATTTTGGATGAGCTCAACAGCCGCGGCAGCGTCCGGGTCGCCGAATTGAGCGAAAAGATGGCCTGTTCGGAAGTGACCATCCGCACCGATATCCGGGAATTGGAAAAGGAAGGCAAGCTCCGCCGGATCCATGGCGGCGCCCTCCTCCCTCCCAAGGATGAGGCCACTCCCCCCGAGGTGGAGGCTTCCCCCGCTCCCATCTTCGACGGCCTCCTCCGCGCGCCTTCCAGCCTGTCCCGGAATGTGAATGAGAAGATGGCCATCGCCGCGGCGGCTTACCAGTACATCGAGAACGACGACACCATCATCATCGACGACGCCTCCACGACCTTTTACCTGGCCGCCCACATCCGCAGGCATCCGGAAAAGCGGGTCATCATCGTCACCAATTCCCTGATTGCAGGCAACGAGCTCAGCGGCCTTCCCCATGTGGAGCTCTTCATGGTGGGCGGCACTGTCGGCGGAAAGATTCCCGCCACCATCGGGGAAATCGCCGCGGAAAACATCATGCAGTTCCACGTGGACAAGGCCTTCATCGGCGTCCACGGCATCAACTTCGACGTGGGTCTGACCTCGGTCGCCACCCCCCAGATGCAAATTAAAAAGGCGATTCTGAAGGTCACCGATAAGGTCTACGTCATGGCGGACAGCTCCAAGTTCGACGGCGGTTACATCTCCGTCATCTGTCCCCTGAACCAGGTTGAAAAGATCATCACCGATGACAAGATCAATCCCGCCCACATCGCCCGTGCGGCGCGGGAGGGCGTGGATTTGATTATCGCCCCGTCCCAGGCCTGACCGCCCTGGCCTGGCAGCCTCCTCAAATGATGAATAACCCATGAATGACGAAGCCGCCCCCTTTCCTTCGGGAAAGAGGGCGGCCTTTGTTTTGAATTTTTTTCTTTTTAATTGATTTATGAAACTTCTTCCGCTGCCGCGCTGATTCCCTCATCCATCAATTGGAGGAAACGCCGGTGGGCCGTGGGATCAAAGCGGCACTGGGATTCTTTTTCAATTTGATTCCGGACCTTCTGACGGTCCTCGGCACCCAGGAATTTAACCACCGCTGCGGTTCCCAGGGTGACCCACTCTTCGACCAAGTGGGTCCTTTCATCAATTTTATGCTGAATATCCTTTTTATACATTTCCAGTTCGATGGTCTTTTCAATGCGGCTTAACAGCACCAGGGGCACGATGGGCTTGGTGATGAAGTCCGCGGCCCCCAGCTCCAGGCATTCCGCCTCGGTATGGGGATTTTCATCCGCCGTCAGGAAGATGATCGGGATATCGCGATTGTCCGGGTTCTCCCTGATTTTCGCAAAGGTCTCCCGGCCGCCCATCCCCGGCATCATCAAATCCAGCAGGATCAGAGAGGGGCGCTTTTTTTCCACGTATTTCAGCGCCATGACCCCGTTGATTGCCGGGAACACCGTGTAATTTTCTGAATTCAAAATATTGCATATGATCTTCAGGTTCATTTTGTCGTCATCAACCACAAGAATTGTATGATTTTCCATTTTCCCTCCAAGTTTATTTCAGCTCACCGATCAAATGCTCAAGTTTTTCGTATTCGTAATCCTCACAGTATCGAATCATCGCGTCCAGCGTCTTTTCCACGTTGCCCGGGTAGCGGTGCTGGCGCATGCTCTGAAGGACCATTTCTGCCTGCAGATAATCCATTTCGTCGCAGGCTTCCTTAAGGTGTTCCACATCCTCCTGGGAAAAGCCGTCCAGCGATTCACCGTCCTGCACCGGCGCGTCCTCTTCCAGATACGTTTTAACGTAATGCCCGGTATTCCGGATCATTTTTTGAAGGGCTTCCGTGAAGGGACCGTAATGCTCGTCGATGGCGATCCAATCTCCCGCCTTGCCATCCTTTTCCAGCTGGAAGGCCATCTCGCCCAAGGCGTCTGCCCCCACTTCCCGGGAAGCGCTCTTGATGGCGTGGACGTAAATGGTGAAGTTTTTAACATCCCTGGCTTCGTAGAGTTTTTCCAATTCCGGCGCCCGCTGGGCGATATCCCCGTAATAGGTCTTTAAAATGCTGTGGTACATGGGGACCGATCCGCCGTATAATTCCACAGCCCCTTCCATATTCACATCCGGAATGGCTTCATACAGACTTTCAGAGGGTTCTTCCACCGGAACGAAAACCTCCTCGTCCCAGTTTTCCTCTGCCGCCACCGGCATGTTGGAGGGGACGGGTTCCGTATCGGCCTCACCCTCAGCTTCCCCGAAGATCTTTTGGAGAAGCAGCATGTTCTGGGAAAGGAGGGTGTTGTTCTGGATGAGCAGCTGGCCCATGGCACTGCCGTCTCCGGATAAATCGGCCATTTTGAAATTTACCAGGGGGGCTGGCCTGGTCCCGGTCTTCGGCTGATGGGTCCCTTTTGATTTGGTGCCTTGAAGCGCCTCGTGTTTCTCCAAATAACCTTCCGGCGCCTTGGATTGGACGTATTCTTTGAGAACGCGGTTCAGCTCCGTCATTTCAATGGGCTTGGCAATGAAATCATCCATGCCGTTTTCCATGAACGCATCCTTGGCATCACTCATCGCATTGGCCGTCAGGGCCACGATGGGAAGGTTCTTGTAATAATCCCCCTTGATTTCACGGATATGGCGGGCCGTTTCGATGCCGTCCATTTCAGGCATCATGTGATCCATGAATACCAGATCGTACCGTTCGTTCTTGACCATGTCGATGGCCTTGAACCCGCTGGTAGCCAGGTCGATCTTCATCTGATAAGGGGACATGAGCCCCCGGGCCACCTGGAGGTTGGTCACATTGTCATCCACGATGAGCACCCGTGCAAAGGTCAGGGGAACGATCTGAGACCGGTCAAAGCTTTTCCGCTTGTAGCTGCTGGCGATGCTTTCGCCGTTTATGGCGTTGATGACCTGCATGCAGAGCAAGGGAAGCTGGAGCTGCTTGTACTGCATGAAATCACTGCTGGCGTGTTCCCCATTGCGCAGGATCAGGTAGATGTTTTCGGCATCGAACATGAAGTTGAGCTTTTCCTTGATTTCAAAGAAACGGTTGCGGCGAATCATCACGTGGGTCATGCCCTCGTAGCTGCGCACCTTGTCAAATTCACGGCAGACCTGATATTCCACCTCCAAGTTTTCCAGGGTCCGGCAGATGCTGTCCAGCACGATGTCTTCACTTTCACAGACCAGCATCCGGATCCGTTCTTTTTTCTGGATGAGGCCGATGGGCTTGTAGTATTCCACCTTCTGGAGGACTTCCACCGTAAAGGTCGTCCCCCTGCCGTACTCGCTTTCCACCTCGATCTTGCCGCCCATCAGCTCCGCGATGCTCTTGCTGATGGCCAGGCCCAGACCCGATCCCGTGACGGCGCGGTTCTTGGTGGTGTCCACCTGGGAGAAGGTCCCGAAAAGCTTGCTGAAATCTTCTTTTTTGATGCCGATGCCGCTGTCGATGACCTGGAAGACCAGACGCCAGTTGTCCTTATCCACCTGTTTGCCGGCGACGTGGAGCTCGATGAAGCCCTCCTTGGTAAATTTCACAGAATTCCCCAGCAGGTTCATGAGCACCTGCTTGATCCGGATGTCATCCCCCACCAGGCTGTTGGGCAGATTGTGATCCACATTGATCAGGAAATAAATGGGCTTATCCAGGAGGCGCACGGTGATCATGTTGTTGATGTCCATGAGCAGCGAGGGCAGCATATACCGGACCGGATTGATTTCAAATTTCCCCGATTCCATCTTGGAAAAATCCAGGATATCGTTGATGATGGCCAGAAGGCCGCTGCCGGCATTCTGGATCATGGTGATGGAGTTGTTCAGATCCCCGGGCAGATCCTTGTTCATCAGGATTTCCGACAGGCCGATGATCGTGTTCATCGGCGTACGGATTTCATGGCTCATGTTGGCCAGGAAGGCGCTTTTGGCCTTATTGGCATCCCTCGCCGCGATCATGGCGCTTTTAAGCTTTTCCTTGCCCTCTTCTTCCTTTTGGATGTCCGTGATCAGGATGATGATCTTATTCTGATTGTGCTTGAAAAAGGTACATTCGACCAGCTTCCACCTGAATTCATTCCCTGTCTTCAGGCGATGGCGCAGGCTTTTCTGGCCATGTTCCTTCAAATAAGGCACGAGATTAGCCAGAAGCATGGACGCCATGGCATCTGCATCCTCATCCCGGGCGGCCAATTTCTCGATGATGGAGGCCATGGTTTCATCGTAATGGCCCTTTTCCGGATAGCCGTTCCAATTGAAATTCTCCTGTCCTTCAAAATTGATGAAGGTGTAGGAATCCTTGGCAATATCCACCAAAAGGAAGGCTTCGTAGTGGGTTTCCACCGCAAAGCGGCAGGCGTCGAGCATGGTGCTCGCCCGGTCCTGGGCCTGATGCAGCTCGTCGATCCGCTCCACAAGGCCCACGGCCAGCAGCGGCGCACCATCCTTGTCGTACTGGGCGATTTCCAGACGGGTCCGGTACCATCCGTTGCGCCTGATATCCATGAATTCACCGATGGACGTCTTTTCTCCCCGGTTGCAGCGATCGTACAGGGCATCGTAGGCATCGTAAAACTCCGGAGACACGAATGCATTTCGAAAGCTTTCCGGCATATTTTCGTAACGCTGGGCACAGCCGTAAATCTTGCAGGCACTTTCAGAAATCTCGATGGTCCGCTCCGGAATGTAATAGATGAATTCGTAAATATTGGAGCTTTCCATCGCGATGTTGACAAGGGTGGACTGGAGCCGGCTCTTCTTCATTTCCTCAAATTCATCGAGCTTAAGGGCATTGATATCCGTGATGAAGACGCAGAATTTGTGGACCGAACCATCTTCAAAGCGTTCGATGGCCACCGCGTCTCCTCTTTTCCACCGCGACTTCCCGTCATAATCCTGCTCGTACTCAAACTCAAAGGAATTCTTGTCAGCCAGTTCCTCCAGCACGTATTCCTTGGCCATGACCTTCTTGAACATTTCCCGGTATTCGGGCAGCACCACCTGATCCGCGAAATCACAAATGTGGCCATAGGCTTTTTTGACAGGCAGGACATCCGTCGTGGATTGTCCGCTGTTTCCCTCTACCCGGTTGTAAATATCTTCTTCAACGTCACAATAATAAAATGCGTCAAAGGCATGGGTCATACCGGACATGATATCCATCATCAGCCGATTCTGCACCTCCGCCGTTTCTTCATTCATCAGTATCCCTTCCCTCATATTCAATATAGGTTTGTCGCAAACATTTCCCTTTGAAAATTGTTTACATTGCATTCATTATAACATCACGTTATTATCTTTTCAATGAAAAATAAAACATTTTACATTATTGAACAAAAAAATCCGGTACGATGTGATCCATCGTACCGGACTGTTTGTAATTGATCTGTATGTTTGCAGGCCTCAGGCCTTTTTCTGTTTCAGATGGCTGAAACCCTTCCGATAATACTTGACCTGGATGGCGTTGGGGATGAGGGGCCGGATACAGCACGAAATATGCTGATGGGCTTCATGGGTGAATTCCCACTGGTAGTACTCCGGATCCAAGTCCACATCCGGAACCTCCGCCACTTCTTCTTCGGATAAAGGAATGATGACATTGACCGTCGTCGTTCCGATGGTTCCCATCTTCTTTGCCACTTTGTCGACTTCATCGACGATTCTTTGCTGTAATGCGTTCATAAGTCACCTCCAAAAGTGATTTAACGATCCATCTTGAATGGGTTACGGTGATTTCATCTTACACTCATTACAATGTGTTGTCAACGGCCTTAAGCATTTTTTATGCCAGCCGCCGCCAGTTCAGCCGGCTGACTCTTCCGGGAGATCAGGATCCCGACGATGGCCGCCAAAACCTGCTGGAACAGGGTGCCGATCATCACGGGGAACATGACCTCTGCCGGAAAGTACTGGGCCGCCAGAACCGCCCCAGCGGAAATATTGCGCATGCCGCCGTTGTACATCATGGAGATGGTCGACGGCCCGTCCTGCCTGATCAGCCGGGCGATAATGATGGCCACGATGTACCCTGAAATGGCCAGGCACAGGATGCACAGGGCCACAGCCAGCAGGGTCGGCGTCAGATGCTTCATGTAAGGCGCGATCCGGGTCGAATTGATGGTCACCACCCCGATGAGGGCCACCTTGCTGAAGGGGGCCAGCTTGGGCTTCAGCGTCTCATTGACCCGTCCTTTGGTGTATTGGTTCAGGGCCATGGCCGCCAGGGCAGGAATGGCGATCATGAAGATGAGCTGGAGCATCATCCCCCAGGGCGACATTTCCACCACGCTGCCCAGGAGCGCGTGGAGCATGAGGGGCACCAGGAAGGGCGCCAGCAGGGTGTCCAGAACGATGATGGACAGGGTCAGGGGCGCGCTCCCCTTATAAATGGAAACCCAGGTCAGGCTGACGATGCCCGTGGGCACCAGGAATTCCAGGACGATACCCGTCACCAGGTTCATGTCCCCGCCGAAGAACAGCATGCCCACCCCCACGGCGATGAGTGGCATGATGACGTGAAGGATGAGCAGCACCGCCACCAGGGGAACCGGATGGACTGCCACCCGCTTCATATCCCCGAAATCACAGCCCAGGCTCCCGGCAAAGGTCATGAAGGCAAAAAGCCAGGGAACCAAAAACGACGCCGATCCCAGCCACTGGGCGGTGAGAATCCCCACCACCAGACAGGTCGGCGTGACAAAGGCCATCCATTTTTCGATAAATTTATTAAAGCGCATCAATCCATCCACGATCTTACCTCTTTTATCTGTATTAAATAAATTATTACACTCATTTTCATGATTTGCCTTAAATTTACATTATTTTTTTCAATACATTATGAGACCGCATAAGCATGCTATAATAGAAAAAAACCTCCTGCGAGGACACAGAAAGGCCAAAAAATGGAATTATTTGATATTGTCGATGCCCAGGGCCAGCCCACCGGCCAGACCGTCACACGATCGGCCGCCCACCAACAGGGCATCCGTCACCGGACCACCCACCTGTGGATCCTGCGCCGCCGCGACGGCCAAACAGAAATCCTGCTGCAGAAGCGCTGCGCCGAAAAGGACTCTTTTCCCGGCTGCTACGATATCTCCAGCGCCGGGCACATCCCCGCCGGACAGGATTTTGTGGCATCGGGTCTGCGGGAGCTGGAAGAAGAACTGGGGCTCACCGCCAAGGCAGAGGAGCTCATCTTCTGCGGCCTGCTCCATTTCGAGTTTAAGGAAACCTTCCACGGCGCCCCCTTCTGGGACAACCAGGTCAGCGCCGTGTACCTTCTGTGGCGGGATGTGCCCGCCGAAGAACTCACCTTTCAAAAAGAGGAGATTGAAGCGGTGCGCTGGATGCCCGCAGACCAGGTGGCGGCCATGGTCCGCACGGACAGCGCCCCCCACTGCATCCGCATGGAAGAGCTGAAGCTGGTCCTGGACCAAGCATCCAAAAAGGGCCGTCGCACTGAATAAAGCCATGTGCGACAGCCCTTTACCCGTAAATTATTTTCCGTACAATACCCGGACGGAATTGAGGATGCAAAGCAGGGCCACCCCCGTATCTGCGAACACCGCCAGCCACATGTTGGCGTAAATGCCCGTGATACCCAGGGCCAGGACACAGAACTTCACCGCCAGGGCGAAGCCGACATTTTGTCTGGCGATCATTTCCGATTTTTTCGATATCCGTATGGCCTCGGGAATGGCGTCCATGTTGGAATTCATGAAGACCACATCCGCCGCTTCGATGGCGGCGTCGGCCCCGCTGCCCATGGCCGCCCCCACATCGGCTCCCGCCAATACCGGCGCGTCGTTGATGCCGTCGCCGACGAACATGACGCTGCCGTGGGCTTCCCGGATTTTCTGGAGCTCACTGAGCTTGTCCCCGGGCAGCAGCTTGGCGTGGACTTCCTCCACCCCGGTTTCTGCCGCCACCGCCTGGGCGTTGGCCACCGCGTCCCCGGTGAGCATGGCCGTGAGGATGTGCTGGTGCTTGATCCGTCCAATGGCCTCCGCCGCCTCTTCCTTCAGGGTGTCGGCGATGACGATCTGGCCCGCGTACCGGCCATCCGCCGCCACCAGAACCTCCGAGCCCCGGTCGGCCCCGCGGTATTCGGTCAGGTCCACGCCGTTGTCCTTGAGCAATCCGGCGTTGCCGCACAGCCAGAGCTGACCATATATATGGGCCACAATGCCCTTGCCCGAAATTTCTTCAATTTGTTCCGGACGGACCAGCTCCATCCCACGGTTTTGAGCCGCCGTCACGATGCTGGCCCCAATAGGATGGGTGGAGGTCAGCTCGCACATGGCCGCCCGGCACAGGAGCTCATCCTCTGCCATGCCGCCAGCCGGGACGATGCGCTGGACGGTGAAGTCCCCCTTGGTGATGGTCCCCGTCTTGTCCATGACCACCCCGCGGATCCCCGCCAGGGCTTCCATGGCCACGCCCCCCTTGAAGAGGATGCCCTGCTTGGAGCCCTTGCCGATGCCGCAGAAGAAGGCCAGGGGCACCGAAAGCACCAGGGCACAGGGGCAGCTCATGACCAGGAAGGTCAGGGCTGTGTAAATCCAGGGATAAAAGGCCTGGCCGGTGATCAGCGGGATGCCAACGGCCGTAAAAGCCGCCGCTCCCACCACGATGGGCGTGTACACCCGGGCGAACCGGGTGATGAAGGCGTCGATTTTCGGCTTGCTGGCCGCCGCGTTTTCCACCGAGTCCAGGATCCGCGTGACCATGGATTCCTCCAGGACCTTTGCCACACGGATCTGGATGGCCCCGGAGGTATTGACGCAGCCCGAAGTCACTTCCGAGCCGACTCCCACCGCCACGGGCACCGGTTCCCCGGTCACCGCCGAGGTATCCACCCGGCTTTCCCCATCGACGACGATTCCGTCCAAGGGGATCCGGTCGCCGGGACGGACCAGGAGCACATCACCGACCCGGGCTTCCTCGGCGCCAATCACACTGACCTGGCCGTCTTCCATCCGGTTGACCACCTCCGGCCGCAGGTCCACCGCGTCCATGATCTGGCTGCGGCTGCGTTCCACGGCGTAATCCTCAAAGAATTCCCCGATGCGGAAGAAGAGCATGACGCCGACGGCTTCCGGGTATTGGCCGATGGCAAAGGCTCCGATGGTGGCCACCGTCATCAGGAAGTTTTCATCGAAAACCTGGCCCTTGAACAGGTTTTTGACCGCCGTCCAGACCACACCGCCTCCCAGGGCGATGTAAGCCGCCACCAGAACCACGATGGCCGCCAGGGAATAGTCCGCCGCCCCCGTCGCAAAATGCTGGATGATCACCCCGGCAAAGAGCGCCGCTCCGCCAATCAGGGTCCAGCGTTCCTTCTTTTCCCCGGATTCTTTTTCCGCTGTTTTTTCCTCAGACGTTCTGGAAGGCGCTTCCTTTTCCACAAAGAAGACATTGTCCTCTATCTTGCGGCACGCGTCGGTGATGACCGGCATGAGGGCATCCGGTTCCGCCGCCGTCAGCCGCAGCTGTTTGGTGGCAAAGGTGATGGTGGCGTCCCCCACACCGGGCAGGGCGTTGATCTGCCGCTCCATCTTGGCGGCGCAGTTGGCACAGTCCAGGTTTTCAATGGTGTAGGTGCGGGTTCTTCCGGCCGCGTGGCGGGGGTGATGGACCGGGACCGCAGCCCCATGGTCGTGGCCGCAGCCACAGGCTTCCCCTCCTTCGTGATGATGATCGTGGCCTTCGTGATGATGATCGTGGCCTTCGTGATCATGGACATGGCCTTCATGGTGATGTCCGCAGCCGCAGGCCTCTTCTTCCCCGTGATGTTCCCCGTGATGGTGGCCGCAGCCACAGCTGTCCTCTTCCCCATGATGATCTTCGTGTTCGTGGTGCTCCCCATGGTCGTGACCGCAGCCACAGGCGGCTTCCCCTTGGGCATGCACATGGTCATGATGTCCTTCATGGTCGTGGCCGCAGCCACAACCACAGCTTCCTTTTTTATTGATGGGCTTGGTATAAATCGATTGGCTTCCACTTGCTGTCGCCATGATGCCACCTCCGTTTTGTTCAATATATGAACGATTGTTCATGTGTTCATATTAAAACTTATTGGGGCTTTTGTCAATAGGTATTTACCATTTTTCCGCGTTTTTTCGAAAAAAAAAACAGCCAAAAAAAGAACCCCTTGCCAGCCTGTTTTCACTGGAAAGAGATTCTCCCAAATGCCTGTGGATTCATGGCGGTATTATGGAATCAAATGAACTGTTTTTGTCTCAGGCTGCCACGCCGGCCATGCGGCACATGGGACGTTTGAACAGATAATTGAACGCCGCAATCACCCGGCCCACCCCGATGACGGAAACCACGGTGCCGATGCCCACCCCCATCAGGCGGCCGGCAAAGACGAAGCTGATGGTCAGGGTGACGGCGATGTTGAACACGTCAAAAATGTTTTTGGTCAGCCCCAGCTCCAGGCCGCTTTTATCCGACAGCGCCTGGACGATGCCGTCCCCGGGATTGGGGACCAGCCGCATATCCACCGTCATGGCCGCGCCGATGCCCGTCAGGGTCACCGCCAGCAGAAGGAGCAGGAAATTCTGCCAGAACAGTTCAAAATGCAGGGGCAGCCACGCCCCAAAAATATTCAGGACACGGGTGAACACGATGGCCAGGGGGATCTGCAGCAGATCCGTGGCCTTGGAGCTCCGCCCCCTCAAAATGAACTGGACGATGACGAAGAGCACGTAAATGACCAGGGTCATGTTTCCAAAATTCAGATTCCAGATGAGGGAAATGCTGTAGGGCACAGAGATGATGGCGGAAACGCCCAGCCCGGACTTGGTGTTGAGCACCAGCCCCAGAGCCAGGATCAGCATCCCCGCCCCGTAGTAAAGTCCCCGGAACAGGGCTCTTCCCCTGCCTCCGCCTCTCTCCATCTCTGTCTTGTCCATCCTGTCACACTCCTTTATTAATAATCGAATGTCTTTTTTACAAAGCCATTATATCACAATTCAATTTCCAAACTAATTGATTTTCTCCTTGAGCCGGCTGGCATCGTGCTTGAGCTTCAGGTCATTGGCCTTGGCCACCGCCCGGATTTCCGTACGCACGTAGCGTTCCTTCCAGGCCCGGTCGTCGATGATCTCCTTGGTGAAGACCTGAGCGCTGACCTCCTGGCCGCCCTGGCTCCGGGCCGCCGACAGGCTCAGTTCCTCCGCCCGTGCGGACACGAAGGCCACGGCCTCATCCTTATCCTTGAAGGACCGGTTCTCCCCGGCGATCTGACCCAGGAAGGCCTCGTTTTCCTCGTCGGGGCGGACGTAGCCCGTGACCCGCTCTTCCACGGCGGCCATGGCGGCCCCCACGGCGTTGGCCACCTCGTAATGCTCCGGAATCAGCACGTCCCGTTCATCCCGGGACGCCACCTTGGTGTACCAGGTCTTGGCCGGCGCCCCGATGGCGATGACCGGCACCCCCGGCGCGTCGTAGAGCTCCAGGACCTCCCCTTCGATCATGTCCAGGATCTGGGACTGGGCCTCCGCCACATAGGTGTCGGCATCCAGATTACAGGCCGCCGCCTGTTCCTGAGCGGCCGCCACCACCGGTTCCCGGTCCCATTCCACAAAATCCCCGGTATAATGGAGGATATCCGTGGGAGTCAGTACCCCGGCGTTGCCCCGGCAGGCAGGCAGCACCCGGCCTCCGGTGAGATGGGGATGGCCCTTTCCGGGAACGATGGCCGTGTCCCCGCCCAGGCCGCAAGTGCTTATCATGGCGGAATCGATCTGGGTCTGCCAGTCCCCTACCCTGGCCCCGATGGGTGAAAGCTTTAATGTACGGTCCAGGACGATGCCGCTGTCCGTGGTGGTGCCTCCCATGTCCACCACGATGCCGTCCTTGACCCCGGCCAGTCCCAGGGCACCGATGATGCTGGCCGCCGGACCGGACAGGATGGACTCGATGGGCTTGTTTTCAATGAAATCCAGGCTGGCCAGATTGCCGTCGCCCTTGACCATGTAAATGGGGGCGTCGATGGCCTTCCGGGCCAGGCTGCGCTGCACCGCCCCGATGAAATTCTGGATGATGGGGATCAGGCTGGCGTTGAGCACCGTGGTCACCGTCCGGTCGTGGAAGCCGAGCTGGCTGCTGAGCTCATGGCCGCAGACCACGGGCAGGCCGCATTCCGCCTGAACGATGGCCTTGACCCGGAGCTCCTGGCTGGCGTTGCGCACGCTCATCATCCCGGACACGGCGATGGCCTCCACCTGGGGGGCGATGGACCGGCAGGCTGCGAGCACCTCATCCTCGTCCAAAGGAATGACTTCCTTCCCTTTAATGTTGACCCGTCCCCGGACCTGGGCCACGTTGGTTTCCGGCAGCTCGCCCTTAGGCCGGTCCCCGATGAGGATCAGCCCCGTGGGGCGGCCTTCCCCCTCCACGATGGCATTGGTGGCCAGGGTGGTGGACAGCACCACCTTTTCGATTTCCCCGGCGCCCTTTAAATCCAACTGGCCGATGCTTTTTTCAATGCCGATGGCCAAATCCTCCCGGGTGGTGGGGGATTTGGCCTTGGACAAAACCTTTGACGCAATGGGATCCAGCAGCACCGCGTCGGTATAGGTGCCGCCGGTATCAATTCCTAATACTGTATTCATTCTTTCTTCCGTCTTCCTTTATCATTTGCTGCCTTCAAGGATAACACAAGCGCAACACTTTTTCAATCCTTTCGATCGTCCTATATTTTTACATTGTTAAACATCATTTCCATTTACTGGCGGATTCAGGGGCTAAAAAGGCCCATTATACCGTCGTTTTATTTCTTTTGTAAAAGTAACTTCATTGTTTTCTTGACATTTTTTCCTTGTGGCCTTATAATGAAAACAGATTAGAAATTAGTTTCATTCTTAGAAATATTGCATAAAAACAATTATGGAGGCGAGATGAAAAAAATAGTTGACGACGAACGCCTGATGGTGAAGATCTGTGATCTTTATTACAATCAGGACATCAGTCAGAAGAAAATCGCCGATCAGCTGGGATTATCCCGACCGACGGTGTCACGCATCATCAGCAATGCCAAGGAACAGGGCATCGTCCAGATTTCCATCAAAACCCTCGAAGGAACGGACTACATCGATTTGGAAAGACGGATTGAAACAATTTACAACCTCCAGGAGGTGCTGATCATCAACCCAAGACCGACACCGGAAGAATTGCGGGCCGAGCTTGGCCGGGTCGCCAGCCAGTATCTGGAGCGGGTCATCAAAGACAACAATGTGGTCGGTGTCTCCATGGGGACCACCCTGAACCAGGTCGTCAGCCACATCAAAAACCCCGGCGCCAAAAAGGTCACCTTCGTGCCTCTGATCGGCGGCATGGGACACCTCCGGATGGAGCTCCACTCCAATTACCTGGTGGAGGCCCTGGCCGACCGTTACAACGGCGACTTCATCCCCATGCACGCGCCGGCGCGGGTTTCCAATCCCCTGATCCGGGACGAATTCATGCGGGAAAACAGCATCGCCCGGGTCATCAAGCTCTGCGACCGCCTGGACGTGGCCATCGTCGGCATCGGCTATCCCAACAACACCTCGGCCATCATGGCCACCGGCTATTACGGCCAGGACGAGATGGAAGCCATGCGGGACAAGGAAGTGGCCGGCGATATCTGCATGCAGTTCTTCAACGCGGCGGGTGAAACCGCCCCCTACAAATCCGACAATAACGTCATCGGCATTGAAATCAAGAAGCTTCGGAAGGTCCCCCACTCCATCGGCGTCGCCGGCGGTGTGGAGAAGGTTTCAGCCATCCGGGGAGCCATCAACGGACGTTATATCAATACACTCATCACCGACGCGGAGTGCGCCAAAAAACTAGCGGAAAACAATTAAAGGAGAATATAAAATGAATGAAATCCTGAATCTCGCTGTCAATGACATGGCCCAAACCGAATTTGACTGTTCCTGCGGGCGGCACCACACCTTCCCGATCCACGATATCGCCATCGGCAAAGGCGCCCTGGCAAAGCTTCCAAAAATCGCTGAACCCTTCAAGGCCGGCAAGATTCTCATGGTCTTCGACAACCACACTTACAAGGCCGCCGGGGAAAGAGCCGTCGCCCTCATGAAGGACGCTGGCTTCAACGTCAAGGAATTGCTGTTTGACCGCAAGGATGAAGTCCTCATCCCCGATGAATCGGTGATCGGCCGCATCCTCCAGGAACAGGACATGGACGTGACACTGATGATCGCCGTGGGTTCAGGCTCCATCAACGACTCGGTGAAGTATGTCTCTTCCCGGACCAAGGTCCCCTACGTGATCGTGTGTACCGCGCCTTCCATGGACGGCTACGTATCCGACGGCGCACCGCTGATCGCTGACGGCTTCAAGATCTCCTACCCGGCCAAGCTGGCCTACGGCGTGGTGGGCGACACCGACATCATGAAGGATGCCCCCATGGATCTGATCCGGGCCGGCTTCGGCGATGTGGTCGGCAAGATTACCGCCCTGGCGGACTGGGACCTGGCTGTCAAGGTCAAGAACGAATACCGCTGTGATACCTGTGTGGAGCTGGTCAATCGTGCCCTTAAAAAATGCTTCAGCCAATCCGCGGCCCTTAAGAACCGGAATGAAGAAGCCATCCTCTCCCTCATTGAAGCCCTGAGCCTGACCGGCGTGGCCATGGGACTGATCAACGTCTCCCGCCCCGCTTCCGGCGCGGAACACATGCTCTCCCACTACTGGGAAATGGATTATATCGCCCGGGGACTCAACCCCATCCACCACGGCATCCAGGTCGGCGTGGCCACACCCATCATCGCCGAATTCTTTGAAGAGCTGGCGGACATCCTGCCCGAAGGCACCGGCGCCCTGTGCCCGCCGCGGACGGAAATCGAAGCCCTGCTGGCCAGTGCCGGCTGCGCCGTGTCACCCAAGGATGTGGGCATCAGCAAGGATTTGTTCCACAACAGCCTGCTCCATGGCTACACCGTCCGTCCCCGCTACTCGGTCATGGAATACGCCATGGAAAACGGACGGCTGGAAGCCATCGCCGACAAGATTACCGCCCGGATTTACGGCTGAGGGAGCCGCCAATCATGATGATGAGGAAAGAAGACGCTCTGAAGGACGTGGGACTTTTCGTCCTGGACATGGACGGCACCGTCTATCTGGGGAACCAGCTCATTCCGGGTTCCCTGGATTTCATCCATAAGCTGGAAGCCATGGGCCGGGATTACATCTTTTTTACCAACAACGCTTCCCGGGTCCCTTCCTTTTACGTGGACAAGCTCGCAAAGATGGGGCTGACCGTTGAGGAAAGCCGGATCGTCACCGCCGGGGACGTCTGTGCGGAGTTCATCCAGGAAAATTATCCCGGCGCCCGGGTGTATTTGAACGGCACGCCCCTGCTGGTGGAAAACTGGAAGCAGAAGGGCATCGACCTGGTGGAGGACGACCCCGATGTGGCCGTCCAGAGCTTCGATACCACCCTGACCTACGACAAGCTGGACAAGATCTGCCGCTATGTGCGCAACGGCGTGCCCTTCATCGCTACCCACATGGACACCAATTGCCCCACCGAGGACGGGTACATGCCGGACTGCGGCGCCATGTGCTCGCTGATCACCGACTCCACCGGCGTCAAGCCCCGGTTCCTGGGCAAGCCCTGGCGGGAAACGGTGGATATGGTCATGGCCATCACCGGCCATACCCGGGAGGAAATCGCCTTTGTGGGCGACCGCCTCTACACCGATGTGGCCACCGGCGTCAAAAACGGCGCCAAGGGCTTCCTGGTGCTGACCGGCGAGGCGGATATGCAGACGGTGGCGGAATCCGATGTGGAACCCACCTGCATTTTCAACTCACTCAAGGAAATGGAAAACTATCTTTAAACAGCTGTCTTTAAATTGTATCTCTGATTAATTTTAGGAGGGAACCATGAATCAAGGGCTTATTACGCTGGCCATCATCGCCCTGGCCATGATGGTGATCCAGAATTTTCTGACCTACCTGCAGTACAAGGCTTTCCAGAAAAACGCCGAGGCCATGCGGCAAAAGGGCCGGATCATCGGCGTGGGCATGCGCAAGGGCGGCTTCAATCCCCGGGGCGGCGCCATCGTCATCCTGGCCTGGGATCAGGCGGCCGACCGCGTGGCGGAATGCCGCAGGCTTTCCGGCATCGCCTTTTGGAATGCCTTCAAGACCATTCCCGATTACGACGGCATGACCCTGGATCAGGTCCGTGCCCGGGGCATCGCCGAGGACGCGGACATCAACGCGGCCCTGCGCGAAAAAGAGCCCTACCATCCACAATCCGCTGACAAGCACCGCAAAAAAGGTGCTTTGATACAGGCCGTTGAGGCCATCGACACCCGCCTGGCAAGTGCCGGCAGCAGGCAGGCTGACCTGGGGAATCAGACTGTCATGACGGCGGAACAGCGCGAGCGCGTCGAGGCCCGCAGGCGTGAGATCATCAGAAATCATTCATAATTATTTTTAAAGGAGAACAGGAGTATTATGCAAGCATTAAATTCTTTCGGGGAGGCCTTCTACGGTCTCTTCCAAAACGGCGCGTACTATTTCATCAATTTGTACGTGCTCAGTCTGCTGCCCTGGATCATCATCATGATGGCCTTCATGAACATTTTATTCAAGCTGATCGGTCTGGATCGGATTGAAAGATTCTGTAACCTCTTGGGGAAAAACCCCGTTACCCGGTGGATCATCATGCCCGTGGTGTGCATGATGTTTTCCGGCAACCCCATGACCTACCCCTACGCCCGGTTCCTCCCCCAGAACCAGCGGGTCGCCTTTTTTGACGCGGGTATCTCATTCTGTCATCCGGTCACCGGCCTCTTCCCCCACGCCAACCCCGGCGAAGTCTTCGTCTGGCTGGGCATCGCCAGCGGCGTCTTCTACTACCAGAGCATGCAGGGAACCGGCGGCATCGAAACCCTGGGCGGCCTGGCTGTGAAGTACTTCCTGCTGGGCGTGGTCATGTGCCTGTTGCGCAGTGTCGTCACCCAGCTCATCTACAACGCGAAGTACAAGAAGAAATACGGTCATCCCCAGACGGAAGCTCCGACGGAAAGTGAGGCGTAATCATGTATCAGGCAGTTAAAATCTCCAAAGGCAACGGCGGCTGGGGCGGTCCCCTGGTCATCCAGCCCACTGACAAAAAGAACAAGATCGTCTCCATCACCGGCGGCGGCATCGATCCCCTGGCCCAGAAAATCGCCAGGCTCACCGGCGCCCAGGCCATCGACGGCTTTTCCAACGGCGTGGCCGACGACGAAATGGCCTGCGTGGTCATCAACTGCGGCGGCACCCTGCGCTGCGGGGTCTACCCCAAGAAGGGCGTCATGACCGTCAACATCACCCCCGTCGGTCAGTCCGGACCCCTGGCCCAGTTTATCAAAGAAGAAATCTACGTTTCCGGCGTCACCGTGGATGGCATCGTCCCGGCAGACGGCTCGGAAGTTCCGGCAGATGTGGCCGAAGACGAACCGGCTGAAGAAGCGGCGCCCGAAGCGCCGGCGGCTGACGCACCCAAGGACAACTGGGTGGCCCGGGGCGGCAAGGCCCTGGCCGGCTTCGCCACCACCTGCGTCCAGGGAGCCAAGCAGTCGGTAGATGTATCCATCAAGGACATCCTCCCCTTCATGGCCTTTTATTCCCTGGTCCTGGGCCTGATCAACTTCACCGGCCTGGGCAAGGCCATGGGCTACGGCTTTTACCCGGCCCTGGGCACCCTGCCCGGCCTGCTGATCCTGGCCATCATCTGCGGCCTGCCTATCATCTCTCCCCTGGTGGGTTCCGGCGCCCTGATTGGCCAGCTCCTCTCGGTCATCATCGGCTACGGCATCATGACGGGCACCTTCCCGGTGATCCTGGCTCTGCCAGCCTTCTTCGCCGTGGACGTCCAGGTGGGCTGTGACTTCATCCCCGTAGGCCTGTCCATGGGTGACGCCGCCAACGACACCGTGGACATCGGCGTTCCTTCGGTGCTGCTGTCGCGGATTATAACCGGACCCATCATGGTCATCCTGGCCTATTGTGTGGCCACGATGATGAATTAGGAGGCATTTAATGAGCTACAAGGCTACTGTCACCGGTATCGGCGAAATGGCCGTCCATCTTCTGGAAGGCCGGATGCTGATTGTATTCAATGAAAACGCACCGGAAGAACTGAAGGACTATTCCATCCTCCACACGATTGAAAACCTGGAGGACGATGTGGTCCCCGGCGACACCATCGCCTTCGGCGATCAGGTCTATTCTGTAACGGCGGTCGGCGATGAAGCCAACTTCACCCTGCGGTCCATGGGCCACTGCACCCTGTGCTTCAACGGGGCGACGGCCACAGAGCTCCCCGGTCAGATTGAACTGGCCGGCGATGCCATGCCAACCATCGATGTGGGCATGTCCATCGAGATCCTTCACCATTAATATCACACCCCCACTCATTGACGGAACGCGGTCCAGATCGCGTTCCGTCAAATTTATAAAGGGAATTCTTTTTTACTCCTGTATTATACAGGAATCAAATTTATAACAAAAGGAGAATACAATGGCACAATACGTAATCGGCATCGACTTCGGCACCCTTTCCGGCCGGGCCATCCTGGTCGACGTGAAAACCGGCAAAGAACTGGGCTCCAGCGTGAGAGAATACGCCCACGCGGTCATGGAAGAAACCCTCCCCAGCGGCAAAAGGCTGCCGGTGGACTACGCACTCCAGCATCCCCAGGACTACATCGACGTCCTCTCCGCCATCGTCCCGGAACTGCTGGCCACCACCGGTGTTCCGGCGGAGGATGTCATCGGCCTGGGCCTGGACTTCACGGCCTGCACCGTCCTGCCCCTGGCCAAGGACGGCACTCCCCTGTGCCTGACGGACAAATACGCGGATGACCCCATGGCCTACGTCCAGCTCTGGAAGCACCACGGCGCCCAGGAATACGCCAACCGGCTGACCAAGATTGCCAACTCCCGGGGCGAAACCTTCCTGGCCCGCTACGGCGGCAAGGCCTCCTCGGAAACCCTGTTCCCCCGGCTGTGGAAGATCGCTGTGGAGGATCCGGACCTCTACGATGATATGGATGAATACGTGGAAGCCGGCGACTGGATTGTGCGGGAGCTCACCGGTGAACGCACCCGCAACTCCTGCGGCGCGGGCTACAAGGCCCTGTGGCACAAAAAAGACGGCTACCCCTCCAAAGAGTTCTTCAAGACCCTGGATCCCAAGCTGGAAAATGTGGTGGAAGAAAAGCTCAAGGACCCGGTGCAGCCCATCGGGACCAAAGCCGGGGAAATCAATGAAAAAGGCGCAGCCATCACTGGCCTCAAGGTGGGGACGGCGGTGGCCAACGCCATCATCGACGCCCACTCCGGCGTGCCGGGAACCCTGAAGGAAGCAGCGGAAAACCAGATGCTCCTCATCATGGGCACCTCGGGGTGCCACATGCTGGTCAGCAAGGAAGAACACATCGTCCCCGGTTCCTTCGGCACGGTGGAAGACGGCATGCTTCCGGGATTCTTCGGCTACGAAGCCGGCCAGAGCTGTCTGGGGGACCACTACGCCTGGTTCGTCAAAAACTGTGTGCCGGAGGAATACGCCATCGCGGCGCGTCAGGCCGGCGTGAACCTCCATCAGTACCTGTCGGACAAAGCGGCGGCCCTGGCTCCCGGAGAAAGCGGCCTGCTGGCCCTGGACTGGTGGAACGGCAACCGCTCCATCCTGGTGGACAACGACCTTACCGGCCTGATGCTGGGCATGCGCCTGACCACCAAGCCTGAAGAAATGTACCGGGCCCTCATCGAAGCCACGGCCTTCGGCACCCGGGTCATCATCGACAACTTCAACGAGCACGGCGTGGCTACCGATGCCATCTTCGCCACCGGCGGCATCTGCCAGAAGAACCCCATGCTCATGCAGATCTTCGCCGACGTGACCAAGCGGCCCATCCGCCTGGCCGGCTCCGAATACGGCGCGGCTCTGGGCGCAGCAGTCTTTGGCGCCCTGGCGGCTGGCAGCGACCGTGGCGGCTACGACAGCATCTTCGACGCCACCCAGGTCATCGCCAACTTAAGCGATGTGGAATACACCCCCATCCCGGCCCACTCCGCGGTGTACGACGAGCTCTACGCCGAATTCCTCAAGCTCCACGACTATTTCGGCCGCGGGGAAAATGATGTGATGAAGCACTTGAAGAAGATTCGGGAAACGGCGATTGATAAGAAGTAGATAGACAGAACCCCCGCAGCTACGGTATTCATTGAATGACTGCCGTGGCTGCGGGGGCTTTTTAGCATATTCTTCAAAATCTGCTATAATCCTTTGATAATACTCAAATAATGCTGATGCTGATGAACCCCCGCTAAGGAAGCGTTGGTTTCTGGATAAAACTGTATCACCCTTCCGATAAAATCTGTCATTGCTTAACCTTGCCTTTCGCCATCTGGTATTTTCGCCCAAAACCTGCTATAATGAACATATCAAAGATTTACTTGAGGGAGGGATGCCCATGGCTACGAAAATACCACAATCCATACAAGAACGCTGGCAAAATTTGACTCCGAGTAATGATTTCGTATTTTCCAAGATGATGCGCAACGAAGTCATCTGCAAAGGACTGATTGAAACCTTGCTCGGTTTTGACATTGACCGGATTGAGTACCCGGAGGAACAAAAATCCATTGATATCGCCATGGATGCCAAGAGTGTGAGGCTGGATGTGTACGTGAAAGATGGCAAAGATACGGTCTACAACATCGAGATGCAGACATCCCAGCAAAGCTATCTGCCAAAAAGAAGCCGTTACTATCAGGGAATGATTGATTTAAATCTTATTGAGAAGGGTGAACTATACGATAAACTCAATACCAGCTATGTCATCTTCATCTGTACTTTTGATCCTTTTGGCAAGAGCCGGCACGTCTATCACTTCGAGAACCGCTGTATCGATGATCCAGAAATGGCCCTCGGCGATGAAACACACAAATGCTTCTTCAACACCCGCGGTACGGACGTTATCGACCCAAAGCTGGATCAGGTCCTTACCTTTCTGGAAACAGCTTTACCCGGGGATGATGACAATCCGCTGATTGAAGCCATGACAACTGAATTAAAGCGCATCAAATCCAATAGTGAATGGAGGACAGAATTTATGAACCTGTATTTACGTGATAAAGAAAAATATCAGGAAGGCGTATTGGCAGAACGTGCCCTTGCCGATCAAAAATTGCAGGCCGAACGGGAACGCGCAAAAAAAGAAGCAATATCAACAGCACGAAGTTTTCTAGGTATAACCTCCCCGGAAGTCATCGCATCCAAATTCCACATCACGGTCGAGGAACTCATGGCGGCCCCACATCATGACACCACGCCAAAAGCCTAAAAAAATACCCCGCAGCCACAGCGCAGATTCGCCGTGACTACGGGGTATCAATTTGTCTCTTAGTATTTCCGCTAAACCATCTTATCCACCACTCCCGTATAGCTCTGGATGATCTTCACCACCTTGGCTGAAACGTTGGTGTCCGTATAATCGTAAGCGCAAAATAAAACTGTATCACCCTTCCGATAAAATCTGTCATTGCTTAACCTTGCCTTTCGCCATCTGGTATTTTCACCCAAAACCTGTTATAATGAATGTACCAAAGATTTACCTGAGGGAGGAATGCCCATGGCTACGAAAATACCACAATTCATACAAGAACGCTGGCAAAGTTTGACACCAAGCGATGATTTCGTATTTTCCAAGATGATGCGCAACGAAGTCATCTGCAAAGGGCTTATTGAAACCTTGCTCGGCTTCAAAATTGATCGGATTGAATATCCGGAGGAACAAAAATCTATCGACATTGCCATGGATGCCAAAAGTGTAAGGCTGGATGTGTATTAAAACAGAGGATCACAAGCTCCTCTGCTTTCTTTTCTTCCATTTTCATGGAAGAAAGCCTCGTCCCTTGCGTACCATCGGTTACCGGGCACCAATCGCACGCTTACGCGTGCTCATAACCAGTGCCCTCAGACTTTGCCTGTCGCCTTCGGCTCCGTCAAAGTCTAACGCGATGGCACCTTCGATCCATTCGGTAAAGGCAGACATATTTATCACTTCGAGAACCGCTGTATCGATGATCCAGAAATGGCCCTCGGCGATGAAACACACAAATGCTTCTTCAACACCCGCGGTACGGACGTTATCGACCCAAAGCTGGATCAGGTCCTTACCTTTC
>Ga0183098_10485_pt1 | contig 75843 bp, 69 predicted proteins | sample BioMet9_FD_128884 | JGI IMG/M metagenome (GOLD analysis project Ga0183098, IMG submission 128884) | Microbial communities from bioreactor (seeded with sewage sludge) at Lawrence Berkeley National Lab, California, USA - Biofuel... | ecosystem: Engineered > Bioreactor > Anaerobic > Unclassified ...
TCCGCGCAACACTCGGTTCCGGCTGTCAGCACACTTGGCCGGACGGGCTTGATTACCCGCCGGGTTCCAATAGAAGGTTTCAGCATTCCATACATTCTCCTTCTCCAGGCTTCTCCTGGCGCACCAGTTTCCTGCAAAATTGAGTTTTCTGCGACAAAACCGAAAAAAAGAAACATCAGAAGTTAATTTAAAGTCACGAAAGTCATCTTTCTCGATGATAAAGCTAACCGATAATCACCTCATGACCAACACCTCTATCACCAAAATGACCTCTTTTAACAAGATTTCATTCCCAAGAAGTTGACAGATTGAAAATTTAAGGTATCGTCTCTTTGAAGACAATCACGAACAAACAAACTCAAGGAGACTCACCCATGCCTATCGCATCAAAATTTGACGCCATGAAACTTCGCACCATGATCACCGAAGGGAAAACTGCTCAGCAGATCATGGATGCCTTCGATATTCCAAAGACCACCCTGAAAAATCATCTCACGAAGCTGATGACGCTGGATGAGAAGTTCTACAAGATCGAAGGGATGGATGCTCGTGTGGCATCTGGGAGCGTGAAGTTTTCTGGTACGGGTCTTCGTCTGTCCCCGACGCTCCTGGCCAACTATGGCTTCAAGCAGGGTGACGAGTTCAAGGTCTCCTGTTTGGAAGAGGGGAAAATCGTCTTGGAAAAGAAGTAAAACTAGCTGTAATTACTGATAGTCTTGCGAAATGGCCCACGTCGTCCAAAAAAATTGGTTGGCGTGGGCCTTTATTTCTTTATAAAGAGGGGGACAGTCGACATCAGGGAAAAAGAGTTATTCAAAATTTATCACTCATTAAATACTTTCCAAAGATGGTTCGACATAAATATTAAAACCTTTATCTTCTAAAGAAATTACCGAGAAGATATCAAGCCATTGCTGAATCTTGTCATTTGTATAAAAATTGCCATAAATTTGTTTTTCCCCTTTGCATATCCAGACAATTTTTAAATCATTCTCTTTAAGAAACCCAAGAAGCGTTGATTTCTTGCATAAAAAAGATAACGAATAATCTATTTCATGCCCATCAAAACAGATAACTTCTCCAGAATTATCAATGAAATACCCAGGTTTTCTTGAAAAGCAAAGCTTCATTTTTTCAAACATAAATTTTCTAGGTGCTAAAAATGATTGTTTATACTGAGAGCCACCGCTTGATTCCCAAGCATATGACTCTGTAGTGGGCATGATATTGCCGATAAAATCTTCATTTTTGTCTCCAAATCTAATAAACTCTGTATTTAAATAATAGGGATTTTCGTAAGATTTGTAAGCAGGCGACCAAAAGTATTCGAGTGAAAACACCTGACAAGTTGAGCCAGGGCTTGGCAGATCTCTATCCGCCAGTTTACTTTTTTTTGCCCATGAAATAAATTCATTAGCTTCAGTTGTTTTGATAAAATAACTTTCTATTTGATACCACAGATGCTTAAGTGGATAATCGCCGTATTCATGACCAATCGGCGCTGGTTCAGTCCATTCACAATGATGTTCTAAATACAACCAGTCAGAATTGTCGTGAATATTTTTTATACTAATAAGTTTTTTTATGTCTGGCAAATGATCGGTACGCGTTAGCCAGTTTTTGTAGTTACCATCCCAGTCGGTATAGTTCTCATTTTTTGAAAAATTCAATTCTTTAAAAAAATTAGAAGTATCCCTTTGATATGACGGGTCAATATTTCTTATGTATACTTGCCAAGGTCCACTAAACTGTATAAATTTTTTGTCATCACCCCATCGCGTTGTTTCATCGGTCATTTTAAAGTTGTCAGAAACTCGCGCTAGTGTTTCATACAATGAAAGCCATTGATATTTCTTACCGATTCTTTCTTTTTTATTTGTATACCTGTCACCGCTTGATGCACTTAGGTCGAATTCTCCGTGTTTGGAGACATTGTACCCATACTTGTCAAAAATTAGTTTGCATGCGTAGTTACTTAAACTTTGCGCATCAAGGCATTCCCAGCATCTAAAACAGCTTTCAAAAGTATATCTCCCAAAATCACCATATCCTCCTGTTCCACGTCCGTATTCAGTTGTCATTGAGTTTATTATTGCATTTTGGCTCCAATAATGTTTTTTAAAGTCTTGAGCATTGTAGTCAAATTTATATTTATCAATCTCTTCATTCGTGGGAAGATCAGACGGAAAGCTACTTTTGTAGGGAGGACGAATTATATTAATATTTTTCACTGTAAATTTTTTAAGATACACTGCATATTCAACAATATTTCTTCCGTAATCTCTTATTAAAATATTAGGATAAACCTCTTCTTGTTGAAACAAATTGCTGACAATGTGATTGCACAAAACATCTAATCCGTCTAAATCGTCTGATCTCAATACTGCACCGTATGCAGCTGCCAAAATCCTTTCGTAAATATATTGGTCAGTAACTCCATCGAATTGAATGAGCAAATCAGTAATTATTGGAATATTATTTTCGAGCAAATTTGTCAATGCTAAAGTGGCATTGTCTCTAAAAACAATATGTGTTGTGCAAAAAATCCAAGAAAGTGCTTTAGCCGCAAGCAATCGTGACTCTGCACTAATATGTTTTATGTTTGTTGTTTTGCTCGACCAATCAATAAGTCTTTTGAAAGAAGAATTATGGTAATATTGATCATGTAAATATATTGTCCAAAATGCATCACGGTCTGCCATTTGATATTTCATTAAAAAACTATGGAGCCGATCAGCATTCAATATATGCCCTGGAGTAGTTGCGACCGCGTAGCATGTTTGAAAAAACAAATCAAAACTGTCTTCAAAATGCAAAATGTATTTGTTGATATAATTAAGAATTTTATCCTTGATGCTGCCTGTGTCTCGCCATACAAGACTATACATAAATGCTTGCACAATTGATGTATTGGTGAGATCCTTTTCGTCAACAACTTCGTAAATTTCTGTCCCTGTTTTTTCAGGGAGAATAATTGAAATCGCCTCAATGACGCCCTGTCTATATGTTCGTTTTTCTATAGTAGCAACAAGCTCTTGACATTTTTCTATTGTAAATACAGCAGATTCTGTTCCGAATACTTCAAAGAAAAAATGTTCCGCAATAAAGTAATCTTCAAATCTCTCATACGATAAGTATATACATTCTTCGTAAAATTCCTGAGATTTCCAGAACATATTTTTTGAGAAGACTCCCTCGGAAATTAAGGCGTCCAAAAACCTTCTTTTGTTTGTATATTTTTTTAAAATATTTTCAGTTAATTCAAAGGCTCTTTCATATGTAACTAGAAATGTGTTCGACTTAATTTTTTCTTCAACAATAGAATTGACAACTTTTCTCACTATATTTTGATCGCAAGGATAGTCAAATCTTGAAGGATGGGAAAGTTTTTTGTCAATGCTTTCCAAAAAAAAATCTATTATTTTTGTGAATCCTCTATGGCTTTTGGGAATCGTTCTCAAACCTGCTTTATTTAGACCTTCGCAAAATATCTTTAAAAAAAGCGGGTTGCTAAACTCAGGATGAAGCAGAGGTATTGTTGGTTGTTCAATATTATATTGTGAAAAAAATAGACTAGATGCTTCATACTCAACATCTACGAAACCTTGATGTTCAAGCCTGAATATAGATTTTTTATAACAATCAAAATCTTGAAATATTATGTTTTCATATGAAGACCTTATGCTAATTACAAGGCTTACCCAAGGATAGTTGCAAAAATCATTAATGAAGCTATGGATATATTCAGGCCATATATATATCCCTTTTCCTTCGTTGATACCATCAATTATGAATAAAATCCTTTCACCACACGCTTCTGCTTTTGCATTAATGGCTCCCAAAAAATCTCTCTCATTGCAATTCAACCGCAAAATATTTTTTAAGATTTGGGTCCATGGTGCATCTGTATCATTGAAATGCTGCCCAAGGAGTAAAATACATGGAATATTATTTTTAATTCTTTGTGCCGCGACATCTGCTAACAAATGAGATTTTCCAACCCCGGCCTCGCCGACTAGCGCAATCTTAGGTGTATTAGTCAATAACAGCATCCCATGAGATATAAAATCATAAAAATCATTAATAGCAATCGACGCTTCGCTTACAATGTAATTAGAATATTGTATGGAGTCTTGGGATGAATTTTTGGCAGGCTGTGAGATTATATCTTTATACTCGGAAATCGCTTCCAAGATGATTTTTATGTTTAACTGTATCGATTTAATGTCTAATACCAACTGTTCATTTTTTTGGGATATATAGAATTGTGTTTTTAATATATCAGTAGCTAGTTTTAATTTGTCAGAAATATTGCCAAATTCTGGGTCTGATTTTATGTGGGAATAAACTCTGTTTGTCTTGACAAAAAAATTGTTGAAATATTTTCTAATATTTTCTTTGTGCGCAATGTTGTTACTTAACGCATTAAAGTATTCATTGATTTGAAGTTCAAAATTAAGTTCAGGGGTATACCTTTTCCCAAGATTTAGTATGCTATTTTCAATAAGGTGTTTAAACCATTCGTCTGAAAAATCATCTTGAGAAAACCAAAAATATTTTCTCCCTGCATGTTTTTCTTGCGAAAGACGATGAAGCAATTCTGAACTCCCCCAGAACTCGAATTCAATTTTTCTTCCAGAAGATTTTGCAATATCCTCCCAAATATTAACGTATTCAAGCCACTTATCCATAAACCATTTTTGACTATCAATACGAGGATCTTGTCTGTCCAACGGCATGCAAATATAGTATTTAATTAACCTCGGGTGTTTGCTTAAAGCTGTTCGAAACGAATCCGTGAGTTGTGACCACTGAGAAGGCCCCATAGAGCTAAAAAATTTAGCCTGCCAGCCATATTCGTCATCAGTATTCAGTGTGCAATAGGCCTCAACACCACCATCAGGTGCGCCAATGCGATAAAACTCTTTTTTATTAGGTAGTTGTTCTTCTCTGGCAAGTTGACATACCAATTCTTCAAACGCATTATTCTGTGAGTTATTCAAAGATCGGATAAGATGCCAATTTATACTCATATTCGTTTTCTCCAAAACATTAGAACCTTTTGTTTGAGGAAATTATCAAAAGAAATATTTTTTTCAATATAAAAATATATTTTGTCTAACACATTGAAAATACTGACATCTTTTCATAATCATATTTGCAGCTTCCAGCATCCATCGTAACCCCTGGTATTTTTACTTAAATTACTGAAGTAACAATCTATTCACCATATCCCATCCCACCAACGCCCGTTTCTCCTCCCTCCGTGAAAAAATCCCATCAACCCTCTTGACCTCCCCGCCCCTGGAAACGTACATCCCCCGAGCCAACGAAACGCCAACGGAGCCAACGCCCTTGGCACCCAACTTTTTCTGGGGAACGGGAATTTTGGGGTTGACTTCGGGACGAGTTCGGGGCATTTACCTTGTTCCCTGATGTCCGAAAGGACTTTATTTAGGATCGTAGCTCAGGGGGAGAGCGCTTGCTTGACACACCACAAGCGTCATTTAACCCCTTAAAATCATTCCAAAAGCCCCTATCACAAAGTGATCCTGTTGGCGAAGTGCCAACGGGGTCTTCTTTTTATTGGTCTGAGAATCGGACTTTGGTTGGTCGTTGGTTAGTCTGTGGCGGGGCTGTGGCGTGGGAATTGATTGAATCCCCCTCGTCGAGAGGGAAGAGAAAAGTCAAAGGGCTCCATAAAGCATAATAATGCCAACAACGAAAACACAGATTCCTGCGGGCCAAAAAATAAGCAAAAGGAGCAGGCCAGCAACGATGACAATGGAAGAGAAACTAAGCATTAGGATACTTGAGGTGATCTTCGCTTTGGATCTGCGACTAGCCCAGCTTATTTTTTGTTCATGCGAAACCTCACGAAAGTCTTTTCCACAATGCGGACAAAAATTTGCATCAGTTGAAACACTTTTTTTGCAATCTTTACAGGTAAAAACTGGCATATTTTTTTCACCTTACATACTAAGGAGCCCTAACAAGTCATCTTCAAATATGACTTCGATATTTGAACCACTCGCCCTTAGTTCTCTAACTTTATTGATTTTAGTTGTACCACCTCTAGTCCCTGCTAAAGAATGAAATCCACCACCGACAACAAGAAAATCGACTTTTTTTGAAATTGAATTGGCAAAATGTCCACCGAGATCAACAATTTTCTGTGCTGCCTCTGGTCGCTTCATCGAATAGAGGTCAAGTGTTATGGCGACTGTTTTCCCAAATAAAGGGTGGTCATGATCAAAATCTGATTTTTTAGATTCGACAATACAATATTTCTCTTTCGACCGAATCCTCTTGGAACTTCTGAATGACATTGAAAGTTCTTCTGGGGAAATTATTTTAGGACTGATTCCAAGTCCCCTTGCCAACTCCAACACATTGTCTTTTGTTTGTATTTTCATAGCATAAAGCGCGATTAATGCACAGGCCCTTGCATCTTCCAGCGCGTCGTGATGATTAAATTTAATACCTAAATAATCTGAAACATCTTGGAGCCTAAAACTATATAATTCACGCCAAACTCTCCGAGCTATTTGTAGTGTGCATGTGTATACAACATTTGGATATTTGATATTATACAAATCAAGCATATGTCGCAGAACGCTCATATCAAACGCTGCATTGTGAGCAACAATGGGGCTATCTCCGACAAAATCTAAAAATCTATCAAACAATCTATCAAATGTTGGTTCATTTTCTACATCTTCAGCTGTAATTCCATGGATCAGAGTATTAAATCCACTAAAATGATTATTTTTTGGCCTTATAAGGAAATAGTCTTTTCCTATAATATCAGTTCCATTGCATCGGACAAGTCCGAGTGAACAGGCACTCGCTTGATCAGAGTTTGCTGTCTCAAAATCGATAGCGACAAAATCAGACATGATTCACACCCTCCTCCCTGCATGATACCAACTTTTGCGTGAGGACGGCAAGCATTCCCCCTGGGAGCCGCGAGTCTGGAAATATGATGTGGGTGTCTTCGAGGAGTGTCCATAGCTGCTCGTGGATCGGAAATGCCTGTACGGACAAAAGAGTCCACTTCCTTCATCTATAGCGCTGACGTATCCTTCAGCTTCTGCCAAGCACCGGTCCCTACGACACTTCTGAATCCCTCGCTCACCTTCGGCTTCTCTGCCAGCTTCTTCTTGAAGTTGTCCCGAAGCATTTCAATATCATCGAGAAGAATGGCGAGAAGCGATGGGTTGTACCGTCCTTTTAGGGATGGATTGTTTCCTTTGCTGCACGTTCCAGCGCTTCAGCGGCAAAGGTATTTAAACTTTTACCAGTTGCTTTAGCGGCAGTTTCCGTCAAACGATGGAGTTCCGGCGATACTCGGACCATGAACCGCCCCGAGTAAGGTTTCTCAGGGCTTTTGCCGATCTCGACGCAGGTTGCCATGTAATCATCCACGGCTTCCTGAAATGCTTGACGCAATTCATCGACAGATCGGCCCGTGAAATGAATCACGTCACGGATGCCAGCAATCTCTCCGTGGAATGCATCGTCGTCGGGTTCAAATTCGAACGTGCCCACATAGCCCTTGTATTGAAAAGCGTTCATGCTTCAATCTCCATTTGGTCGAGGAAACGACGAACAGACTTGACAGCACCTTTGTCGAGAACCGGTTTGGGATGTGGTCGATGGATTCGCAGAATTACCCCATCTGGCGACACAAATCGTACTCGTGATCCTTCGCCCTCAAGCTTCCGGCAGCCAATTCCCAGTAACAGCGCCTCGACAGCAGCCCAGGCTATATCTCCCCGTTCTGGCTTAGATCGGATGGCTTCCAACGTCTTCCGGTGCTTGCTGTTCATATTTTGTATGATACTACTTTTTGATGCAAGGTCAAGGCATTTTTTATTTCCGCTGGATAGCTCCCTACCCTGGGGACAAATGCGCGGGTGTTCGCGTTTTTGATCGCCCCCGTCAGGCCAAGGGGCAGTTGTCAGCCCTTCGTAAGGGAAAAAAGGTGAACCTCCGTCTCCAGAGGTCCACCTTCCCCACCTACACCGCCGCTGTCTCCTTCAGCTTCTGCCATGCACCAGTCCCAACGACGCTTCTGAAACCCTCGCTCACCTTCGGCTTTGCCTCCAGCTTCTTCTTGAAGTTATCCCGAAGCATTTCAATATCATCGAGAAGAATGGCGAGTTCGATGAGTTGTAACACGCTTTGGAACGAATAGTTCCTTCGAAGCGGGTTATAGAATTCTTGGGTATGGGTAGGACAGAGGAATTTCCAGGTTTGATCCCGCGATACTGAAAACTCATCGTTGCAGATCAGGCATTTCTTTTTGATTGTGTCGTTCATATGTTTTATCCTTATCTTTTAAACGTCAAGTCCGCAGCTGCGGAGAATTTCAATACGCTCATCGTCTTTCTTTTTCTTCAGCTTTCTCTTGTACTCATTTGGGTGTGAGGCAAAATACTCGATGCCGACTCCTTCCTCTTTCTCGAATTTGAGGAAAATATTAAGATAGACGTCGTCGCTGACGTACTCACTGATGCTGTCATCGGTATCGAAAAGCTCTTCAGAATATGGACACATTCTAATACTCATAGTCTTATCCTCTTTTGTCAAATTGTTTTTTTAATAACGGAGAAGGCGAGACTCCTCGGCGACAGGGATCTTGCCAGTGCTCAATGACTGGATCTAATGTTTCTATTTGATCTGAGTTTTTCTGCGAGCGCTTCTCTCAGGAGCTTGAGGTCGTAAAGAACGTTGAACCAGTATTCATTGAGTTCGTCCGCGTTTGCAAGAATTTTGTCTAATGTTCCGAGAATCTTTATATCGTCCTTTGATATTCTCTTTGATTTTGTGTAATCACATTTAAAGTAGTTCTTTTTTATATAGTCTTCCATGTTATGAATCGTTCCCATAATCTGACCTTTCTTAAATAATAGTTGATGTTTTCAAACAAAGAAGGCGGAAAACCTCTGCTCAGGAATCCCGCCTTCGCCTCTTACGCAACCGCTAAACCCGGTAACAACCGGACAGCACGTTCCTTCTCGCCCTCCATATAGTGGTAGTAGGTATCCGCCGTCAGCTTGACGGTCGAATGCCCCATCATCTTCGACACAGCGGCCAGATCAGCCCCCTTGTTGAGCAAGGTGGTCGCAAACAGGTGCCGGAGATCGTACATCCGGGTCTGATAAGTGATCCCGGCGCGCTGACAGGCATTCTTGAAGGACTTCCGAATTGTCGTCAGTCCTCGGCCCATGTACTCGATGACGAAGCCGGACACCGATTCCTTCTTCTCGGCTTCCATCCTCTTCAGGAAGTCAGGGTTGATCGGGACCGTCCGATAGGTCTTCGTTTTGCTCGCATAAATCCTGACGTTACCAGCAGCGAAGTCCACGTCATCCCATTTCAAGGACAGGAGTTCGGACTCCCCAGGACGAGTGCCCAGGTTGAAGCAGACCTCCATGGCCCATTTGAGATGGGGTTCGGCGTGCTCCATGATCTTCCTGGCGTCGTCCAAGGTGAGCTTCAAATCCCAGGGCTGGACCTTCGGTTTCTTCCAATTCTTCAAGGGATTGACCTGGGTGAAACCGTTGTCGATGCCGAAGTTGAAGATGAAGCTCAGGTAATCGCAGTACTTGTTCACCGTGTACTGAGACCGCTCTTTGCCGGTGCTCCCGCTGACGCCCTTGAAGTGCAGGATAAACGGGACCATGTCCCCCTGGTAGGTCAAGGAGTCGACCGGCTTGTCACCGATCACCGGCACGAACTGGTGGTCCAGCAGGCGCTCGATGTTTCGGATATGCTTTTCGGTCCGGCCGGATGCTCGCATGTGATCCAGGTACTTCTTCCCAAGCTCGGCCAGGGTGATGCCTGACGGCTCCTTTTCGATGACCTGGCTGGCAGGCGTAGCCGTCCTACTCTGCTCCGTCTCGGCGACCTTCTGAACCACCGTGATTCCTGCTGTCACCGTTTCCGGGTCAGGAATCGGCAGCAATTTTTCATTGGCCTCCTGGACCGCCTTTTCGAAGGCTTCGGCCTTGGCTCTTCCAAGCTCGCCGCGCCCAAAGGACTTGTCATGACGCTTTCCGAGGTCGTCATGGTAATAGACCATCCACCGTTCACTTCGTTGGTAAACGCTCATAAGCACCTCCACGTGCAATTTGAATTGTGTGATGTGAAACGAACTGCGAGAATCGAAGCGTGTTACTGGAACTGTTCGATTCGAGTAATCAGATGTTGTTGGGGAATCTCAAAGAAAGGGCTGATCGCCCCTTCTGTGAAGAAGCTAAATCGTATGCATGAGGATTTCTTCCACCTCCTCTTCCTGAACTCCGAGATACCGTCGCGTTATGGACGGGCTACTGTGGTTCAAGCGCTTCGCCAAAACTTCCCATGAGACTCCAAATGTCTTGCGTTGATGATAGCACCAGGTTTTCCGAAGGGTGTGCGCCCCGTAGTTTCCTGGAAGGTTGATCTCGTCGCACCACCGTTGGACCATCATGGTCACGGCATAGGTGGTCAGCGGATAATTCTTCCCTTTCCTGCTTTTAAACAGGAAGTGGTGATCTTCCGGCTCCGAAGTGGCAAGATGCTCGTCAAGAGCGGTCTTGATCTCCTTGTTCATGATGAAGACGTTTTCCTTGCCAGTCTTCTTTTCCTTGAGACAGACGCGGTCGCCGATCTTGCAATCTTTGACGTCTGCGACCTTGAGGGACAGAATGTCCTGGACACGGAGACCTGAATTGATCCCCATGACGAACAGGAGCCGATTTCGCGGTTGATCTACCAGGAGCTTTTTGATGCTCTTGATGTCCTTCATGTTGATGATCGGCTCAACTTTCATGAGCAAACCTCCTTTGAAGTTGTAATCTCGATTTAACAGGTTGAAATCGTATATTGAAAACCAGGGGAGCTGGGGACATCCAAGCAGGTGCTGGGATATCCCGTTGTAATACTACGACTAGTGCTCCCCGGTCTTCCGAATGTACGTTTCTACCTATTACCGTTCTTCCCTATTTTGAATCCACTATTTATTATAAGGGTCATATCTGTAATGTTTTTATCATTACGACAGAAAAGCTGCGAGGCCGATTTACAGACTACGAATCAGACAATCTGTTGCGCGGAAGACAAAAAGCGGCATTGAAAAGAAGAAAATGCCACCTCCGAAGAGCATGGCATTATCAACAGGTTCACGTTAAATGACCGTCAGAATGATCCGGCCGTCCTCGGCAGTGATGATGAACTCGTCACCTTCCTTGATCTCGAGGTTGCCCAGGTCCACCTTGTGGATGTTGAAACAGACGACACCCTTCTTGTTGACATAGGGCCGACTTGAACTCTTGAGGTAAAGCCCCTTCACATCGTAAAAGGTCCGGTCATCGCTGATAAGCCGCAGCACGTAGTGTTTGAGTGTCGGCTTATGGGCAATGCCCATCCTCTCCATGATCGACTTGGCGTCGAGCCCTTCCTTGATGCACTCCCGAAGGATCGAAGCATTGTACTTCGACTCGGGACGCTTCTTGGGTTCGGAAGTCATTTCCAGGGACGTATCCGTGGTATCCTTCTTGGTCGACATAATCGCTCCTTTGTTGATAATGGTTATTATGGGTAATATATCTGTATATCTGAGTAAAAATCGCAGTATTTTCGCTGAAAACTGCTTGATTTGGCCTCAATTCTGCTGCTTTTGGCCCTGAAATCGTCATTTCCCGCGTGCTGGAATCGGTCATTGGGCGGAGGACGCGATTTCCGGGGTTTTCGTGGGCTGGGGAGGGCAAAACCATAGGGACAGCCCCAAACTCGCAGGAGAGGGGAGTATACGAGGTCGATTTTTGGGGAGAGGGAGAGGCCGGTCCTGGGGAAGGGGCCGGGACAGGAAAACGGCAACTACCGACTCACCCAGGACGCCGCCGTTAGACACTACGGGAACCAAGAAAATCAGCGTCGAAAATTGACCCCCTTTCCAGGTCAGAGGACAAAAACAACCTCCCGGTGTTACCCAGGAGGCTGCCGTTTCAATCCGAACACGACAGCCGCCCATCGAGCGCCATGATTTTCTCATAGCTGCTGATGAGCACCCGGTCGAATAGGACTGTCACCAATCCCAAGCTCCGTATCACCACCGGACGTACGATTTTCTCGTATCCGGCGATCCCGAAATGATGTTCCCTTAAAATATTTGACACAAGATAGACTGAAAACTATGTAAATGTTACCGAAGCTCTCGAACAAGAGCCCCTGTAATTTCCAAGACGTTGTTTTCTTCTTGCTCATTCACAATGACAGTCTTCATTTAAACTGAACCATTCGAAGTTTCATCTCGCATCACGGGGAACATCATTTCGGGGTACTCCTTACGAGTACGCTGACACCCATGTTTCTTTACAAGCATGGGCTTCCCTTGGTTATTTATCCAATCTATTCGGAACCATCCAACATCTAATCGCATCCATATATCCGTAAGAGGCAATGCCTGTTTCCTCTTTCTGTGTGGATATCATCCACAATTTCTGTTTGTCACGAACATCATTTGATATATGGGCCACCTTGATCTAATCAGTATCGCTACTGAAAGCAGGCTGGTTCTTCGGTCTCAGCCCTTCCCCCATCGTTGTCACCATTGACGGGTTGGCACCAGTTGATAGAAAATCAACTCGGTTTTGTTTTATTGACCTCGACCTTTTCAGGTTTAAGATCGTCCGTACGACAACGGCACTGAGACTGGATAAACTGCAAGGCCCCCATAACATTAATAGCTGTTTTGGAAACTTCTCTTGAGTTTAAATGAAGACTTGTCATCGCTACTGGAGCAACTTCAAAGTCTTTTTCATTATTGAGAAACAATATCTGTATGATATTTTAGAAAATGATTGCATGTTTTAAATAGAGTCATCATCTTCAGCTTCTGTAATAGCTTCTTCAAAGTTGAAGCAGGCGTCATCATCTTGATAATGACAGTTTATTGGCGATCCGTCGACAGAACAGACATAGGAATCAGAACTGTCATATGGGTCCAGTGACCTCTGTCGATGTGAACAGTAATAACACTTCTGATGTTCAGGGACTTCATCAGTTATGATATCCACCGGAGCATTTGATTCTTGCCTGACTTGTACTGTCTGCGTCTCAGAAACTGTAGAATAAATCCGAGAAGAAGGAATATCATCTGCAAGAATATAAGCATCTCCTTCTTCCTCAGAATAATCAGAATCCGTCTGGACATCTGAAGAGACAGTAAAAGGATTAAACATGACTGGATCAAGTTGAAAAGACAAAATGAAGTTATTGTAAACCATTTTCTTTCTCCTTAAAATTTTTCTTCATCTTTACGAGTATTCTGCTTTAGCTGCTGAGGAAACTTCTTAGACGTCTGGACAATCACCCCAAAAGGTGACACCACCACCCCTTCCCCTTTTAAGAATTTTTATAAAAATATTTTTCAAATAAATTTTATATTATATATTAATTATAATTATTATTAAATTTAAAGATGATTAAGGAAAGTCGAAGGGCAAGGTGATGAAGAACTACTCCTTTGATGCAGATGTCACTGGGAAGCCCTGTCCAGACGTCTAAGAAAATCAGAATCATTCTTTAATTGAAATTAAATGCTTCTTTTTTGAGACAATACAGACTTAAACCTTTCATCTTACCTTTTACAGATGTCCCAGGAATTTTGACGTCTCTAGCATAACCCTTGGCAGATGTAAGTGACAAAAGGTTCTTTAGTTTCAAATCATTTAAGATTACCGAAGGATCGTAACCATTCTTCTTAAGCAGTTCGTTGAAGACTTCAGGGTACAGACCGACAAAGGACCAGTTGTCACTGGAGTCAATATCTTGGTATCCTATGTATGATTTTCTATCCCAGGGTACATTATCTTCACTTAAAGTCTTCGAATAAATCATTTCATTGTTATTGATGATATAACTTTGAATGACGTTCAATACTTTTGTCAGGACATCAGCTTCCCTTGCTTCATTTCTGGCTCTGTCCCAAACTGATCCTAATAGTTCTTTGACAGGTCTATCTCTTCTGAGTTCTGGAAGAGCCGCATGAATAATCGAAATCGCTGTAGTAATAAAAGCAAAGTATTCACCAAGTCTCATCTCAATAGGACTCATTTCTTCTGATTTAGTCAATATAGAATCTGCTTCTCGATAAGCCTCTTTCCAGAAGTTCCATTGATCGCGATGGTCGAGGATAAATCGAACTACTCTAGGTCCAGCATGGCCATAGTTTTCCTGAATAGTCCAGTTGACTCTGTCGACGACAGATTTGCTTTCAGCATCGGTCTTGAAAAACGGGTTTCCGCAAAGATCAATCAATCTGCCCCTTGAACCACCATTGTTACTGAGGTTAAGGCTTGGACTTTCACCTGTTGAGAAGAGGATGGTTCTAAACGGTTCTGTTCTCTCAGTCCCTTGGAGCGTTCCCCTGGCCTTGTCCTTGCCTGCTGTGATCATGTAGAAGGTTTTACTGACGATTTCCCCAGCCCGTTCCCTTCGGTCTTGAGAATGAACAAGCTTTGTCTCGTCAAGGTACAGAGGCAATCCGTTTAGAATGGACGCAGCTCTGCCGATCCACACAGGAGTCGCGTACCATGTGTTGACAAATGAGCTTGAATGGAGTTCTGGAGCCCCCCAAGCTGAAGCACCAAGAAGCAGTGCCGATGTCTTTCCTGAAGAACTTGGGTTCGATAACTCCAAAGAGAAGTTCTGTACTCCCAAGACCGGAAGCAATGGTGTCGCTAACGAAGCATAAAGAAGAAATGCCACGTCAGGATAGATCAAGATATCGTTGACCAATGAAATCCACTCTCGATAACCACCTTTTGAACAAAAGCCATCTGCAATTTGTTCATCTCCCTGGTCCCGTCCCAAGAACTCGATGGCTGGTTTCTTTCCGGACGAAGGATCAGGGTTTTGCCCGAGCAAGAACTGGTGGCCCCATAGAAATCCTTCCATATCGGACGTCCATCCGAGTTTATGGGTTGCCTCTACTTTGTCGATACAGTGTGAATTTGTCTTCTCATATGCGAAGAGGTAATCAATCATTTCATCGGCATTTGTGCTTGTGATTGGAAGACCATAGCTTGCGAGGTCAACGATCTGACTCTTCTTGGCAATGATTTTCCTTTCCACGGTGACGGAACGTTGGGCTCCATCAGCTATCCATGCAAGGGTGACATACTCGATGTTTGTCAATCGGTTGTGCTTAATGCAGGTTATAAAGAGTGGGTAGGATGACACGATTGAATCTGGTCCATTATGCAATCCTACGCTGATACCACAATTGCCAAGGAACTTATAGCCGACAGGAAGACTTGCTTCATCAGCGACAGGAGCAGTTGGGAGGTAGTCCTTGATTCTTACTTTCATTATGACAGACGGTACTTGCGAGGCATTTTCTTTTGCTGCTTTCTTAATGAGGCGTAAAGTTTCTGTGACATCTTTCCCAGTGACACCTTGCATTTTTACAGAGCTAATAATTTTTTGAACGGCAATCTCACTTCTCTGAAAATGCTCTGTCGCTTGTTTAAACAATTCTCGGTTGTTAATAAAATTCGAGAAAAAGTCTTTCGGCTTACTGGCAAGAGCTCTAATTTCTTCTTCTAGTAAACTCAGCGATTCATCGGTAACGGCACAATTCTCAATATCCATATCATTTTCCTTTTTATCGCCCTCGCTGGAGGGCATGGTTTTGGTATGACCCTAGTATATCTGTATTCGTTTGTTACAATAGAACAAGGCTGATCCATCCTCTATGAGGCTATGTTGGACTTACTCATGTGCTTTCAGAATGGATCAGTCTAATACAGATAATAAGGATAGCGATGACTCTGTGTTGCAACGAGTCTATTTTCGAAGCCATGTTGGCTTCTATGAGAGAAATGAAGCTGATGGATCAGGTGCGGTAAAAGAGGTGGTGCGTCGGTGACGTGTCAGGAGTTGAAAAAGCGCTTGTCCGGCAGCTAAAATCTGGTCTGGAAGTGCAAATTAAGCGGTGAATTCGTTAAAAGTGAAATTTAGCAGGAACCTGCATCCGTAGTATGCTAATTTTATTGAAATTCATGTTTTAGAGGTTAAAAGGGAGGGGGCGCAGCCTCTCCTGTGCTCTTTTTACCGGAGTCGGAGGAGGCCCTATCATCCACCCTGTATCAACTGAAGTGCCATCTTGGGCATCGAGTTCGCTTGCGAGAGCATCGCCGTGGCAGATTGAGTCAATATTTGTTCTCGTACGAAGTTGGTCATTTCCGATGCAACATCAGTGTCGGAAATTCTCGATTCAGCTGCTTGAAGGTTCTCCGCTTGTATTTCCAGGTTCGATATTGTGTTTTCAAGGCGATTTTGAGTAGCACCGAAATGCGCTCTGTTTTGATTAACTTGAACCGCTGCCTTATCGATGGCACCTAAGGCTAGACGACTTCGCGTTGGTAAAATCAAAAACAGCTTATCTCTATTATCTTTTGTTAAAGTCAATGTATTATTCTCAATAGTTCTTGAATGAGAATATAATTTTTAAATCCAAAGGAAGATTTTCATCTAGCCGGAATCTTTTGACGCAGTGAGGCCAGGATGGATGTAAAATCGGCGTACCAAGCGTTGGCAGCCTGCCCCAGGCGACCTCTCTTAACTGCCGCGTGAAAGCGCTTAAGCATGTCGTCCGTCTTGGGATGCTTCCAGATGACGCCTTCACCACAATTGGCCCGGTCGTGACCGAAGAAGAGGGGGTCTTCCATGATGATTGCAGCGGGGGGGACGCTGTATCTTATTGTGACTCGCCGATTGCCCACAAAAAACACAGCATTCATGATGAAACGCAGGTCGCAACTCTCAAACTCACGATAAAAAGGATAAATGACGGCGTAACCACCAGTTGGCAGGGTTACGATGTCTGCCAGCCCGACTTCCTCCCATCCGTCGGCCACTTTGGCTTGACCCTTGGCCAATGCGGCACGCTGGGCTAGAACGTCGACCACGCTGACTACGCCGTTTCGGCGAAAGGACTCGATGGTTTCTACCTTCACAGAAAGAGTTGCGACACGTGGAGTGTCTGGTTTCTCTGGCGAAACAACTACACCCGTGGGCACGCGAAGGGTTAGCCCCGTGCCAGGGATAGAAACGTCCTGTGCCTCCCCAACGTCCGCCCCCTGGGCTGAAACAGTAGCCACCAGACAGCATAAAGCCACCACAGGAAGCCAACAGGATTTTCGAAGGAACATTATGACCTCCTAACCATATTGATTGGCATAAGGTCATAATAGTGATGAAATGCTCCACAAATCCAGATAAATATTTGCTTTCAAAGGAACTGCGGGACTCCGGGCTCATCCGCATGGAGTGTTAGGCCAAGAGCGTCCTGGGGCCTTTGCCCTCCGGCTTGGAACACTCAGACAGCGATAAGGAGTGAAACATGTCTAAGAAAGTCGTGTTCATACTTGGCAGTCCGCGCAAAAAGGGCAACACGAATGTACTGGCCCGGGAAGCCATGCGCGCCTTGACCGAAGTGGGATTGACACGGTGGAGATTGACACCCCCAGGCTCGACTTCAAGCATCCCGGCTGTGTGGCCTGCTATAAATGCCAGCAAAGTGCTGAATATGGCTGCCACATTGGGGACGAACTGGGCAAGACAGTGTCTACCCTGGCGGAATACGACGCTATCGTCCTTGCTACCCCATTGTACTGGTTCAGCTATCCTGCCCAAATGAAAATGTTCATCGACCGTATGTTCTCCATGATCAAATTCGGGGAAAACCATGAGTTCTTTTCCCCGCTACAAGGTAAACCGTTAGCCCTGTTGGCTACGGCCGGCGGTGGATTCGAAGAGAATCTGGAGCTTTTGGATTCACACTGGCGTATTTCTGCCAAAAAGATCGAGGCCCCTTATCTCTCCTGCCTATTTCCGTTCAGCCAGTACCCTCTGGGCAAGGTGGCCGAGGATGCGGATGCAATGTCCAAAGCCGCCGAGTTTGGAAAAGAACTGGCCAGTATGCTCAAATAGAAAGATGTTCCCAGAAAGGGGCCTTTCCCGCTGAATCTGGTGAAACTGGTGATGTCCAAACGCAGTTAACTGCGTTTCCGCGTCTCAGAAGGTGCCGATTCCGCCAGAAAGGGCTTCTTTTCGGGATTGGCCGAGCAATTCTGCTAAAAATGCCCAGCTATTTAAGCCTATTGTCAAATACGCGCCCAGCCGCGCTTTTGGGGACCAGCCTAGGCGCCGACACCACTTCGCCTTCGGGATGTCGGCACTTCCCACCTCACCCCTGTTTTCTAAGCCGCCACACTTCTTAGCGGTGCGATTCTTGCTTATACTCTGTATAATCAACACAAGGGGGAGCTTTTTGCCTATGTCTGGTGCCACGCATTCCATCGACCTTGCTTCTGTTCGACCTGTGACCGCTACGCTCAAGGCAGTGCCTCTTGCCGAAGCGCCGGAAGATCTTTTTCAACAGATTATGGCGGCGAAAAAAGAGATGCTCGAAAATGATTATCGTCAACCGCCCGCTATTTCTAAAAACCCAACCTACTCCAAATATGCCAGTATTGTCGTCAATGGGAAGGTGATTGCTGAAATAGATAATCATGGATTTGTTGAGACATCCAATGCCATGGCAGAGGCTTGCTCCGACGCAATCAAGCAAGCCGACTTCAGTGCAGGTGTATCAAGCGGCCCTCTACTTGCTAAAGCGCGCGCAGAAAGCATTGCTAGATCAATCAAGGGGTCGATTGTCATGGCTAAAACGGCGATGTCGCAGCAATCCTTTGATGCCACACCACAACCAAAGGTGACTATAAATTATGATGCGATGAAAAATGATCCACGATATGCAGAGCTCGAACAGCTTCAGAAAGCACACAATACCTTTTTAGCGCAGAAAATGGCCCAAAGTGATACTTATGCCTAAATAATTTCAGAAGATTCTGATTGAATCGCCTCCTGTCGAGGTCAAATACGACACAAATCGCGCTTTTGGGAACCACCCTGGACGCCGACACCACCTCCATCATCAGAAAATCGGTCTTTTCCCACTTCACCCCAGTTTCCCAAGCCCTAGTGCCGAAAATTCCAGGGTATAACTTTTTAGATTACCACCTTCCTGACTATTCTGAGCAGATCCTTGTCGCCACGCGCCACATCTCTTCGAATTGAAACGCAGCTAATTCATCTGGTTCCCGTATGGAATCAGCACATGAAAATAAAAGCCCAAGCTGCTCATGCTCGGGCTTTCCTTCGAAGTTCGGCAACTTCCCGACTACTTTGGACTACGCAACCGACTCGGCTTGGGATGGAGGGTCAGCAGCTGCGCAACGACGACAACGACGATGACACCTAAAACCATCCCCAACAAAATCGAGGCCATACTTTTCTCCTGGTTATCTGGTTTGAATCCCTAATCATCCTCTGGCAACATGATGGTCAGGACCGGCTCCCCGTGGTCACCGGGGCCGATGTGGGCGACGACATCAACGGTTTCTTTCCGTCCTGGAGCCATCAGGAAGTCGACCTTGAAGGTGACCCTGTCGGTATTCAGGGCTTTCCTGGCAGCGAACAGGGCCAGAACCATCAGATCGTGGAGTCGGCCGGTGACAGATTGCCCCTCTCCTTCAAGCCCCTCGGGAACTTCGACGTATCCATGGAACAGATGATCGGTGACGACGGTGTGAATTGAGAACCCGATACCCTTCGCCTGTTCGGTGACATCGACAAGGACGCCATCGGCAATCGCTTGCTCGCGGGAATAGGCATAGACGACGTTCCAACTGTCATCAGTCCCCATTTTCAGCACCATCCTGATTTCGACCAAGCAACTGTCCAAGCTTCTCACGAAAATTGCCCGTAAGCTCTAACCCGATTTCGGCATAGCACCGGATAATCGTTCCATCGACATCGAGACCAGAAGTGTCCATGATCCTGAAAAGCTGCTCAATCGGACGAAATGCGTTGATGATCTCATCTTTCAAAGTGAGATTATCGAGGTGTTGTGGTGGCATGGGATGTCCTTTAGCTACTGGTGGAGAAGGAATTTTGGGAAGAAGGATACCCTGGGCCGGGGGCGTGGTCACGGGGACAGGGAAAAAGCTGGAACTGGGGCAGAGCTTTTCGTACTTTGGGGCGGAGCGGGATTCTCCTGGAAGTTCGGCCCGAGGGGACCAATGGGGAGGTCAGGGGGAAACGCCCAGTAGGGGGGAGTAGGGAGCGAAGGAGAGGGGTGTCCGGGGGAGGTGCCCCCCCCCGAAACCAACAGTGGACAGGGCCCCGGCTTTTCCCGTGGGGAAAAAACACAACCTCGGTGTTGCTCAACCTTAGAGGTAGTCCTAATGGATTCTGAAAAAACAAAAGAGCAACTTATAATTGAATTGAATTCAATGCGTAAATTTATTTCTTCTCTTGAAGCTGTTGAAGGAGAGCGGCAACGAGTTGAAGAGGCTTTAAAAGAGTCTGAGCAGTTCCTCAAATCCGCATTGGATGGACTTTCAGCCAATATAACCATACTTGATGAAAATGGGAATATATTACTTGTTAACAAATCATGGCGTTGGTTTGCACTAAGTAATAGCCTTGATCCAGATAGAGCGTCAGAAGGTCAGAATTATCTAAGAGTTTGTGATAAGGCAGTTGGTGACGGCTCTGAAGAAGCCATCAGTTTTGCCGAAGGTATTCGAGAGGTTATTAGTGGGCAAAAGGAGTTTTTCATACTAGAATACCCGTGCGACTCTCCTGATGAAAAGCGCTGGTTTGCGGGACGTGTTACACCATTTCCTGGGGATATTCCCCGCCGTGTTGTTGTCGCTCATGAAGATATTACCATCCGTAAACTGGCAGAAGAAACTCTGCGAGAGAGCGAAGAACGCTATCGGAGCTTTTTTACAAGTGGAGAGGCGATAAAACTTATTATCGATCCTACAGATGGAGCTATTGTTGACGCCAACCCGGCAGCAATTGAGTTTTACGGGTATAAGCTTGAAAAAATACGAAGCATGTTTGTTTCTGAGCTAAATTCGATGTCGAAAGTTGCATGCTTAACGATGTTGGGTAATATTTCCAAATTGGAAAGCGGGCATCACTTAAATAGTCATCGGCTAGCTAACGGTGAAAGTCGTGATCTTGATATATATACAAGTCCATTCTATTACAAGGGGAATACTTTGCTCATGTGCTCTATCCATGATTTGACGGAAATTAACAGATTACAACAAGTCAAAGACGACATTGAGCGCATTGTTCGGCACAATTTGAAGAGCCCTTTGGAAGGCATTATTAATATTCCACTAATACTAATGAATGATGAAAATATCACTACAGATCAACGCCAAATGCTTGACTTGATAACTGTCTCCGGTGAAAAAATACTTATGCAAATTAATAGTTCTTTAGAATTGTATAAAATTGAGACTGGAACATATAAACTCCATAGTCAGGAATGTAACCCTGAAAAAATGATTCGGGAAGACATCAACCTTTTGTCAAAGGGTATGGGCATTAGCCCTGATATGGTCATAATTCGTGACAATTCAGTCAATGTAGGGAACAGTAAGCTAACCATTCAAACAGATGAACTTTTGTTAGATATTATTCTTATGAATCTCCTTCGTAATGCTGTAGAGGCTAGTGATTCCGGTGAAGTCCTAAACGTTACAATTATGGAAGAAAGAGGTGAGTGCGTCATTACCCTCGCCAATAGGCGAGCCGTGCCTGTGGAGATACGAGATCGATTCTTCGAAAAATACACCACAGCCGGAAAATTCGGCGGTACTGGCCTCGGCACCTACAGCGCGGCTATCATGACCCATGCCATTGGGGGGACAATCTCAATGGAGACTTCGGATATCTCTGGGACAAAGGTGACGATTCGTATCCCAGTGTGTCCCAAATCGTTCGGTACCTCAGTCACGGATTCTTAAGTAGGCAACAGGGCAAGTCCCAGGAAGATGCCTGTCCGAGTGTTTTTATATGATGGTGTCCATGGGGGCAGGAACGTCCCAAACCCTAGGAGGAGGGAGACGGACATTTACTTAGAGAACCTACTGACAATTTAGATAGTTGTGCTGTTCAGCTGCGTGCTTCTTCCGGTTTCAGTAGATTAAGTGGGGTTTTATGAAAACGAAAGAAACATCCACGGACCAATCCCGAAGTTTTTTGAAAGATTTTGAGAAAAGGCAAGAAGTTAGAAATCGTTTGCCTATATGGTTGGCGATGCTTATGCCCCTTGTCTTATTAAGTTTGACGTTCGGAATTGCATACACAGTTGTCATTGTTTCGTTTGAGATACATCGTGTCTTACATCCTATGCTGCCAGATTTCCTTTCTCATGCTGGTCAAAACGTAACAGTATCGATTGTAATAACTTTTATATTCTCTTTTTTAATCGGAGTCTCTACAGCTATTCCTCTCGGAAATTTTTTACTTTGGGTGATAAACCCCATTCGTAAACGACTAAATGAAAATGCAAAGGGTGTTGCTGATGCTTCTTATGGTGACGCAATTACTACAGCAAAACAGATGATATTGTATGTTGCTATCCCTAGCGCCATTTTATTATCGATCGGAATATGGGCTCCGTGGGAATGAGCCCTTTGTCGCAACTGGGAGGGGAGGCGGATTTAGGATTTGTCCTTCAAGCGTTTTTTACTGGTTATCTCCTTAAATTAGTTTTTGGTAGCCGAGTTGACTTTTCCAATTTTTAAGGTATTCACGATTGATCAAATCAGAACTTCCTCTTAAGGAGAGTACCCATGCCTATCGCATCGAAATTCGACGCCATGAAACTTCGCACCATGATCACCGAAGAAAAAACCGCTCAGCAAATTATGGATGCCTTCGATATTCCCAAGACCACCCTGAAAAATCATCTCACGAAGCTGATGACGCTGGATGAGAAGTTCTACAAGATCGAAGGGATGGATGCTCGTGTGGCATCTGGAAGCGTGAAGTTTTCTGGTACGGGTCTCCGTCTGTCCCCGACTCTCCTGGCCAACTACGGGTTCAGCCAGGGCGATGAGTTCAAGGTCTCCTGCCTGGAAGAGGGGAAAATCGTCTTAGAGAAGAAGTAGCAGATCTTAAACTGATATCTTGGGTGCTAGTTTCATTGGATGTTGATGTGCTGGAGAATGAATCAATCTGTGATGGCCCGATTTCGACCTGCTTTTTTGGCTGCATATAATGCCAAATCAGCGCGTTTAATGACTTCCTCAAAATAACAATCATCTTGTTTTATAGCTGTTATCCCTGCACTTACAGTGAAGTTAATATTGGCGTTTCCAGTTATTATTTTTAAACTATTCAATCTACTCTGGAGGCGTTCAACAGTTTTAACACCAGAAACAACATCTGTATGCCCAAGCAAAGCAGCGAATTCATCTCCACCAAGACGTGCAAATATGTCAGTTGCTCTTAACAAAGAGATGCACGTCTCGGTTATTGACTTGAGTGTCATATCCCCGGCATCGTGTCCATAAGTATCATTGATTTCCTTAAAATCATCGACGTCCAGCAGAACCAACGTCACAGGCTCTCTATAACGGAGAGCTCGATTAAATTCTTCCTTTGCCCGTTTTAAAAAATGGCGATAATTGATTGCACCGGTCAATGGGTCGGTAGTGGCTAACGCGACAAGTTCAGATTCAAGTTGTTTGCGATCAGTGATATCGTTTATTACTACACGATGAACAACAGATCCTCCAGCATCCCGAGCTGAAGATTCATGGATACTTACCCAGACTGGGACCTTTCCATCTTTCAGCATCCGTAGTTCACAAGCCTGCGGCTCCCCAGTCTCAATAAGCTGTTGCCGGTGTAGATAATAAATATCCTGATCTTCTTTGAGAAAGAATTTAGTGATCGGCTGTTTAATAAGGGCACTTTTGGTCTCACAAAGGAGATTTGTGATGGAAAGGTTGGCTTCGAGAATTACCCCATTTTCGCTGAGAGTGACATACCCTACAGGAGCTAACTCATAGAGGTCGAAATAGCGGGCACGCAGTTCCTCCAACTCGAACTGAGTTCGTTGTAGCTCCTCGTTCTGCATCTCCAACTCAATTTGATGCACTTCAAGCTCGTAAAGATTCCGCTGCACCACGTCCTTAGATAGAGCACTTTTGGACATGGATTTTTTAGCCTTGACCCGTTCCTCAGCTTGGTGGCGAAATTTATTTGTCATAAAAATAATTTAATATACTGATTTGTTTAATATGGCGATGAAGTTCTAACCAATTGATGACATTATGATGTTGATAAATAACCATAGAAATTGTAAAGACTAAAATTACATACAAACAACTTTATTTTTTCCCGACTCTTTAGCGGACAGCAGCCCTCTGTCTGCTCTTCTAAGGATATCAATACCATTGTCTTGTTGTAAAACAGTAGTCAGCCCAATGCTTGTTGTTAATTTCAATGTTATATTATTTTGGTAAAATATTTTACTTTCTACAGACTTCTGGATACGTTCTGCAAGATAAAACGATCCTTCCTTGTCTGTTTCAGTCAAAATTATACCAAATTCTTCACCGCCAAGCCGACCTAAATAGTCTGTTTGCCGTAAAGTACTCTGCAATATTGTGCACAACCATTTTAAAATTTCATCACCAACTAAATGGCCAAATACATCGTTTACTTTTTTAAAATTGTCAACATCTATCATTAAAAAAGATATCTTATTATCGTAACGTTTCGTCCGATCCAATTCTTGCTTTAGAATCCCTAATAAGTGTCGTCTGTTAAATATATTTGTAAGATGATCATGCTGCGATGCGTGTAATAATTTAATTTCAGTTTTCTTTCTTTGTGTTATATCTAAAATAACAGAAAAAATTGCAGAGTTTCCATTGTAATTAATAATAGTTGACGAAATAATTCCATAAAATTTAACACCTATTGAATCCTTGAATTCAACCTCATAGTCTTTGACGGTACTATCCCTTATTAGATTATTTAAAAACACTTCACGCACAGCGGGATTTGAATAAAAATCGCTTGAATAATACTTAATGTCATCGCTGTAATCGATTCTCATGAGGATCTTAGCGTGTTCATTTAAATAAAATATTTCTCCTTTTCCGAACCCAGCTATAACTACTGGAACAGGAAATCGACTTACCATAGTCTTGAAGCAATCCGGACTATCACCTGATAATGGGCATCTATCCATTGTGACCTCGCAAGTCAAAGGGATTGCTCGGTATCAACGAACAAAAACAAATCAATAGCCACGTGGTACGGCTGGATAAAAACGATAACACTTTGGTCCAAAATTTTCTAAACAAGACCGAAAGTTGTCACTGTGATCTTTTCGCATAAACCATCGGAGTGGTCAACCTGAGAGTCTCAGGAAGTGTGGAGCTGATCGCTAATCTTTTGATTGATGCTGATTAATGTTTCAACTCCTCTACATGAATTAGCTTTTCCAAATCAAGTAGGATCAATAGACGATCGTCAAGTTTTCCGACACCCTTGATGTATTCGGATTCAATCCCAGCCACAACGGGTGGTGGCGGTTCAACCGTATTCGATTGAATCCTCAAAACCTCTGACACTTCATCTACAACAAATCCGATAATCATTCCATGAAGTTCGATGACGATGATCCGGGTGTGGCTATCATGGGCACGATACTCCATGGTAAAACGGCTTCGTAAGTCAATGACAGGGATCACCTTGCCTCTGAGATTTATAACTCCTTCGACATGTGGTGGTGAACCTGGAACTTTCGTGATTGGATCGGCATAGGGTTTTCTTGGACACCAACTTAGGCGATTATCGAGGTCGTCGAGGAGGTGCCTGATGGGTATCGAGGGAGGAACGCCCAAGCGTTTTTGGGCGAAGCACAAGGTTCAAGCGGTTCTGCGGCTTCTTCGCGGAGAGGACATTGACTTGGTGAGCCGGGACATCGGGGTGACAGCGGCGACGCTGACGCAGTGGCGCGACACCTTCCTGAAGGCAGGAGAAGCCGGCCTGAAGCCGCATCTGGCCAAGGAATCTGTCGAAGTCGGCCGCCTGCGGGAAAAAATCGGCGAACAGGCCATGGAAAACGAGCTGCTTCGGGAGAAAATCGCCCGTATGGAGCAGAACCGCCCTTTGGCGCTCCGGAGGTCGAGGAAGTGAGCCGAGCCACCTCGATCTCCACCGGAAAAGCTTACGGCGTGGCGCGCGTCTGTCACATCTGGGGCCTGCCGCGTTCCACCGTATATTGGCACCGGCAGCAGCCGAAGGGGCCGGGCTGTCGTCGTGGACCGCAAGGATTTTACAGCGATGCCGTACTGGCCGGAGAGATCAAAATCGAGATAGCGTCCCGTCCGTTTCCCGGAGAAGGCTACCGGAAGATCTGGGCCGGCTTACGTAACAAGGGCATCCGGACATCCCCGACCCGGACGTTGCGCCTGATGCGCGAGAACAACTGGCTCGCTCCCACGCGCATCGGCCACCCGCACGGTCCAAAGGCCCATGATGGGACGATCAAGACCTCTCGCGTGGATGACATGTGGGGCACGGACATGACCACGACGCTGACGATCATGGAAGGCAACGCAGCGATATTTTTCGCTATCGATCATTGCTCCCTGGAGGTGGTCGGCATCCACGCTGCCAAGCGCGGCACCCGTTTCGAGGCTTTGGAACCGATCCGCCAGGGTGTCCGCTCCAGTTTCGGAGCTTTCGGCAAGGACGTGGCCAAGGGACTGACCTTGCGGCATGATCACGGCAGCCAGTTCATCTCGGACGATTTTCACAATGAAATCAAGTTCCTGGGCATAAAGGATTCGGCGTCATACGTGCGGGAACCGCAAGGCAACGGCATTGCCGAGCGCTTTGTCCGCATCCTCAAGGATAATCTTCTCTGGGTTCGCAACTTCAACACGGTTGAGGAGCTTCGATTGGCACTCCTGGCCTTCAAGGAAGTCTATAACCAACAGTGGCGCATCAGCCGGCATGGCTATCGTTCACCGGCTCAGGTCAGGGAACAGCAGAAGGCCGAAGTCACCAAGGCCGCCTAACTTTCGCGGCCAAACTGTCCAAGAAACCCTAGACCGCTACATGATCGACATAGTGCGAATGATTTCCTGCACTTTGAGAATGTCGATCCCGAACTCTTCCTCGCCAATACCGAAGGTGACGAGCTGGAGGAGTTCATTTTCCTGTTTTATAATAGCGGGCTCGCTCATCGAGCTCTCCCTAATGCAAGCACCTTTTTACCAGCGGGAAGGGCTGTAGTGCTTGAACCACCATCTGATTTCATCTCATCGATAAGCCTCTTGAGAACCTGAGCTTGATTCGCCAGTTCAGTAACTGCTTGGGCAGATTGTCTCATCGCGTCAGCAGTTTCCATAGAGATGCGATTTACGTCTTCGATGTTACGATTAATCGCTTCACTGGCTGATGACTGCTCTTCTGATGCTGTCGCAATAGCTCTAACTTGGTCTGTCGTCCCCTCAGCAAGAGAAACAATTTCTTTTAATGATTGCCCAGAATTGTTGGCCAATTTAGTGACTTCCTCGATATTTTTTCCTGAACGCTCGACATTATCTATGTTTTTCTTGGTTCCATCTTGGATGCCTCGAATCGCTAGGCCAACTTCCTTAGTGGCGGTCATGGTTTTTTCTGCCAGCTTGCGGACTTCATCGGCAACAACAGCAAATCCCCGGCCAGCATCACCAGCCCGGGCCGCTTCAATGGCAGCATTGAGGGCAAGGAGATTGGTCTGATCAGCGATATCAGAAATGACATTAAGGATTTGGCCAATGCCTTCGGCCTGTTTGCCCAAGTTCCCCATGTCGTTCTTCATTTCTTGAGACTGGCGCTGGACTTGTTCAATTCCCTGGACAAGCTGACTAACTACTATGGATCCTTGCTCAGCTTGCATTTTTGCTTGATCGGCAGTACTTGCAGCATTTGAAGCATTTTTTGCAACCTCAAGTACAGTTGCATTCATTTCGTCCATCGAAGTGGCCGTATCGCCCATACGGTGTGATTGCTCATCTGCTCCGCGACTTGATTGCTCAATTTGAGCAGAAAGTTCTTCAGAAGCAGATGTTACAATTTCAACTACGCTTTCAAGATGGGTTGCAGCTTGGAACATCCCCTCTGCTTTTGCGTGCTCAGCCTTTTCCCGGGCATCATCCGCCTCGGTCATTGCCTCCTTGGCCTTTTCAGACTCCTGATGGGCCTCCTCGCCCTTTTGCTCTGCCTCGGAAATCTTGCTCCGCAATGCTTCGACCATGACCCGCAGACTGTCAGCCAATTGTCCGATTTGGTCCCGCTGATGTACATCCAAGTCCTCGTTCAGATTGCCCTGGGCCACGGCTGCGGCGAAGATCACACCCTTCTTAAGCGGTGTCAGGATCGAATAGGTCAGGTACAGGCCCAGAAGTATGGCTAGGGTAGGGGTAACCGCCATGAAAACGATCACCAGGATAATGTCTCGGTTCACTTCCGTGAAAGAAGTTGTTCTGGTCTTTTCGGCTATGGATTTGGACAAGTTTATAATGTTATCAAGAGCCTTAAGTGCTGCTAAATTGGCATCTCGAGCAGGACCAAGGGCCATCACCGTGGCCGAGGCCAGTATGTCGATCTTGTCCGGGGTGGACTCCCACTCCTTGATTTTCGTAAATACTTCATTATTGGACTTCACACCCACTGCCACTAATCCCTGAAAATCGTTCCAGAGTTTCGTGGTCTCAGCCGAACGCGGCAGGGCTTCGTAATCTTTAGTGGCTTTTTGATAGGACTCCCGGTAATTCATCACGGCCTTGTACTGAGCTTGCCGTTCATTCTGTGGCAACGTAGGGATTAGCATTCCCCTTTGAGTGCCAACCAAGCCTACTATACCGATCTGTATTCGACCCAGGGCCTCGATAGCTGGTAAATTTAAATCGGCAATAGATTTTAAGGCATTTTTTGAATTGGAAATGGATGAGTATCCGATATAGCCCAAGATTACAGCCAGCAGCGCTATCAGTATAAATCCAGAAACGAGACGCACTGAAATACTTATGTTATTCATTTTTTCCTTATCTTGTTGAGAGTTGTGTCAGTCGCTGCGACTTGATGAACTAAATAAGAAGGTTATGCTTCGCCAGCCAAGCGATAAATTCTATTCAGATTGTCAAAATTCAGACAAGTACTTATGGATTATTGCAATAAATTCAAGGAAATAAATTCATTAAACAATATTCTTTCATACTCTACTAGTATCAACATGGTGTCGCTACTATATTTTTTTGAGGATTTTTTCTATTCTATCAGTTTCTCTTCTGAGCTTGAAAATGTCAATATCTAATTTTATTGAAAGACAGCATTATCAGCAACATTGTTAAGCGGGCAACAGCAACTTAACACACTAATGTAATTACTTATTCACCATCTCCCGCCCCCCACCAACGCCCGTTTCTCCTCCCTCCGCGAAAAAATCCCATCAACCCTCTTGACCTCCCCATCCCAAAAAAGTACTTCCCCCGAGCCAACGACGCGCCAACGAAGCCAACGGTTTTGGCCCCCAACTTTTTCTTGGGAACGAAAGATTTGGGGTTGACTTCGGGACGAGTTTGGGGCATTTAGCCTGTTCCCTGATTCTGTTTATAGGACCGTAGCTCAGGGGGAGAGCGCTTGCTTGACACACCACAAGCGTGATTTAACCCCCTAAAATCCTTCCAAAAGCCCCTGTCACAAAGTGATCTTGTTGGCGAAGTGCCAACGGGGTCTTCTTCTTTTATTCGATCTGAGAATCGGACTTTGGTCGGTCGTTGGTTCGCCGTTGGCGTGACTGTGGCGGATGCTGTCAACTCGGAAGGCTCTCCTGCTCTTTCTGCTGATTTCATTTATTTTTTTCTTCATACTGAGATGGTCTGACATTCCTAATGGGAATACGCGGGGAATCGCGTTTTTTGATGGATTTGGTTGCGTCCAGGGGCAGGAAGCTGCCCATTTCCTCGACCGAATTTGCTGGAAATATCAATCTCCTGTATGTCGCCCCTTGTTAGAGTCAGGTATGCCCCGGAAGTTGGATGTCAGGGCAGGAACTATGGGTAATGATTACACCTCTCTGTCCAGCGAAGATCTCATGTTGCGCATCGCGGCTGGAGATAAACGATCTTTCTCGTGTCTTGCTGAGCGCCATAAGGAACAGATTTTCCGGTTGATCTATCGATTTGTCGAGTCGAAAGATGAGGCAAATGATCTTGCACAAGAAGTGTTCTTGCGGGTATGGCGATTTTCAAAACAATATCAGCGTACTGCAAAATTTTCCACCTGGCTCTACACGATCACGGTAAATGTTTGCAAAACAGAAGTGCAGTCTTCATGGCGACGCCATATCAGGTTGATTGGGGCCCTCTGGTCTGCTGACAATGACGACGATCCAAAGAGTCAAGAACCAGTTGCCCCGAACCTTTCTCCAGAAGACGCGATGCTCCGAGCCGAACAGCACACCGTGGTTCGGTCAGCCATCCGCTCGCTACCCAGCAAACAACGCCTCGCCTTGGTCCTCAGCCGTTATGAAGGGCTCCCCTACCAGGAGATCGCAACAGTTTTGGACTGCTCGGTCCCGGCGGTGGAATCCCTTCTGGTTCGGGCCAAGGACACCCTTCGAAAAAAATTGTCTTCCCTTCGAAAATAAACCGCAGGTTTTTTCTCCGTCGCCAGTCTCACTGGGTAGGAAGATGGGAAGACCTGCAAATGTCATGGAGCACAGGTGATGCAGAAACGAGCATCCTCAGGGAAGGGGTGTGTGCCCTTCCGCCAAAAGCTTTCAGCGTTTGCGGACGGTGAAGTGTCCGCCGACTGGCGCGAGAAGATTGAAGCGCACTTGGCGATATGCCCGGATTGCCGGCAAGCGTTGTCCGAATTGCGAAGCCTCTGGCAAGCGCTCGAAGACCCCATCTCCGCCCAGACGCGACAAGGTTTCACACAGGATGTCGTGCGGAAGATAAACGGAGGGACCCAGTCTCACCGGCATGATTGGTCCCACTTCTGGGGCAGGATGTTCCCAGCTCCTGCCGGCATCACCTTGGTCGCCATGCTGGGGTTGGTGCTCGGTGGATGGCTGGGACACTCCTTGGTGGCCCTCGAAGGGCAACCGAGAGGAGGAACCATGTCCGAACAGTCCATGACGCTTGAAGCGTTGGACGCTTTTTCACCGATGCCGAAGGGGTCGCTCGCACACGGGTATCTGGCGTTGGCGGGAGAGGTGGCGCCGTGAAAAATAAGATTTTGATTTCAGTACTTACGGCGTCCTTGGCCATGAATGTCGGAATCGCGGCCATGTTCGGGCAAAAGTTGTTTCAAACGAAGGCTGCGACAAGCGAACGGTATTGTCCGTTTTCCTCGAATGATAACCCCCTGTATGGTTTATTGCATTTGAATCCAGAGCAGTTGGATTATATAAAGCCGATCGCGGGTGACTTTCATCAAGCCATCAGGCGATTGTCTCACGAGGTGCAGGAGAAAAGAAGTGTCATGATGGCATTGCTGGAGCGGGACGATATCGACTTAAGTAAAATTGAAATTGTTCGACATGCTATTGGGTCTTTGCAATCACAGATACAGCAGATCGTTTTTGAGCACATCCTTCAAATGAAGAAAATATTAACTCCAGAGCAACGGAAGGTTTTTTTTCAGACAATGCGCCAAAGTTTTCCCTGGCAAAGCCAGAACTGTAGCCAGTAACCGCCTTGGAGGCTGCAACCATGCGATTTTCCTATGTCTGGCGCGAGATTTCCCTGCGTAAAAGACGCCATCTCACCGCTATTTTCGGACTTTGTATCGGGGTGGCGCTGCTCGTCGTTCTGCAAGTCCTGTCGCGGGCATACAAGGACGCGGCCCGGATGCCCCTTCAGGAAATAGGGGCTGACATCAGCATCCAGCGATCCGGCGATGTTCCGCAAGAACTCCAAGGTGCTGTTTTCCCCTGCTCGGCGGTGACCATTCACCATCAGGAACTGGCTCAAATTGGCCGGATGCCCGGTGTCCGGGCTGTCGGTCAGGCTGTTCTCATGTGGGTCTTCGACAAGGATCAGTTCACCATGGTGCTGGGGCTTGATCCGACGAACCCCTTGGGACCGGGGAAGCTGCGCAATTTCGTGACTAAAGGGCGCTTTCTTGAAGGCAATGCGCCGCAAGCTTTGGTTGATGTGACCTATGCCCGGGATCGGCATATCGATGTCGGCGGCATGGTGACGATTCTGGGCAGAGCGTATCCCGTCGTCGGGCTTGTCGATGCGTCCCGGGCCTCCAAGATCGCCGTGGCCAACGTCTATCTGCCTCTTTCCGAAGCGCAATCCCTGGCAAAAGCTTCACCGCAGGTTCAGGCGGTCTCTCCGTTTGAGGCGGACGATGTGAACCTGGTTTTTGTCTCGGCCGACCAGGCAGCCATTCCGACACTCTCCGCCGCACTGAAACGCCTCCTTGGGGACAAGACCTCGATTGCCAGCCCGGATTCGTTTTTGCGCCAACTGGGCAACCTTTTCGCCCTGTCCGATAAGTTCGCCGCGGCAACCTCGCTTATCGTCATGGTCGTGGCCTTTCTGATGGTCTTCAAAACGATTGCCGGAAGCATCCAGGAACGGGCACGGGAAATCGGCGTGCTCAAATGCCTTGGGTGGACGAATGGGAATGTCATTGGGCAGTTGCTTGCGGAATCGCTGACAGAGTGTTTCCTGTCCGGTCTCCTGGGGCTGGGCCTCGCCTGGGCAGTCTGCTTTCTCCTGGGCTTCCAGCAGGTCAAAATTCCCATCCCCTGGGAGATGAGTCCGACGCCGCACTTCCTTCCCGGAGGCGGGGAGCCGGTGTTTAAGGTCGTGGCCCTTCCGGTGCATCTTTCTTGGTCAATTTCGCTTTTTGCCATGGGCCTTTCCCTGCTCGTGGGAGGCATCACCAGTATCCTTTGCATCGGGCGCATCACCCGGATCAAACCCTCAGAGGTACTTCGTCATGAATGACCCCATCTTATCCGCCACTGATGTCAAGAAGACGTTCGGCACCGTCGAGGTGGTAAGGGGCGTATCCGTTGCCTTGCAGTCCGGAGAGTTCGTCAGTCTGGTCGGGAAATCCGGCTGCGGCAAGACGACGCTGCTCTCCGTGCTTTCAAGCTTGGATCGCCCGACCTCAGGGCAGGTGAGCCTTTGCGGCAAGGAGATTGTCTCCGCCTCGGAAAACGAGCTGGCGCTTTTCCGGCGGGCCAATATCGGCTTCATCTTCCAGTCGTTTCAACTGATTCCGACGCTGACCGCCTGGGAAAACGTCGCCTTACCGCTGTTCCCGGAAAAAATGCCGGAGGAGGAGCGACGGGAACGGGCTATGTCGCTGCTTGGGCAAATGCAACTGGAGCATCGTTTGGACCATTTGCCCGGCACTATGTCGGGAGGCGAAAAACAGCGTGTGGCCATTGCCCGGGCCCTTATCAACCAGCCCAAGATCATCTTCGCCGATGAGCCGACCGGGAATCTGGACTCGCAAACCGGGCAAGCCATCATGGAAATCTTGGACTCGCTGCACAGGGAACACGGCATGGCCATCCTGATGGTCACGCATGACCTGGAATTGTCCAAAACCGCTGACCGCGTGCTTCGCATGCAGGATGGGGAGCTTGTCGCATGAACAGACTCGTTGTCATTCTGGTTGTCGTGTTGTCCCTGGTGTTGCCGGGGCTCGCCAAAGCCGCTGACCCGGTCGCGGTTGACGTCCTTTTCATGAACCATGGCCCGCTGCGTCCAACCCTGGATCAGCTCAAAGATGTCTTTGCCAAATACGGCGATAAACTCTCCGTCCGCTGGCATGACTTTGAGAGTCCGGAAGGGGAGAAGTTCATGGCGAAGATGGGGATTACGAGCCATGTCCCGCTTGTCATCTGGATCAACGGGAAAAATTCCGCAGAGGTCGACGGTGTTTCCTGTACGTTTACCGGTTTCCCCAGCGGAGCTGGACCGGCGATGTTTCAAGGAAAATGGACGGTTGGGCAGGTAGGAAAGGCTCTTGATGCGCTAACGAAGTAGCTCTCCATGGGAATCCTGCTATGCGATATTCGTATATCGTTCATGAATTGCGGCATAGGGCGCATCGGACATTGATCAATATCCTGGGCATCACTGTCGGTGTCGGGCTGTTCGTGTCCATCAATGCGGTGTCCGCCGGCTACCAGAAGGCGGTCCAACTCCCGTTTGCCAACCTCGGTGCCGACCTTGTCGTGCAGCGTGCGGAGAAGAACCGCCCCCTCGGTCAGGGGAGTCTGTCCATGCGCGGCATCAAGCTGCCTTTTTCCAACCAGCTCCTATCCTCCGAGGAGTTCGGCGCATTGCGCACGCTGGATGGCGTTGCCGGCGCTTCGGGTTCGCTGTTGCTGTGGGAGTTTTTCCCTGGTGGTTTTCGAACCGTCATGGGTCTGGACCCGGCCCAACCTGATCTTGGTCCCGTGCGCCTGACGCAATGGCTCAGCGAGGGCCACGTTCCGCAACAGCCGGGTGAGGCTTTGGTGGAAAAGCACTTCGCCAAGTTCCGGCACATCCATGTGGGCGATCCCCTGGAGATTGGCGGGAAGCCTTTTACCGTGGTCGGCCTGTTGGAGATACGCGAAGGAGCGCAGGTGGCTGCCGCGAATATTTACCTGCGGCTTGCCGATGCCCAGTCTTTGCTCCCGGACAGTGGCAATCCCATCAATGTCGTGTACCTGCGGCTCCGCGATCCTGCCCTGCAGGGAGCCCTCCAACAACAAATCCTTGAGCGTTTCCACGGGTTGTCCGCCAGCAGCTCGGACAGTTTCCTGGAACTTATGGGCGGTGTCTCGGTCATTACGGGCAAGTTTTCCCTGGTGGCCTCCCTGGTCGCATTGGTGGGAGCTGTCCTGCTCATCTGCAAATCCATGCTGGCCAGCCTGGGAGAACGTCTGCCTGAAATCGGTGTGCTCAAAGCGGTGGGGTGGACAGGGCGCGATGTCCAGGGGCAATTGCTTGGCGAGGCGATGATCCAGTGCCTGTTGGGGGGGCTTCTCGGTATCGTGCTCGGTTATGCAGGTGCGTACCTCATCGGCACGCTCTCCATTCCGATCAATATGACCTGGGAACTCAATCCGTTGCCTGCATCGGCGAAAATTGGCGAACTGGCTGCCCAGTCAATTCAACTCCCGATTCAGGTTTCCTGGGCGCTTTTGGTGATAGCCCTGGGTTGTTCGATCCTGACCGGCTTCTTTGCAACCTATCTGATGAGCAAACTGGCCAACAAAATGCGTCCATCCGACATTCTGGGCAGGTTGTAGGTTGTTCGAGGAACGATAATCCCACCTAAGTAAAAAAAGTAGTAAGAGCGGGGTGATATATGCATACCGCCCCGCCCAAGTGTGAAAGCAGCGCCCTAGCTGAATCACGATTTTTTAGTATGCCGTGACTGTTGGCGAGTCAAGCCCATCGGGCACCTTCACCACCTACACCGCCGCTGTCTCTTTCAGCTTCTGCCACGCACCGGTCCCAACGACGCTTCTAAAACCGCCGCTCACCCTCGGCTTTTCCGCCAACTTCTTCTTGAAGTTATCCCGAAGCATTTAGTGGTTTTGCCCTGGTCCATGTGTAGGGTGTGGGCGGTTCCACCAGTTGGATGACGAAAGTCGCGCCTCAAATTTTGGTATATTTATAATATATTCATTTGGTTAGAAAAAAATACGATGCTTCCCTGGGCGTAAATCACTGAGTCATATATACAGTTAAACTTGACAGTTTGTCTGTACACATGCTACTAACCCTTTATGAGTAAGGGTTCGAACGTCTTAAAGGCTTCACGGCTGCCAACTTTGGCAGGGGAACTCCGTGTTTCGGTCGGCAAACTAGTTCGACGGGTCCGGGCGGAGGTGCGCCCGGGGGATTTTACCTCTGCCCAGAAATCCGTTCTCCATCGGCTGGAACAAGGCGGCCCGGCAACGGTGTCAATGCTCGCGAGAGCCGAGAGTGTGCGTCCACAGTCCATGCGAGTCACGGTTGCCAGCTTGGAGAAGATGGGGCTGGTCAGCGGTGAGCAGGACCCGACCGATGGCAGGCAAACGTTAATATCCCTGACAGTTGCCTGTCGCGAGACTCTTAAATGCAATCGGGCGGCGCGAGAGGACTGGCTTGTGCGAGCTCTAGAGGCGCAACTAACGCCGCGCGAGCAAGACCAACTCGCCGTCGCGGTGAAGTTACTTAACCGACTTGCGGATTTCTAGCAGATATTCCCCTCATTTTAGCGAAAACAGAATGTCAATAACCGTCCTTGGCCTGAGAGGACAGTGCTGATTACTCCCCACTTTTGAACAGGAAGGTAGGATTTGCGATGGAATGGCTGCATTATGTCTCTTATTTTTTTGGTGGTGCGTTTTTTTCTAATGCTATTCCCCACCTTGTCAGCGGGATGATGGGTCACCCCTTTCAAAGCCCTTTCGCAAAACCGCCCGGACAAGGACTTTCTTCTTCGACTGTCAACGTGGTGTGGGGATTTTTTAACCTCGTCATCGCTTACGTTTTGGTCGGCCACGTCGGAGATTTCGATCCGCGTTCCTCGAGCCAAATGGCCGTCCTGGGGGTTGGTTTTCTTCTTATGGGCTTGATGGGGGCACGCCACTTTGGCCGCTTCCATGGCGGCAACTCCCGCGAGGAATCAAATGCCAGGCCCCATTCAAACCCAGCGTGACTCCGATCGACTAGATCCATCCATTTGGAAGATCACATCGGTTGCGGTCTTGGGGTCTTTTCTTGCTCAGCTCGACGCGACCATCGTTAATGTGTCTCTTTCGAGTCTCTCCACCGAGCTGCATAGCAGCCTTTCGACGATTCAGTGGGTGACGAGCGGTTATCTTTTGGCCCTTACCCTCATTCTCCCGCTTAATGGCTGGCTGGTGGACTGTATTGGAGCCAAGGCCCTTTATCTATGGTGTTTCTCCTCCTTCGCGCTCTCCTCGGCCTTATGTGGACTGGCCTGGTCCGCCAACTCCCTGATTGCGTTTCGCGTCCTTCAGGGCATGTCCGGCGGTCTACTGGCACCCATGGCGCAGATGATGGTAGCGCGCGTCGCAGGCAGGCACATGGCGCGCATCATCGGTTATGCCGCTGTGCCGATCCTGCTGGCCCCGATTCTTGGTCCAGTAATCGCTGGCGCTATTTTGCAATATGCTTCCTGGCGCTGGTTGTTCCTGGTCAACCTGCCGGTCGGAGTATTGGCGCTCGGGCTGGCGGCTGTCTTCCTGCCGAACGACCACAATGAGAGGAGACGGCGCAACCTGGATGTTGTCGGATTGATCTTGCTGTCACCCGGGCTGGTGCTTTTTCTCTACGCATCGGATAAGATTAGTGAAAAATCCAGCTTTTGGATGCTTGTCGCTGCTGCCGTTCTACTCGCGACGTTTTTTTGGACGGCGCTCCGGAAAGGAGATCAGGCACTCATCGATCTCCGTCTATTCAAGGATAGGGTTTTCTCGGCCTCTGCCGTTACGCAGTTTTTGTCGAATGGTGTCATGTTCTCCGGTCAGATGCTGATCCCCATCTATCTGATCCGTGGCTGTGGCCGTTCGCCAGGGGAGATGGGCTGGTTGCTGGCTCCCCTTGGCCTTGGAATGATGTGCACATATCCTCAGATGGGCGCTCTGACGAAACGGTTCGGCATACGTTGGGTGTCCGCCGGAGGCGCACTTTTGGCGCTGGCCGGAACTCTGCCGTTTTTTTATCTGGCGAACCATTCGCTCAATCTCATTGTGCTGGCTCCAGCGCTCTTCATCCGGGGTGCGGGTCAGAGTGCCGTCGGTCTTCCTTCGATAGCGGCTGCCTATGCTTCCGTCAGGCGGCAGGACCTGCCAATGGCAACGACTTCTCTCAATATCGTTCAGCGTCTTGGGGGGCCAACTCTTACCACGCTCTGCGCAACCTTTCTGGGCTGGGGATTGAGTTCGGAACATATCCATCAGGGTGCGCCAACCCCGTATGCGCAAGCATTTCTTCTCCTATGCACCTTACACGCCGTCTTGTTCGCTGCTGCCCTGAGACTTCCTCTTCGGTTAAACGTAGCGGCGGAACAACATTCTGAAAACCACCAGTAGTTCGCCGAGGCGCTGTCAAGGCATCCACCAGCAAGCCCATCGCGCCTCCTCCCAACCGAGCAAATCCTGTCCCGAGCTTGTCCTCGGGTGAAATGCGCGACCGGCCGCGTTTTTGATCGCCCCCAACAGGCCGGTGGGCAGTTAACTGCCCTTGGAAAGGGTAAAAGGGTGAACCTCCGTCTCCAGAGGTCCACCTTCTTCACCTACACCGCCGCTGTCTCCTTCAGCTTCTGCCACTCGGCAGTCCCGACGACGCTTCTGAACCCGTCGCCCACCTTCGGCTCCTCTCGCTACTTTTCCATAAACCGATCCAGAAGCATTTCAATATGATCGAGAAGAATGGCGAGAATGCGATGAGTTGTAACACGCTTCTGGATAGGGTAGGAGCTGTCATCGGCATTGACCGGGGCAATCCTGGGTCAACCGAAGGAAAACGCGTTTTTGAAGCCTCCCCTGGACCAGGAGCGCAGAGTGCTGCCATCGGCAAGGTCATTTTTCGCTCCAGATCGACAATGTCCTTTAAAGGTGGCGTGAACGGTCATTTCTGGCATGACGAATCAATATGCTATTCCTCGATTTAAAGGAATCATTACTTATTGGTGGCTAATATTCGCATGAAAAAGATAGATATCACCCGATGGGGCCGCAAAGAACATTTTGATTTTTTTCAAAACAGGGCAAGGCCTTGCGTTTGTGTCTCCTCAGTTGTTAATGTTGAAAATATAATTCTCTATAGAAAAGCAACCAAAACAAGATTTTCTGATTGTCTCTATTATTCTGCAATGTATGCATCTAACTCGATTAGGGAATTTCGGTATCGCTTAGTTGATCGCTGCCCGGTCGAATTCCAGGTTGTTGATGCTGCTTTTACATATATTCCGAAGGGGAAGGAGTTGCACTCAAATTGTGTTGCTGTGTATGATAATAAGTTTTCTATATTTAGCGAGAATATAGAGCTTGTCAGAAACGAAGCAGATAAAATACCAACGTTAAGTCCTGTTGGCTGTGAAAGCCAGGGGCTGATTTATTTAAGTTGTTTGAGTAGTATTTTTTTTACATCAGTGACTAATCCGTGGGGCGACCCCTGGATTGATACCGTTCCTAGGATTATTTTCGGGAAAGCTGTTGATAATATTATGCCAATATCTGTTGAATTACTTCATAGCTTTGCAGATGGAAGGCATATCGCTAGTTTTTTGGATTGCGTACAAGATATTCTTGCAAACCCCGGTAGCTATTTAGAGTGAAAGGTGAACCTCCGTCTCCAGAGGTCCACCTTCCCCACCTACACCACCTCTGCCTCCTTCAGCTTACCCCACTCGGCAGTCCCAACGACGCTTCTGAATCCCCCGCTCACCTTCGGCTCCACTCCTAGCTTTCCCGTAAATCTATCTCGAAGCATTTCAATATCATCGAGAAGAATGGCGAGTTCGATGAGCTGTAACACGCTTGGGAATGAACAGTTCCGCCGTAGTGGGATATAGAATTCTTGGGTATGTGTAGGGCAGAGGAATTTCCAGGCTTGATCCCGCGTTACTGAAAACTCCTTATTGCAGATTAGGCATTTCTTTTTGATTGAGTCGTTCCATTTCTGTCCGGCTAAGCCAAGAGAGATATCCTACTAGAATTATTTAGTTTTAAGCGTTTCCGTCCAGGGTCGACGAGGTCGAGAATTTCACCTTGGTGAAACAGATTTCGTTGCACCAGCCGGGCCAGATAGTGCAGACTGATGCCGATCTTTGACATGAACTTCTGGTAGGCCAGAAGCAGGTACGCAATCAGTGCCACGTAGACCTGAGAAAGAACGGCGTTTTTCGAGTTTCCAAGGAACGACTTGATCTTGAGGTTCTGCTTGATGAACCGAAAGAAGATTTCGACCTGCCAACGCTCCTTGTAGATATCGGCGATGGTGCGGGCCGGCAGCGTCATGTGGTTGGTAAGGAACTCGAAGCACTTCCCGGTTTCCTGATCCCGGTAGCCGACTCGGCGCAGGGTCAAGGTCTTCTCGACGTCGGCGACCTGGATGATCTGATCGGAGGTGACACCCGTTGCCCGGTCCACAGGGCTGCGCTCAATGACCCGGAAACGGGCGTTGCTCTTGAGGCGAGTGACCAAGAAGACGTCGGATTTACAGAGCTGCCGGAACCATGTGTAGTCGATATAGCCCCGGTCAAAGACCACGATAGACCCCTTGGGCAGTTTGAGCAGCTTGGCGATGTTAACCTCATGGCATTTGGCTTCGGTGACGGTGACCATAGCCGGGAGATAGCCGTCATGGTCTATGACCGAGTGCATCTTGATGCCGCCCTTGGCTGTTCGGAACTTGGCCCAGGGGAACAGGGTCAGGCACAGGTCGATGACCGACGCGTCAAGGCTGAGCAGTTTGTTTTCAAAAGAAAATTTGTGTTTTGGCGCTTGAGAAAGACACCTTGTGTAGAGTTCGCCGAACAGGGCTTCGAAAAAGGCGTAAGGGCGCTCGTTATTGGCGTCGGCAAAGGTGGACCGGGGCACAGGCTTCACGCCAAGATGATAGAGTCGGTTGGCGGCGGCGTTCATGCCCATGATCCCGTCCCGCAGGCTTTTGCATCCGGCCAACTGGGCGTGCAGCAGGTGGACGAAATGGCTCCACTGAGAAAATGTCCGAGGTGAGCGTTTTGGTTTATGTTGCTGAGATAACTTAGCAAATACAGATTTTGGCACCAGGGATAGAAATTGAGCGAAGACGGTGGTAGCGTTTTGCACGTGCGGAATCCTCTTGTCGATTTGTAGGTGAGCCTCGTAACTCTACCATACAGCAACAAGAGCGATTCCGCATAGTTATAACGACGACAAAGATCCGCTATCTTCTCTGAAACAGGCGCGCTGGCGCACGACATGGCCCGTATGCGCTGTTGTACAAGGATTTTTGAACTTGATCTCATGGCGACTGGTGTCAATTTTACAAAAACAATCCCCGAGATGGAGGAGCCTCAGGAGTCCAGCTCAATGGGGTCCTTCTGGCGTCAAGCATTTTCTTAACCGGACAGTAATGGAGGAAGATGTTGCGATAGACGACATCGCTGACGTATTCACTGATACTGTCATCGGTATCAAAAAGCTTGTAGCGGTCTAGGGTTTCTTGGACAGTTTGGCCGCGAAAGTTAGGCGGCCTTGGTGACTTCGGCCTTCTGCTGTTCCCTGACCTGAGCCGGTGAACGATAGCCATGCCGGCTGATGCGCCACTGTTGGTTATAGACTTCCTTGAAGGCCAGGAGTGCCAATCGAAGCTCCTCAACCGTGTTGAAGTTGCGAACCCAGAGAAGATTATCCTTGAGGATGCGGACAAAGCGCTCGGCAATGCCGTTGCCTTGCGGTTCCCGCACGTATGACGCCGAATCCTTTATGCCCAGGAACTTGATTTCATTGTGAAAATCGTCCGAGATGAACTGGCTGCCGTGATCATGCCGCAAGGTCAGTCCCTTGGCCACGTCCTTGCCGAAAGCTCCGAAACTGGAGCGGACACCCTGGCGGATCGGTTCCAAAGCCTCGAAACGGGTGCCGCGCTTGGCAGCGTGGATGCCGACCACCTCCAGGGAGCAATGATCGATAGCGAAAAATATCGCTGCGTTGCCTTCCATGATCGTCAGCGTCGTGGTCATGTCCGTGCCCCACATGTCATCCACGCGAGAGGTCTTGATCGTCCCATCATGGGCCTTTGGACCGTGCGGGTGGCCGATGCGCGTGGGAGCGAGCCAGTTGTTCTCGCGCATCAGGCGCAACGTCCGGGTCGGGGATGTCCGGATGCCCTTGTTACGTAAGCCGGCCCAGATCTTCCGGTAGCCTTCTCCGGGAAACGGACGGGACGCTATCTCGATTTTGATCTCTCCGGCCAGTACGGCATCGCTGTAAAATCCTTGCGGTCCACGACGACAGCCCGGCCCCTTCGGCTGCTGCCGGTGCCAATATACGGTGGAACGCGGCAGGCCCCAGATGTGACAGACGCGCGCCACGCCGTAAGCTTTTCCGGTGGAGATCGAGGTGGCTCGGCTCACTTCCTCGACCTCCGGAGCGCCAAAGGGCGGTTCTGCTCCATACGGGCGATTTTCTCCCGAAGCAGCTCGTTTTCCATGGCCTGTTCGCCGATTTTTTCCCGCAGGCGGCCGACTTCGACAGATTCCTTGGCCAGATGCGGCTTCAGGCCGGCTTCTCCTGCCTTCAGGAAGGTGTCGCGCCACTGCGTCAGCGTCGCCGCTGTCACCCCGATGTCCCGGCTCACCAAGTCAATGTCCTCTCCGCGAAGAAGCCGCAGAACCGCTTGAACCTTGTGCTTCGCCCAAAAACGCTTGGGCGTTCCTCCCTCGATACCCATCAGGCACCTCCTCGACGACCTCGATAATCGCCTAAGTTGGTGTCCAAGAAAACCCTATGCCGATCCACTGAGAGCCAATTTGTAATTATCTCGGATAATTTCATACAATCCCCCGTTTTTATCTACTCCCAGAGAGTTGTAAGTTAAAATCTGGGCTCTATTCAGTCGCATGTGTTAGGCAAATTATAACTTCAGCTAAGGCTCTTTTGAGTTCAAGGTCTCCTGCTTGGAAGAGGATAAAATTGTCTTGGAGGAAAAGAAGAACTAGCTAACTGGATTTATTTGGAATAGTTGCGAAATGGCCCACGTCGTCCTGTGAAAATTGGAAGGGCGTGGGTCTTTATTTTTTTGAAGAGAAAGATTATAAGGTACTTGTTTGTTAGCAACAAAAATTATCTGATATGCTTTTACTATAACCTAATGTCCTTGGTTGGTCTATGTCTACGCAGAAATTTTCATTTGAAGAGCGAGAAGCTATTTGGACAGCATATGATAAAAAATGCATGTACACTTCTGGACCATTGAAAATTGATAATTTTCATATCGATCACATAATTCCTGAAGAATATGCATGGAAGAAAATAGAGTTTAAAGAACTGGCCGACAGTCTCGGACTTGGCGATGGGTTCAATATATTTGGATTTGAGAATTTGGTTCCATGTACACCTAATGCGAATTTACGGAAAAATGGACTTTTGTTTGAAACAAATGCGATGTTGTTTTATTTGAATATAGCTCAATCGAAAAAGAAGCGTGTTATTGAAAGCTTAGAAAAAATTCATCGTCGGAATAAAAAGGGAAAGGCTACAATATACCTTCTTCAGTGTTTAGAGAGAGGGATATTGTCTGAAGAAGATTTCTCAAGTATTTTAGAAAAACATGGCGATTCTCCACAGGAAATTTTTAATCTTATTGAGGCAATTGAATTCGAAGATCACGCTGATGTGAAAGCTGTTTCAAAAGGAGATCTTGATTTTTTTAGAGATCTTCCTGTCAAAATGGGTCAAAATAAACATATTTCTGGCCTCGATTTGTGGAGTGATAGTTTGGGAAAAATCCATGTTAGTACATGTAGGGAATATGAAGACGCTATCGCTTGTGGGTATTACCCCAGGACTAATTTTGATATAAAGATGTCTGTTTTTTTTAAACACCAATGTGGTTTGTTGCAAGCATTAAAAAAAGCAACTATTCCGTCAGTAAGCTATATAGATTCTCCTCGGCGCGGAATATTGGACTTGGATCTTTTACCCTTCACATTTTTCCCGTATATTGGTGAACTTGGCGGTGAATACAAAGGGAATGCATCATATCAGGATAAAATACGCGCTAAGGAGATATTGATAAAGAACGTTAGCCAGAACACTATACGCATCGAAGAGCCTGAAGGTATGGGGCAATTCTTAGCAGAAGTTGTTCGTGCAGATTTTAATGGCGATGGGATCGAAGATATCCTGCTTTATGAAGGGTGTTATGCGACTCACGGAACTCTTGGATATGGTGATATAAAAATAATTACAAGAAAAGACAATGATAGTATGTTTGAAGAAGTGACAGAATCTATATAAATATTAGCGAGTTCCAATTGAAGTGTTCATCTGAGCGCAGCCCTACTGAAGAGCTACGGATTCAAGCAGGGCGACGAGTTCAAGGTCTCCTGTCTGGAAGCAGGGAAAATCGTCCTAGAGAAGAAGTAGCTATCTAACTGGATTATTTTGGAATAGTTGCGCATTATGGCCCACGTCGTCCAGGAAAATTGGAAAGGCGTGGGTCTTAAAATAGAAAATACAACTTCTTCATTTTTCGTTTTTAAAAGATTGGTCATAAGTTATTAAAAACCAAAGTAGCTTGTGAACGCCTTACTCAAGACATTGATCGCGGCAGTTTTTGTTACACTCCATACACCTGAAGCCGCTTTATTAATCATATTTTCTGTCCATTTTTGAACTCGTTGTCCTTTGGTGCATTTCCCGTGCTCTTGAGTATCGTCTTGGACGGCTTTTTCAAGGTCAATTAAATCGTCACGAGAAACTCCTTTTGATTTCAAGAAATCATAAAGACTTGTAAAGTCATTTTGATATATATGAATATCTTTGTTCTGGTTTACGTGACTACTTCCTGTCGCAACATTCTGCACGTCGCCTGATATATAGGTATTAAATATTTGGGTGACTTTATCTTGTGCGATAGGGGGTGAATTCGGAGGGGCTTCGCCTGCATCTGGTGCTTCATTTTCAATTTCTAATACAAAATCTAAAATTCGTGTTCTTATTGTGTCTACGATGGATGCAATAAAATTTCTTGGTATTGTTTTCCAAGCACTTATACAATTCATATTCTCATAAATATTCTGACCGTAATGAGCTATTAAATCAGCTGGCCATTGCTCGATAGGATTATTACCTGGATTAGATAGAAGCTCGACATAAGAACTTATAGGAGCTACCAAATATGAAGTTGTTACATATTCCCTAAATTCTTTAGGTAAGCACAAAGGAGGTATTGGTGCATTACTTGCCCCACTCCCAAATGGTCCACAAAACACTCCAAAGGATTTGGTGTGAAGAATTCTATACTTTGGCAACTGATCTTTGGTTTGATAGCCATTTAACTCATAATCTATCCATTCTTTAAACTTACTATTTCCTAGTCTTGCTGCTAGAATTTTACATTTTCGCAACAGCGCTGTGATATCTGTGTTGGTGGCAACCGCCGCATCTTGTATGTCCCTCAGTAGCGACATTAAAAACTCCCAGAGAATCGATTTAAATGATTGAGATATATTTAGGTTAGATTGCAACCAGCGTGTTTGTTGCCCTGTGCAAGCCATGCTAATATAATAATGGCACTACCTCTGCTGATCAACTAAAGATTTAGCCAAGTGACGAGTTTATGATCTTATACTAGATGAATGGAAGATGGGTTTGCTCCAGCTATTCTTGATCAGTAGGAGGAAAAATTGATAGAAGTTGCTGTTCAACCTCTATCCCATAAATCGTGCAGAGCCGGGCTATATGAACACCAGCAAGACTTCTTAATTGCCCAAGGCGTGACCAAGTTCCGGCCATGTCACATCCCGAATGTTTACGGGTGTCCGACGAGGAAAGATAGTTGCGGCATGCAGCGCGAATAGCTCGAAGTGAATCTTGAGCGTCCGTTGAAATATTTTTTCCTATCAAGCCCGTTGTTTCTCTTCTTATCTCAATTATCGACAGATCAACATATTTTTTATCTTCACTACAGTAATCTTCAAATAAAACACGTCGATCTTCAAGGAAGGACATATATTGCCTAACCTGTTGTCGTTCATCATCTGGTGGTGTCCATGAAACACCAAAAATTGGGCAACTAATTCCCGTTAAATGTCGAAGATACTTTTGGATAAAATCCTGCATGTTTTTCTCTTTTCTTCCTTAATTAACAAAGTTTGCTATAACATGCAATCCATTGTTCAAATTTGCTTGCCATCTTTACCCCGCAACCCATTGATGATTTTGTTAATATATTTAAATAGTTAACTATTCACATCTGCCATCCCCGCTTAAAGCACGTTTCTCCTCCCTCCGCGAAAAAATCCCATCAACCCCCTTGACCTCCCCATGTCAAAAACGTACTTCCCCCGAGCCAACGAAACGCCAACGGAGCCAACGCCCTTGGCACCCAACTTTTTCTGGGGAACGGAAATTTTAGGGTTGACTTCGGGACGAGTTCGGGGCATTTACCTTGTTCCCTGATGTCCGAAAGGACTTTATTTAGGATCGTAGCTCAGGGGGAGAGCGCTTGCTTGACACACCACAAGCGTGATTTAACCCCCTAAAATCCTTCCAAAAGCCCCTATCGCAAAGTGATCCTGTTGTCGAAGTGCCAACGGGGTCTTTAGTCTTTTTTAGGGCTGAGAATCGGACTTTGGTCAGCCGTTGGTCAGCCGTTGGCGGTGCTGCCAACTTGAACCGATATTTTGCGAGATCGCTAGTTTGGAGGGGGTAAACGAGTATAAATGGTTTTCCTGGCTTTGCTGAGCAAAATCATTCGTTAGAGTCGAATATGTAATGAACCATTTCGCGTTCATCATCAGTTTTTCCCCAGGCTCTAGTCGCGCAGATATCTTTGCATATATCTGGAATGTATACCTGCTTGCTAACAATTGAGGCTATCTTGTTGTCTTCAGTGAGGTGAAATGCCATAAGCTTTTGGCCTGTATAGCCACCCATTTTGTTTTTTGCATTTACCAAAGCACAAGCTGCGTGTGGACTTTTAGTATAATGTATCGATATCTTGTATTCCTCAGCGTAGCACAGAAAATCAATCTGAGCTGATTCTGGGTCAACGAGTTTAGTCTTAAGTTCTTTAATGATTGCTTGTTGCCATATATGCTTTTTATGCCATTGTGATAGAAAAATTAACGCAGGGACAATCAGGCAAATTAAGATCACGACGATTATTTTTTTCATAAAGCTCCCGTGAACGCTTCGTTCAAAACCAGCGCGAAGAATTTTAGAGGGCAATCATGGATTTTTCAAGGGTTGGATCGGGATAAAGTTATTTATTCGCTCCTTCGCACCAGAAAAGTCTAGTTTTTTCATCTTTTTCAACATTATAGAGAAAAAAACCGAGAACGCGATGAGTCACAATTCATTTCTAGGGGTGGATCGTCTCTTTTGCTGCACGTTCCAGCGCTTCGGCAGCAAAGGTGTTCAAGCTCTTTCCCGTTGCTTTAGCGGCGGTCTCTGTCAGACGATGAAGTTCCGGTGAGACTCGGACCATGAAACGTCCAGAATATGGTTTTTCAGGACTTTTGCCGATCTCAGCGCAGGTTGCCATGTAATCATCCACGGCTTCCTGAAATGCCTGACGCAACTCATTGACAGATCGGCCCGTGAAATGGATCACGTCGCGGATACCGGCAATCTCCCCATGAAATGCGTCATCATCAGGTTCAAATTCGAACGTGCCCACATAGCCTTTGTATTGAAAAGCGTTCATGCTTCAATCTCCATTTGGTCGAGGAAACGACGAACAGACTTGACAGCACCTTTGTCGAGAACCGGTTTGGGATGTGGTCGATGGATTCGCAGAATTACCCCATCTGGCGACACAAATCGTACTCGTGATCCTTCGCCCTCAAGCTTCCGGCAGCCAATTCCCAGTAACAGCGCCTCGACAGCAGCCCAGGCTATATCTCCCCGTTCTGGCTTAGATCGGATGGCTTCCAACGTCTTCCGGTGCTTGCTGTTCATGTTTTGTATGATACTACTTTTTGATGCGAAGTCAAGGCATTTTTTATTTCCGTCGGATAGCTCCCTGCCCTTGGGGGAAATACGTGTTTCCCACAATTTTGAATCCTCCCCCACTGGGAAATGGCAGACTCCTGGTACGCCAGACAAAGCCTGGAGAAGGAGAAAGCATGGAATGCGGAAACCTTCTTTAGAACCACGGGTAACCAAGCCGTCCGGCCATTGTTCTGGGAGCCGGGACCGAGTGTTGCGCGGACAGGATTAATCCTGGACGTGAAGTGTACACAGGGAGTTTGTAGGCCTTGCTCTTGAGCCCCGAAATTGCCTTCCCGCAGGAGTTGACGAGACTTCAGGATATCGGAAAGCAACATCTCTAGGGAGCATCACCATTCTTATATCCCGCCGGGGTCGAAGAACAAGGCATACAGACAGTGGGTTCCCAGGAACCTGGGAGACCCTACCGCCTCCGCTTGAAAATCCAGAATGGAAGAGCCGGTGATCACTTCCAGGCCTGTCCCGGATTCGTCTGTCCGGGAACAAAGAACGAACATTCAGACGACAAGCGGTATCCGAAGGCGAAGGAAACGAAGCCGGGGTCAAACTCTGGGAGACCCCAGCAAAGCCGGGAATTTAACCGTTATTATTGGCAGCCATTACACCAACGCAGATATATCCGCGTTGGGCAGAATATATCATTTTATGGCTCATTTTTTGCATAAGATAAACTTATATTTCTTTGAGTAGCCGGAGTCGCCATGCACTATGCCCAGAACGTCAAAACCATGAACGAAGCCTTTAGCAGGCAATACGCAGCCGTCAATGCCCCGAAAATTATAAGTTTTCCTGAAGAGATAACCGTGACAGCCAGCCAGCGTTGCAATTACCGCTGCAAGATGTGCTACCAGACTGACTACACCAAGGAAATAGACTGGGTTATCATCGAACGCATTGTTCCACTCCTCCCTTTTGCCCGAACCTTGCAGATATTCGGCGGTGAACCGCTGCTGTATCCCAGGATCGACGAACTCTACCGTCTTGGCCACGAAAACGACTGCGGCATCACCACCATTTCCAATGCCTCATTGCTCTCCGATTCCATGATTGACGATATCGTGGACAACAAGGTGTACTGCATCAAATGCAGCATTGATGCTGGAACTCCAGAAACGTACAAGCGTATCCGGGGGGGGGACTTCTTCAAGGTCATGGCCGGCATCGGTCGTCTGGCGCGCAAAAAACTCCAATGTCACACCCCGTATCCCTTCGTGGATTTCAACTTTCTGGCCATGCGCAGCAATGTCAAAGAATTGCCTCGCTTACTCGTTTTGGCCTCGGAGCTCGACGTGCGCGCCGTCAACGTCTTCTATCCCTCCATGCACCGTGAAGACTTGGCGGCCGATTGCGTGTACTTCGACCAAGCCGGCTCCGACGCCATGTTGGCCAAGGCACGGCAGGTAGCCGCAACCTTAGGGGTCGGCCTCAATCTGCCGCCCCTTTTCGGCGAGAGCCCTTCCCTGGCCGAGGATGTCCGACCGAAGCGGGAACACTGTCGCGATCCCTGGGCAAAAGCCCTCGTGGATGTCGATGGAAACGTGTCGCTGTGTTGCGCCGGAGCCACGACCTTGGGCAATCTCGCCCAGGAGGACTTTGAAACCTTGTGGAACGGTCCTCGGGCCCAGGCCTTGCGCCGCGTGGTGAATACGCCCAACGAGCCGGACTACTGCAGAAATTGCCGCATTCGCCAGGCGAACCCGCGAAACCCCCATGTGCACATGCCAGAGGCGATCCTGCAAGCCATGGAAACGTCACGCGAAACTGCCCAAACCCAAGAAAGAGCCTAGGATATCCTGCTGCTCGGAGGTCTCGCCATGTACGTCGAAAATATGAAGGTGATGAACCGATTGGCCAATCAGGTTTACGCAGCCAATTCCGTGGGCAATGTGGCCTCGTTTCCCGAAGTGATTACCGTCGCGGTCTCCAATGTGTGCAATTACCAGTGCCTTATGTGTGCCGAATGGCGCAAGCAGCAACGCGAGGAATTGCCCGTGGAGATCATCGAGAAGCTCGAGGACGTGCTCCCCTTCGTATCGACGCTCTATGTGACCGGCGGAGAACCCCTCCTCTATCCCCATCTGGATCGGCTTTTGGCGACCGCCGCGCGTAGCGGCTGCTCCCTACAAGTCGTGACCAACGGGGCTCTCTTGACCGCCAAGCGGGCGGAAACATTGCTTGAGCACGGGCTGGAAAAGCTGAAATTCAGCCTGGATGCGGCGCGGCCGGCCACCTACAAAAAAATCCGTGGCGGGGATCTCACCAACGTTCTCAACAACCTCCGCCAAGCCGTGATCTTGCGGAACTCGAACAATCTCCCCGGCCCCTATATTGAGGTCGGCTTCGTCGCCATGCGGAGCAATATCGCTGAACTGCCCAAATTTGTGGTTATGGCCAAAAAACTCGGCGTTGACGTCATCTATGTGTCGTATATGGCAGCGCACCATCCCGACGTTTTCGATGAGTCGCTGTATTTCGACCAGGCCCGTAGCGACGAACTGATGCTCGCGGCCGCCCAGGTGGCTCGTGAGGTTGGAATCGCCCTCAATCTGCCCCCCCTGTTTCATCGGCCCGAAACCGCCGAGGGCCTGGAGGCCTTCCGCTCGGCTCGGGAACTTTGCTACGAACCGTGGCGCAACATGTTTCTCTGGCCCAACGGCTCCGTCAGCATGTGCTGCGGCGGCGGTGGCGACTGCGGGACGTTGGCTGGCGAGAGTCCCTTCGCTCTTATGTGGAACCATCCGGCTCGGGTCCAGGCGCGGACCAGGGTCAATACGCAACAACCACCCAAGGCCTGCGAGAACTGCTTTACCAATAAGCAACATCCCAACCGGCTGGGGACGCATTTTACCGACCCGGCCTTGTGCCAGCGCGCCAAGGAGCTGTGCCAGGAAGTCCCTGTCGCATAAAGACGGTGGGCCAAGCATCACTATCGGAAAGAAACGGTCACGCACCGCGTTGTAGGGGAATCCCATGGTCGATACCACGTCATGCCAGTCGCAACCCGTCCACGGTCGGTTGGCCCCCTCGTTGCAGGATCTCAAGGAGATCAACTCCAGGCTAATTGCCCACGAAGCCCGCTCCGGGACGGCCAGCGTGCGCTGCTTTCCTTCGACGATCCTACTTTCCCCTTCGCAGAAATGCAATTTTCGCTGCCGCACATGCATGCAATCCCATGATCAGGCAGAACTGTCTCCGCAGACACTCAAAAAGGTCGAGGCGCTCATGCCCTTCGCCTCGATCCTTGATTTTGTTGGCGGGGAGCCGTTGTTGCTCGATTCGTTTAGGGAGGTCATCCAGTGGGGGAAGAAGTATGCCTGCGACATGGAGACCGTGACGAACGGCGTTCTGCTGGACGACTTCTGGCGGGAGCGCTTCGTGGAAAGCCTCAGCAGCGTGCGCATCAGTGTGGACGGGGCAACGCCCAAAACCTACCAGTATGTCCGCCGTCATTCCGGCCTCTTCAAGGTACTGAAAAACATTGGCGAATTGGCCTTACTGAAGATACGCCGTGGCAGCGCGACCCCTTCCATCGAAATCAACTTCGTGGCCATGCGGGCGAATATCCGTGAATTGCCTAAGCTTGTGGCCATGGCCGGGGAACTCGGCGTGGATGTCGTCAAGGTCATCTACATGCTCGCGCATACGGAAGAATTAGCCATGCAATCCCTCTATTTCATGCAGGAGGAGAGTGACGCCTGTATGCGCTTGGCCCTGGAAGTGGGGAAAAGGGTTGGAGTCGGTGTGAAGATTCCAGGCCTTTTTGCCGATGCGCAGGCAGTTCAAGAGACGAAACGCCGCAACATGTGCAGTGGCCCATGGCACTTCCTCGGGATAGAGGCCGACGGCTCGACCAAAATATGCTGCGGCGGCGCTCCCTATTTCGGCAATCTCAATACCCAAACGTTCCAGGACATCTGGACGGGAGCGGCCCTACGCCAATTACGGCACACAATAAACACGCCGGCGGAACCGGAATATTGCAAAAACTGCGCTCACGGAGGGGATAACCTGCGGCGTGTCGGCAAGCACATTCTCAATCCCGATATTGCAAACGCAGCCGCTGCAGTATTTGGCGTAAAGTCAGCTACCCCCGGCAAAGCCGGGGGCATGCAAGGCAGTGAACCGCTCAAAGCGGTTTAAGAGTGAGCCGGCTAAAGCCGGCGGCCTAAGGTGAACCTCCGTCTCCAGAGGCTCACCTTCCCCACCTACACCGCTACTGTCTCCTTCAGCTTCTGCCACTCGGCAGTCCCGACGACGTTTCTGAATCCCCCGCTCACCTTCGGCTTCTCCGCCAGCTTCTTCTTGAAGTTATCTCGAAGCATTTCGATATCATCGAGAAGGATGGCGAGTTCGATGAGTTGTAACGCGCTTTGGAACGAATAGTTTCTTCGAAGCGGAATATAAACTTCTTGGGTATGGTTAGGACAGAGGAATTTCCAAGGTTGATCACATGGCACTGAAAACTCCTCGTTGCAGATTGAGCATTTCTTTTTTGATTGTGTTGTTCATATTATTTTGCTTATGTTATTTTGCTAAAAGTTCGTCAAGAATATTTATCTCTTCACCTTCAACGCTTTGAGATTCAACTTCATCCAAGCTCATTAATAGATGGTGAAGCATTTTATTGACGATTTTCCTGTGGTTACATTTTGAAGTATCAGATTGGTTTTTGTTGCACGTATTTTTGAAATGACAAACTAAGCATAGGTTGGTCGGCATATCTAATGTCCTTTTAGATTGTTCGTTGATAAACAAAGAAGGCGAGAAGCCTCGGCTACAGGAATCCCGCCTGTGTTCAATGACTTGACCGAATGTTTCTATTTTGATCTGAGTCTTTCGGCGAGCGCTTCTCTCAGGAGCTTGAGGTCATAATTGACGTTGAACCAGTATTCATTGAGTTCGTCCGCGTTTGCCAGGATGCTGTCTAATGTTCCGAGAATTTTTACATCTTCCTTGGCGATCTTCTTTGATTTTGTGTAATCGCATTTAAAGTAGTTCTTTTTTATATAGTCTTCCATGTTATGAATAGTTCCCATAATCTTACCTTTCTTAAATAATAGTTGATGTTCTCATAACGAAGGCGAGAAACCTCGGCTACAGGAATCCCGCCTTCGCTGTAGCGGTCTAGGGTTTCTTGGACAGTTTGGCCGCGAAAGTTAGGCGGCCTTGGTGACTTCGGCCTTCTGCTGTTCCCTGACCTGAGCCGGTGAACGATAGCCATGCCGGCTGATGCGCCACTGTTGGTTATAGACTTCCTTGAAGGCCAGGAGTGCCAATCGAAGCTCCTCAACCGTGTTGAAGTTGCGAACCCAGAGAAGATTATCCTTGAGGATGCGGACAAAGCGCTCGGCAATGCCGTTGCCTTGCGGTTCCCGCACGTATGACGCCGAATCCTTTATGCCCAGGAACTTGATTTCATTGTGAAAATCGTCCGAGATGAACTGGCTGCCGTGATCATGCCGCAAGGTCAGTCCCTTGGCCACGTCCTTGCCGAAAGCTCCGAAACTGGAGCGGACACCCTGGCGGATCGGTTCCAAAGCCTCGAAACGGGTGCCGCGCTTGGCAGCGTGGATGCCGACCACCTCCAGGGAGCAATGATCGATAGCGAAAAATATCGCTGCGTTGCCTTCCATGATCGTCAGCGTCGTGGTCATGTCCGTGCCCCACATGTCATCCACGCGAGAGGTCTTGATCGTCCCATCATGGGCCTTTGGACCGTGCGGGTGGCCGATGCGCGTGGGAGCGAGCCAGTTGTTCTCGCGCATCAGGCGCAACGTCCGGGTCGGGGATGTCCGGATGCCCTTGTTACGTAAGCCGGCCCAGATCTTCCGGTAGCCTTCTCCGGGAAACGGACGGGACGCTATCTCGATTTTGATCTCTCCGGCCAGTACGGCATCGCTGTAAAATCCTTGCGGTCCACGACGACAGCCCGGCCCCTTCGGCTGCTGCCGGTGCCAATATACGGTGGAACGCGGCAGGCCCCAGATGTGACAGACGCGCGCCACGCCGTAAGCTTTTCCGGTGGAGATCGAGGTGGCTCGGCTCACTTCCTCGACCTCCGGAGCGCCAAAGGGCGGTTCTGCTCCATACGGGCGATTTTCTCCCGAAGCAGCTCGTTTTCCATGGCCTGTTCGCCGATTTTTTCCCGCAGGCGGCCGACTTCGACAGATTCCTTGGCCAGATGCGGCTTCAGGCCGGCTTCTCCTGCCTTCAGGAAGGTGTCGCGCCACTGCGTCAGCGTCGCCGCTGTCACCCCGATGTCCCGGCTCACCAAGTCAATGTCCTCTCCGCGAAGAAGCCGCAGAACCGCTTGAACCTTGTGCTTCGCCCAAAAACGCTTGGGCGTTCCTCCCTCGATACCCATCAGGCACCTCCTCGACGACCTCGATAATCGCCTAAGTTGGTGTCCAAGAAAACCCTATGCCGATCCATCGCCTCTTACGCAACCGCTAAACCCGGCAGCAGCCGGACAGCTCTTTCCTTCTCGCCCTCCATATAGTGGTAGTAGGTATCGGCAGTCAGCTTGACGGTCGAATGTCCCATCATCTTTGACACGGCGGCCAAATCAGCGCCCTTGTTGAGCAAGGTGGTCGCAAACAGGTGCCGCAGGTCATACATCCTGGTCGGGTAGGTGATCCCGGCTCGCTGACAGGCATTCTTGAAGGACTTCCGAATCGTCGTCAGGCCCCGGCCCATGTACTCAATGACGAAACCGGACACCGACTGGTCTCGTTCAACCTCCATCCTCTTCAAGAAGTCAGGGTTGATCGGGACGGTCCGAAATGTCTTCGTTTTGCTCGCATAAATCCTGACGGTACCAGCAGCGAAGTCGACATCATCCCACTTCAAGGACAGGAGTTCGGACTCCCCAGGACGAGTTCCCAGATTGAAGCAAACCTCCATGGCCCATTTGAGGTGGGGTTCGGCGTGCTCCATGATCTTCCGGGTGTCGTCCAGGGTCAGTTTCAAATCCCACGGCTGAACCTTGGGCTTCTTCCAGTTCTTCAGTGGGTTGCCCCTGGTGAAGCCGTTGTCCATGCCGAAGTGGAAGATGAAGCTCAGATAATCGCAGTATTTGTTGACCGTGTACTGAGATCGCTCCTTACCGGTGCTCCCGCTGACACCCTTGAAGTGCAGGATGAATGGGACCATGTCCCCCTGGTAGGTCAGGGCGTCGACGGGCTTGTCACCGATGACGGGTACGAACTGGTTGTCGAGCAGGCGCTCAACATTACGGATGTGCTTCTCGGTCCGGCCGGATGCCCGCATGTGATCCAGGTACTTCTTCCCAAGCTCGGCCAGGGTGATGCCGGAAGGCTCCTTTTCGATGACCTGGCTGACAGGTGGAGCAGCGGCTTCTGTCCGAACATCGGCAGCTTTGGCAGCTACCCGGATTCCTGCCGTCACCGTTTCCGGGTCAGGGATGTGCAAGAAGTTATCGAGAGCATCCTGGACCGCCCGTTCGAAGGCTTCGGCCTTGGCTTTTCCAAGCTCGCCGCGTCCAAAGGACTTGTCATGACGCTTTCCGAGGTCGTCATGGTAATAGACCATCCACCGTTCACTTCGTTGGTAAACGCTCATAAGCACCTCCAAGTGCAATTTGAATTGTGATGTGAAACGAACTGCGAGAATCGGAACGAGTTGCTGTAACCGTTCGATTCGAGGAGCCAGATGCTGTTGGAAAATCTCAAAGAAAGGGCTGATCGCCCCTTCTGTGAAGAAGCTAAATCGTATGGAGCAGGATTTCTTCCACCTCCTCTTCCTGAACTCCGAGATACCGTCGCGTGATGGACGGGCTACTGTGGTTCAGCCTTTTGGCCAAAACTTCCCATGAGACTCCAAAGGTCTTTCGTTGATGATAGCACCATGTCTTTCGTAAAGTATGGGCACCATAGTTACCAGAAAGGTTGATCTCGTCGCACCACCGTTGCACCATCATGGTGACGGCGTAGGTTGTTAACGGATAATTCTTCCCTTTCCTGCTTTTAAACAGGTAGTGATCATCCTGTGGCTTGGCGTAAACCAAGTACTCATCCAGAACAGTCTTGATCTCCTTGTTCATGATGAAGATGTTTTCCTTGCCAGTTTTCTTTTCCTTGAGGCAGACGCGGTCGCCTATTTGGCAATCCTTCACATCTGCGACCTTGAGGGCCAGAATGTCCTGGACACGGAGACCTGAGTTGATCCCCATGATGAACAGGAGCCGATTTCTCGGTTGATCCACCAGGAGCTTTTTGATGCTCTTGATGTTTTTCACGTCGATGATGGGCTCAACTTTCATGAGCACCCTCCTTAGAAGTAGTTTTTCATTTTTAAACCCGCTAAGTCGTACTTTGAAAAGCAGGGTTGGAGGGGACACCCCAGATAGTGCTGGGATATCCCGTTGTAATTCAACAACTAGTGCTCCCATGCCTTCCGAATGTACGATTCTATCTATTACCGTTCTTCCCGATTTTGAATCCACGTTTCATTGTATATATGATATCTGTAAAGTTTTTCTCATTACGACAGAAAATCATCGAGACCGATTTGCAAGCTGCGAACCCGACAATCTGTTGCGCAGACGACAAAAAGCGGGATTGGAAAAGAAAAAAATGCCACCTCCGAAGAGCATGGCATTATCAACAGGTTCACGTTAAATGACCGTCAAAATGATCCGGCCGTCCTCGGCAGTAATGATGAACTCGTCACCTTCCTTGATCTCGAGGTTGCCCAGGTCCACCTTGTGGATGTTGAAACAGACGACACCCTTCTTGTTGACATAGGGCCGACTTGAACTCTTGAGGTAAAGCCCCTTCACATCGTAAAAGGTCCGGTCATCGCTGATAAGCCGCAGCACGTAGTGTTTGAGTGTCGGCTTATGGGCAATGCCCATCCTCTCCATGATCGACTTGGCGTCGAGCCCTTCCTTGATGCACTCCCGAAGGATCGAAGCATTGTACTTCGACTCGGGACGCTTCTTGGGTTCGGAAGTCATTTCCAGGGACGTATCCGTGGTATCCTTCTTGGTCGACATAATCGCTCCTTTGTTGATAATGGTTATTATGGGTAATATATCTGTATATCTGAGCAAAAATAGAAGAATTTACGCTTCAAATTGCTTGATTTAGCCTATTTTCTGCTGATTTTGACCCTGAAATCGTCATTTTCCCCGTGCTGGAATCGTTCTTTGGGCGGAGGACGCGATTTCCGGGGTTTTCGGGGGCGGGGGAGGCCCAACCATAGGGACAGCCCGAAACTCGCAGGAGCGGGGAGTATACGAGGTCGATTTTCCGGGATGGGGAGAGGCCGGGGCTGGGGAATTGTCCAGGGCTGGTGGGTCAATTCCAACTTGCCGAAACAAGCCAACGGTGGGTCACTTTTAAGCTGCCGTTGACACAAACCGCCGAACTCACCCAGGACGCCGCCGTGCGGCATTGCCAGGGCCAGGGAAATCAGCGCCGAAAATTGACCCCCTTCCTGCCACCAGAGGAGCAATCAGCGTCGAAAATTGACCCCATCCCCAGATCCGGCGACAAAAACAACCTCCTGGTGTTACCCAGGAGGCTGCCGTTTCAATCCGAACACGACAGCCGCCCATCAAGCGCCATGGCCGAAGCCGATGACGCCGATGAGCACCCGGTCGAATAGGACTGTCACCAATCCCAAGCTCCGTATCACCACCGGACATACGATTTTCTCGTATCCGGCGATCCCGAAATGATGTTCCCCTTTTTTGAATAGACGCGAGAGAGACTGAAAACTATGTAAATGTTACCGGAGCTCTAGACTAAGAGCCCCTATAATTTCCAAGACGTTGTTTTCTTCTTGCTCATTCACGACGACAGTCTTCATTTAAACTGAACCATTCGAAGTTTCGTCTCGCATCACGGGGAACATCATTTCGGGGTACTCCTTACAAGTACGCTGACACCCATGTCTCTTTACAAGCATGGGCTTCCCTTGGTCATTTATCCAATCTATTCGGAACCATCCAACATCTAAACGCATCCATATACCCGGAAGAGGCAATTCCTGGTTCCTCTTTCTGTGCTTATAGAGATAAGCAATTTCTGTTTGTCACGAACATCATTTGATATATGGGCCACCTTGATCTAATCAGTATGATACTGAAAGCAGGCTGGTTCTTCGGTCTCAGCCCTTCCCCCATCGTTGTCACCATTGACGGGTTGGCAGCGCTTGATCGTAAAACCAAGACACTTATCGTTTTTTGACCTCGATCCTTTCAGGATAAGGATCGTCCGTACAACAACGGTACTGAGACTGGATAAACTGCAAGGCCCCCATAACATTAATAGCTGTTTTGGAAACTTCTCTTGAGTTTAAATGAAGACTTGTCATCGCTACTTGAGCAACTTCAAAGTCTTTTTCATTACTGATAAACAATATCTTTATTATATTTTAGAAAATGATTGCATGTTTTAAATAGAGTCATCATCTTCGGCTTCTGTGATAGCTTCTTCAAAGTGGAAGCAGGCGCCATCATCTTGACGATGACAGCTTATCGGTGACCCATCAACTGAACAGACATAGGAATCGGAACTGTCATATGGGTCCAGTGACCTCTGTCGATGCGAACAGTAGTAACACTTCTGATGTTCAGGGACTTCATCAGCTATGATATCCACCGGAGCATTTGATTCTTGCCTGACTTGTACTGTCTGCGTCTCAGAAACTGTAGAATAAATCTGAGAAGAAGGAATATCATCTGCAAGAATATAAGCATCTCCTTCTTCCTCAGAATAATCAGAATCCGTCTGGACATCTGAAGAGACAGTAAAAGGATTAAATATTTCTGGATCAAGTTGAAGAGACAAAATGAAGTTATTGTAAACCATTTTCTTTCTCCTTAAAATTTTTCTTCATCTTCATGAGTATTTTACTTTAGCTGCTGAGGAAACTTCTTAGACGTCTGGACAATTACCCCAAAAGGTGACGCCACCACCCCTTCCCCTTTTAAGAATTTTTATAAAAATATTTTTCAAATAAATTTTATATTATATATTATTTATAATTATTATTAAATTTAAAGATGATTAAGGAAAGTCGAAGGGTAAGGTGATGAAGAACTACTCCTTTGATGCAGACGTCACTGGGAAGCCCTGTCCAGACGTCTAAGAAAATCAGAATCATTCTTTAATTGAAATTAAATGCTTCTTTTTTGAGACAATACAGACTTAAACCTTTCATCTTACCTTTTACAGATGTCCCAGGAATTTTGACGTCTCTAGCATAACCCTTGGTAGAGGTAAGTGACAAAAGGTTCTTTAGTTTCAAATCATTTAAGATTACCGAAGGATCGTAACCATTCTTCTTAAGCAGTTCATTGAAAACTTCTGGGTATAGACCAACGAAGGACCAGTTATCGCTGGAGTCAATATCTTGATATCCAATGTATGATTTTCTATCCCAGGGGACATTGTCTTCACTTAATGCCTTAGAATAAATCATTTCATTGTTATTGATGATATAACTTTGAATGACGTTCAATACTTTTGTCAGGACATCAGCTTCCCTTGCTTCATTTCTGGCCCTGTCCCAAACTGATCCTAATAGTTCTTTGACAGGTCTATCTCTTCTGAGTTCTGGAAGAGCCGCATGAATGATTGGAATCGCTGTGGTAACGAAGGCAAAGTATTCACCAAGTCTCATCTCAATAGGACTCATTTCTTCTGATTTAGTCAATATAGAATCTGCTTCTCGATAAGCCTCTTTCCAGAAGTTCCATTGATCGCGATGGTCGAGGATAAATTGAACTACTCTAGGTCCAGCATGGCCATAGTTTTCCTGAATAGTCCAGTTTACTCTGTCGACGACTGATTTGCTTTCAGCATCGGTCTTGAAAAACGGGTTTCCGCAAAGATCAATCAATCTGCCCCTTGAACCACCATTGTTACTGAGGTTAAGGCTTGGACTTTCACCTGTTGAGAAGAGGATGGTTCTAAACGGTTCTGTTCTCTCAGTCCCTTGGAGCGTTCCCCTGGCCTTGTCCTTGCCTGCTGTGATCATGTAGAAGGTTTTACTGACGATTTCCCCAGCCCGTTCCCTTCGGTCTTGAGAATGAACAAGCTTTGTCTCGTCAAGGTACAGAGGCAATCCGTTTAGAATGGACGCAGCTCTGCCGATCCACACAGGAGTCGCGTACCATGTGTTGACAAATGAGCTTGAATGGAGTTCTGGAGCCCCCCAAGCTGAAGCACCAAGAAGCAGTGCCGATGTCTTTCCTGAAGAACTTGGGTTCGATAATTCCAAAGAGAAGTTCTGTACTCCCAAGACCGGAAGCAATGGTGTCGCTAACGAAGCATAAAGAAGAAATGCCACGTCAGGATAGATCAAAATATCGTTGATCAATGAAATCCACTCTCGATAATCACCTTTTGAACAAAAGCCATCTGCGATCTGTTCATCTCCCTGGTCCCGTCCCAAGAACTCGATGACTGGTTTCTTGCCGGACGAAGGATCAGGTGTTTTCCCAAGGAAGAACTGGTGGCCCCATAGAAATCCTTCCATGTCGGGCGTCCATCCGAGTTTGTGAGTTGCCTCTACTTTGTCGATACAGTGTGAATTTGTCTTCTCATATGCGAAGAGGTAATCAATCATTTCATCTGCATTTGTGCTTGTGATTGGAAGACCATAGCTTGCGAGGTCAACAATCTGACTCTTCTTGGCAATGATTTTCCTTTCCACGGTGACGGAACGTTGGGCTCCATCAGCTATCCATGCAAGTGTGACATACTCGATGTTTGTCAATCGGTTGTGCTTAATGCAAGTAATAAAGAGTGGGTACGACGACACGATTGAATCTGGACCATCATATAATCCTACACTGATCGCGCAATTGCCAATGAACTTATAGCCTACAGGAAGGGTTGCTTCGTCAGACACAGGAGCAGTTGGGAGGTAGTCTTTGATTATTGCTTTCATTATAGAAGATGGAATTTGCGAGGCATTTTCTTTTGCTTCTTTCTTAATGAGGCGCAGGGCTTCTGTAATATCTTTCCCCGTGACGCCTTGTGTTTTTGCAGAACTAAAAATCCTGTGAACGGCAATCTCACTTCTCTGAAAGAGCTCTACACCTTGTTTAAATAATTCTTGGTTGTTAATAAAACTCGTAAAAAAGTCTTTCGGTTTACTGGCAAGAACTTTGATTTCTTCTTCGAGTAAACTCAGTGAGTCATCGGTAACGGCACAATTCGCAATGTCCATATCATTTTCCTTTTTATCGCCCTCGCTGGAGGACATGGTTTTTGGTATGACACTAGTATATCTGTATTCGTTTGCCACAATAGAACAAGACTGATCCATCCTCTATGAGGCTATGTTTGACTTACTCATGTACTTTCAGAATGGAGCAGTCTAATACAGATAATAAGGATAGTGATGACTCTGTTTCGCAACGAGTCTATTTTTCGGAGCCACGTTGGCTTCTGGATGAGAAAAGAAGCTGATGGATCAGGTGCGGTAAAATAGGTGGTGATACGTCGGTGACGCGTCAGGAAGAGAAAAAGCGCTTGTCCGGCAGCTGAAATCTGGTCAGAAACTGCAAATTGAGCGGTGAATTCGTTAAAAGTGAAATTTAGCAGGGACCTGCATCCGTAGTATTTTGATTTTATTAAGATTTATGTTTGAGACCAGAGAGGGGAGGTGGAAGAACCTCCTGTGCTCTTTTTACCGGAGTCGGAAGAGTTCAACCTGCGCGCCAAACTGCCCTTCTCCTTTGGACAACAAAAGAGCCCACGCCTGTTCCCAGTGCGAACCAGGAAGCGACGTGTGCTCTACTCCAGTGACCAACTAAAGATAACAAGTATGACTACACAATATCTAGTCACCTATCAAACTCAATACACGATCAAGGCTAAGTTGATGCATATTTGTAAGATCATCTCCATTTTTGGCAGATGATTGGATAAACTGTAAAGCCTGCTGGGCCTCAATATCGTCTGACTGTCCTGACACTCCAGTGCTATTTCGCACAACACTTTCCGTGCCACGCTTAGTATTTAGCTGATTGTTTTGGTAATTTTTAAATATGATATTACTTGGACACATTGCACCTGAATCGATTTTCATAGAACCTCCTCTTGATATCGTTGGGTATTAACCCTGGATAAGCTGCAATGCCATCTTTGGGAAAGAATTTGCTTGCGTAAGCATAGCGACTGCCGATTGTGACAATATTTGTTGCCTCACATATTCCGTCATCTCCGTTGCTACATCGACATCAGTTATTTGAGATTCAGCCGCCAGTAAATTTTCAGCTTGTGTTTCAATGTTACTTATAGTGTTATCAAGACGGTTTTGCATTGCACCCAAGCTAGCCCTAATTTTATCCTTCGAAACGATGGCAGAGTTTAGTGCCACCAGTGCAGCTTGGGCTGCTTCTTGTGTGGAAATAGTCATACCTGCAACTGGCTTATATTTTGATCCGTATAAATATCTATTAGCAAAAGCCGACTTGTCAGCCGAACTTGAAAGCCATGAGTCCATCAGCCTGTTAATAGCACCAGCCCCGGAAGCTGTTGCTTGTTGCTCAACTATAGAATAAGCTGCGTTTGAAGCAATTGGCGAAGCCGAACTGATTGCTGATTTTATTGCATTATCAATATGCAGCTTAACAAAGCTAGAAGATGTGGCATTCGATGTCGTTATCGATGACAAATATGAGCTACTTTCAAATTGATAAAGAAAATTATTTTGGAATTGCGATGCAAATGTTGCATTCGGTGCTGTATCATCTGGTGGATTAAGGACCACTCCAGCAGGGCTATAGGTTGCAGTCAACGCTGTTGCCAAAGCAATTTTATTAGAATTTGTTGCCGCTTCCGCAACTGAAAAGCCATTATTTATCATTGATGTAAATTGCGAGGCATAGCTATCAGCATAATTTTGTTCAAATGTTCCACCATACCCTGTTGTTCCGTTTGACGAGCTAAATGTTGCCCAATATGCGTTATTTTTTGCCTCGTTGAGTTCATAGGAATAGGCCTGATCATATGTCAACTCTGCAACAGACCTATCGCTAGAAGACAATGCTTCTGCTTCGCTCGGTGATTTTCCATCTTTTATCGCAGCAGTATATGCTGACTTTTTTGCCTCATCGAGCAACTCTGAAAATGTATATTGACTACCATGCGCGGCTGAGCCAACGCCCAAAGCTCCTGCTGTGCAATTTCCTATTTGTATATAATAATAATCCTCTGCCGAACTATTCCCTGTTCCAAAATGGACTTTAAGCTTGCCAGTTGGATTTAATCCATGGCCATTACTAGTATTTGATGCCAAATTACCATTAAGAAGATATATTCCATTAAACTTTGTTGCTGACGCTATCCTTGTAATTTCTGAAGCCATTGCTTGATATTCAGAATCAATAATGCAACGTTGATCAGATGTATATGTACCTGAAGCTGCCTGTTCTGCGAGCTCTTTCATTCTGATTAGTTTTTCATCTATTATGCTCATCGCCCCATCGGCTGTTTGTATCATAGAAACTGCGTCATTTAAATTTCTAACTCCTTGAGTAAATGTACTGACATCTGATTTCATTAATTCACTTACAGCCATGCCAGCAGGATCATCGGCAGCACTGTTTATACGAAGCCCAGAAGAAAGCCGCTTGGTCGCTTGAGTAAGTGAATTATAACTTTTGTTTAAAGATCCAGCAGCATATATTGACATCATATTATGATTAATTACTAAGCTCATATTACCTCCAAAATTATCACATAGAGTACGTGATAATGATTTCTATTCCATTAAACTTACCGCAGTACATCCACTTTGAGACTGAGATGTCAGCATCTTCCTCGGCAAAAAAGTTGAACTTTATCCCTGACGAAAGCGGTTGCGCCATAGTACCGTGTGCCCCACAGGGGGCCGTCAAATTTCTCGCCGCATTCAGCACCATCAGGTTGTGGTTGATCATCAATGCCATCAGGGACAGCTCCTTCCCGGGGCCTTGCTCAACGCCTCAGGACCCATCTGGAATTCTTTTCCTGGACCTTGAGGCATAACCGTCTGAAATTCCTTGTCAGGAAAAAAAACGTCAAAATATAAAGTTTACTTTTTAATCATAAGCATAATACGTACCTAACTTGCTTATAGAGAAAATCAGCTTGCCCTAGACTGTCCGAAAAGGATGGTCTTATGGGCGAGATTCTTACGGTTTTTGGAAAGCGGCTTCGGTCATTGCGCCGGGCCAAGGACATGACCCAGGAACAGGTTGCCGAACGTGCCGGCCTATCTCTCCAAAGTGTTGGCGAAATCGAACGAGGCAGGGGGAATCCGACCTTGGTGAACGTCGAAAGATTGGCCGCCGCCTTGGATGTCGAACTGACCGCCCTTTTTGATCTCGGGGATGTGGGGTTGACCAAGGAGCAGGCCCGGAAGGAGCTTCTGGAGCTCTTGGATGGTGCCAATGAAGAGCAGGTACGTGCGATCCTGACCGTGGCTCGGGTGCTGATCCAGAAGTGAGGAGACAACCTCTTGGCCATGTTGTGACTTATGATCAAGGACATACGACTTTCTCTGAGGTAACGGGAAATCCTTTCCTGGTTCGCTTCGGGGCAACCCGTTGGAAACAAAAGTAGTTTTTTCAAAAGCATATTTAAAAACTATTGTTGTTTTAAATCTAGCAATATCTAGACCATCGTTGCTTATAACCCTTAAATCATTGCCTTACCCTGTGCTAGGGGGTGAGGCATGGACAATGTTCAGGAACTTTTTGGGAAGAAAATTAGGACCATTCGCCGCAACCGCGACATGACCCAGGAAAAATTGGCCGAGCTCTCCGGCTTATCCCTCCAGTACATTGGAGAAATCGAACGAGGTCGACGGAACCCGTCCCTCACCAGTGTCGAAACCTTGGCAGCTGCTTTCGACATTCCCTTGGCGGAGCTTTTCAACCTGGACGAGTTCAAGCTGACCTCCGAGGACCTGCGCCGCATCCTGACCCGGCAGATCGAAGAAGCGGATGAGGAACGGTTGCGGCTCTTCTTTAATGTCGCACAGGCCTTTTTCCGGTAGCCCAGTTGCCGCCCCGGCCGAGCATTCCGACAAGCGCCCTACTCTGAATGATTACATTCCTAGGGGCGGATTCGGGGCCACGCTGAAGGATACCCTGGCCCAGGGGACCGGTCACGGAAGGGATGGGGAGAGATGGCCGATGGGGCTCGGCTTGGATATGGGACGGGAGTAAGCGGTCTGTCCCTGCCCTTTGTCGTAGGGGCAGGCATAGCTGGACCTAAATGTCAAAAGTTATGCCAGCAGGCCAGATTTGATGTCTTTTGAACGAAACATTGCCAACTTGAAATGCCAAACGCAGTTACCTGCGTTTGGACATCACCAGTTTCACTGTTTTTTGGCAGAACACCTTAAATTCATAGAAATTGTTTAATATTTACAAGAAAAGCTAGTCAATCAACAGATAGATACAAAATTGGCATCATAAAACGCAGGTATCGGCGTTTGGATACACCAAATATGACTAGATATGGCTTGGCACACTCATTATTATGCCGAGTTATCGAATTTATTGAAAATTATAATACTGGCCCACTATAGAATAATATTAATCATATGAGCATTCATATCATTACGTACAAATAAAAAAGGGTGGACGCTGTAAACGCCCACCCAACAATGCAGAGTTTGATCTCCCAGGATTACTCGGGCACTTCGAACCCGAGCGCCTTCTGGTGTTCAGAGATGGTCTTTTCCAACAGGCAATAATAAAGCATGTTGGCAACCGAGCGATAGAGTTCGTCGTTCTCGCCGAGCAAGTCAGAGACTGTCAGGCTAAGATTAGCTTCAAGATACTCCTCAAAATCGCGCAGATACCCATACGTTCCGTAGTACTGGCCGCCGCTCGGGGTCTTGGCGTCCTGGAACTTCGGGAAATGAATCCGCTCGGTCTTGTCAAGCTTGTTGCTTTTGGAGTTCCAGTAGAGGACAACACCATATCCAGTATACTGGCTCCACGAAGTGGCATCGCAAGACCAGATGGGCAGATTGGCCATGATGTTGAACTCGTTGCTGCCGAAGAAGTGAATACGAGCCCCAGCATCATACAAAGCCATGACGGCAGGCCTGACGTTGTCCAGCACAGTTCTACCTTCACACTGACCAATAGCAACCGTCTTATGAGCAGGAAGACCACGGGCAATGATTTTTTCAACATCCCCATGGTAGATGTTATGCACAACGGGGACAACAGGGATACCAGCTGCTTCAAGATCGAGCTGGTATTCCAGATTTGCATCATAGGAATCAAGGCCAAAATGCCTGTCAAAGTTGAAAATGAGATCGAAATTCCCGTCACTATAAGCAGCAAAAGTCTTAAACTGAAGGAATAATTCATCGGCAGTAAATCGAGAACCTTCCTTCTGGATACTAAACACCCCACTGTCAAGGATGAGGCTGTTCATCAGACTCCGGAATTTTCCGATAAAATGCGGGAGGTCATTGTCAAGCAACGCATAGGACAACAACACGTTCGGTTTAATACTCGGTGCACGGTGGCAAAATTCCAATAAAACCAAACGGATCATTCCGGAAAGATAATTACGCATGGTATGCTCCTATTGGGCCACCCCTCCATGAGGTGAAGGAGTGGCCCGGTAGGTGAGTTGTTATTTGGAGGGGAAGGCGTAGCTGATCGCGTCGTTGATGGCGACGCGCAAGGCTTCCAGATGGGTCCTGTCAAGCTTCTTGATGTCTTCCTGGCCGTTCATCAAGCTCAGGAGGGTATCCTTGAACTTGATCGACTCGGCATTGATGTACTTGATCGGCCGCTTCGGCAGCGACGTATCAGAGGTATCGCCCTCGGCGCTCAACCGCACGCCATTGCGACGGATGATTTCCTGCATGTAGGCAATCGGGCCGTTGTCACCCTCCTTGATCTTACGATCCAACATCACTGCCACGTCTTCGGGCTTCAACTTGCCGGCTACTTTGCTGAAGTCCTGGGACAGCTTGATATCCGTTTCAATTTTCTTTTGCGCGAGCTTATCCTTGTCGATGACGGCCTGGACCAACGTGCGGAGCTCGTGCCTTTCAATCAGTTGGTAATCAAGGACGACTCCGTTCTGCTTGAAGAAGCAGGTGATGGGGTCACTTTTATCCAGCAGGTGCTGGATCGGACTGAGCAACTGGATCAGCCGTTCCGCATCGTCAATGCCAAGGGGAGCATGGTTGAGGATCCCAGGGAATCCAGCGATGCTCATGTACTTTTCACGCGTACGAGTTTTAAGCATCGGCATCGACTTGGTGATGTACTCGACCCAGTTCTTCTTGCCGGCAATAACCAGGTCGCGGAGGTGGTGCAAGAGCAGACCGATGACGAAGGCGATGCTCAGCATGTTCGCCCTGGCCGAGGCAAAGACGCTCTCGGACTTGGACTCCTGCTTCTTGAGCTGCGCCAGGGTCTCCTCTTCGCTGAGCGTTCCGATCTGCTGCTTCATATTTTCGGAGGCGGCATTCATCACGTCATTCGTGACCGTCTTGCCAGGGGCCGGGAACTTTTCCAATGCATCCGGCGTGGCCCCCATAGCGCCCGTCGAACCGATGATGTGTGCGTACTGATACGCCACGGGGTCGTTGATGGCATCCAGGGCACCAGAAGGACTGGGAGCCGACTGGCTCTTGTAATCCTCTGGGACAGGAATGCCGCCCTCCTTACCGTCCAGACCCGGACCACCGGTCCCGCCGACGGTGCCCTTGTTGTCCCCGGCCGCCCCCTTCTCTGCGGGCGTGCCGGTCATCCTAATCCTTTTCATGATCTCGTCACTCATACCTTGACTCCTGTGGCGGATTCCACCCCGCCCGATTTTATAGTTGCGTTTGGAATTGCCCATGTGTACGTTGGCCCATACTAATGTCCTTAATTTCAATGGGGTTACCCATTGCTCGACATGGTCAGACTCGCAGATCGGGGAAAAAATTTGACCCCACCATTTAATTAACCGAGGGGGTGTTTCTTCAGAGATGGGGTGCTAGGCTGGGGTGGAGGCCGGGGCTATTGCCCGCACGAATGCGCTCAAATGAATAGGCGGAAGACGGTATGGATACTGGTGATGAAAGAATTGACGTTAATTGTTATTTAAAAGAAATTTTGGCATTGCATTGTGAAAATATTGGGTATGTTCAATCTCTTTTCTGGAGTGATCAAACAGATAGCATAGTAAAATTAATGAGATATGTATACAGAAAAGTTATAAAACCAGATCGACAGCTAAACATGAACAAATTAAGATTTGAAACTTCTAGAGAATATTCCGAGTCTATGAAAATTATCTCTAAGATGATGAATACGCTGGTGCCAGGTGCCGACAATGTATATTTTAAAAATATTATTTTTAGTCGTATTGACGATTTTTACAACCACGTAAAGCGTAACATATACCGAAAAAATTGGTATAAGAAGCTAATTTTTCTTGAGAATTGTTATCGACTAAAAGGAGCATATACTATTTATGAACTTAAGAAGGTCATCCAATCTCAAAAATTTTGTCTTATGTCGTCCCAAGAAGCGTTTGATATTGGGATGGCTTATGGAACAGCTTTCGGTTTATTGGATTATAGTCAAAAATTCTCAGTAGAGAATAGCTATGATCATTATCACAAAATAGCGCAGGGTTTAAAAAAGAAGTATAGTGTATTTGACGATTATAACGACTATAAGGCGGCGAGAGAGGTCGCGATTGTTAAGTGGAAACAAGGCGACCCATGCGATCATTTAGAAATGGTTGAATATTTACTTAATAGGCCAGAATTTTCACATTTAAAGAAAAATATTTTAACAAAATTTATTGTAGAGGTTGCCAAATGGTACAATAGAGTTAGAGGAATGAAAGGATTCAAGAAAATAGAATGAAGACCCGAAGGACCTCTTATTTGAAGTGCCCAGAGGATAAAGACCGGTATGCCAATCACCGCCAAAGACGCCATCCGCCTGATCGGGCGCTCGGACCAAGTCAGCGACGAAGCCCGGCTGGATGTCTTCGAGTTCCTGGCCCAGTCGTTCTCGCTGATCCCGCTTACCGGCGGCTTCCCGACTCCTGGTCAGTCGGCCCGGGAGTTCAAGCGTCCCCTGGAACCGAACTGGAACCAGTGGTGCGAAACGAAGCGTCCTTTTAGCCGTGCTGACTTCGCTCCCGAGCGTGCGGGTGTCGCCTGTGGACCGGCCAGCGGCGTCCTGGTTCTCGATGTCGATGACATGGATGCGTTTTGGAACTGGCAGGTTGATCAAGACATTCCAGTCGGACTCCCCTCAACCCTGACGGTGAAAACCGGCGGCCAGGGCGAGCGGTATCACTTCTATTTCCTCTATCCTGATGATGGGCAGCGCTACGGGTGCCGATCCGTTAAAGGCGTCTTCGATATCCGAGGTGTCGGTGGCCAGGTCCTGTGCCCCGGTTCGCTCCACCCGGAGACACGGAAACCTTACACCCTCCAGGGCGAAGCCTTCGAGATAGCGCTGGCCCCGGACTGGTTGCTGCACTACACCCTCACCAAAACGACGAAACCGGCCTCCACCGTTGCCGAGTTGCCGACTCCCGAGAACACCAAGGATACGCCCATGACACCAGATACCACCCCGTTGCCGCCGATCATGACGGACCCAGCCGCGCCCGCACCATCCGCCCCGGTTCTCGCCACCCTGCCGGTGTCCGAAAAAATCAAGCAGATGATCACCACGGCCGTGCCGAAGGGGCAACGGTCGGAGGCATCCATGACGGTTCTGGTGGGGATGCTCAGCGCCGGCATCGACGAGGCCACGGTCAAGCGGATTTACGCCACGTATCCGATTGGTGAGAAAGCGCGTGAAGCGGGAGCTGCGTGGTTGGACCGTGAAATCGCCAAGGCCAAAGACCACATCGCAACGGCTTTGGGTAACTCCAAATCGTCTGCCCGTCCTTCCGATGAGGAGGATTCCCAGGCAAGGAAGTACTCGTATGAGACTTTCAATGCCCTCGACGTGATCAATTCAACCTCGGATTTTGAGTTTCTCATCGAGAACTTTTGGCCGAAAGCTGAGCCGTTGCTGATCACCGGTCCTGGTGGCGCTGGCAAGTCGATCATGACCCTGCAAATCGCCATGGACCTGATTTTCCCCCCGGCTACCAGTTTCCTCAATGCCTTCAAGGTCAGCGAAGGAGCCCATAAGGTCCTTTTCGTCCAGTCCGAGAACACGTTTATCGGGATGAAGAAGCGTTTTGCGACCATCCGTTCCGCCTATTCGATCCCGGATGCGGTGCTTCGGGAGGGCATCTTCTTCCTCGGCGTCAATAAGGATATCCGGTCCGTGGGTGACATGATGCGTGGGAGCTTTCGGGAGATCATCAAGGAAAAGGTTGCTCTTCATGGGGCTGACATCCTGATCATTGATCCGTTGATCAGCTTCCATAACCTTGATGAGAATTCAAACGATCAGATGCGGAAGCTCTTGGATCAAGTTTCTCTCCTGGCCGAGGAAGTTCATGTTTCCCCGCTACTCATCCATCACCATGGGAAGTTCGCTACGGACAGTGGTGCTGGTGGTGGTCGAGGAGCCAGCGCTATCGGCGACTGGTCCCCGAATACGTGGGAGTTAAACTTCAACAAAAATACGAAGCAATATACAATTCAACATAATAAAGCTCGAAATTTCATGCTCCAGGAAAAGGTGACACTGGAGCTTGACCATCTTCGGTTCAAGAAGGTTGGAAGTGCAACCGTTGTTGGCGAGATTCAGTACGTCGAAATGGCACTTAACAACCTCAATGGGACAGCCAATTCGATGAAAGAATTGAAGGACGAGATCATAAATCTATATGCTGCGAATAACAACGGGAAATCAATTTCTGAGAACACCGCAGGATCATATATCAAAAAGGCTGTTGATGCGGGTAACGTTAAAGCATCTCCAGTCCCAAACTCAAACAGCAAAATGTACACCTTTTGAAGTCATCCAGAACCACCCCTTCCGCAAATTGGGGGGTAAGGCAACCCGCAATTGCCGGCAAAATTCAATTTGCTTTTGATTTTTCAAATGATTTTGTGGAGTTATCGCAACTTTTTTAAAAGCAAAGCAAAATGGGTTTGCTTGCGGTAACTATTTAAAATTATTTGAAAAGCAAAGGCAAAATGCCCTTATATATATGGGGGGTTGCCTTCGGCACCCCCCTCCATATCACAATGATGTTGGAGTTGCTTTGATGTTAAAAAGAAGAACCTAAAGTTACATGGTTTAAATGGATTTAAATAGTATGATTTAATATTTTATTGAACAAATAATACCTCATTAAGTTGATAAAGTTTTTAAAGATAATAACGGCAGAAGTCCTTGATGAGTTACTGAAGGAAATGAGGCGAGGATGGGATTGGGATTATTCTTTTTATCTGAATCTTTCTACGATACTTTTCTTCTTAATGATCCGTCATAATTTCGCCTGAGTTTCAAACTCAGACTCACAAAGGAGAATTTCAAGTCACAGTAAACTAGACGACTCCGCGTTGGCAAAACCAAAGGAATCATCTCTTCATTAGGCTTCATTTGAGTTAATACGTTGATATCAATGGTTCTTGAATAGGGATAAAATTCCCAATCCAGCAAAAAAATCAGTGATTCTTGATAGTGTTCATTTTCTCGGTCAATCGTGCTGATTTCCGCTGAATCTGGTGAAACTGGTGGTGTCCGAACGCAGGAAGCTGCGTTTCCGCGTCTCAGAAGGTGCCGATTCCGCCAGAAAGGGCTCCTTTTCGGGGCCTACCAAGCAACACTGCCAATAATGCCTGCTATTTCAGCTTATTGTCAAATGCGCGGCCAGTTCGCGCTTTTGGGGACCACCCTGGACGCCGACACCACCCTCGACGACAATAATCTGCTCTTCCCACTTCACCCCAGTTTTATAGAGCTGAGTGCCGGAAATCCCAGGGTAAGACTTTCCAGTTTACCACCTCACTGGCTATTCTGCGTAGATTCTTGTCGTCACTCGCCACTTCTCTTGGAATCGAAACGCGGCTAATTCATCTGGATTTCGTATAGAATAAGTGCGTTTCATCCCGAACCAATTTTGATTCAATTAATTGTTATTATTGACGATTTTCCAGAGAGATGACGCCGGCTGCCGTTTCAGGTAGTACCCCGGGATGGAGTGGATCACCGGCATCATCATCGGCGTCGTGGCCCCGGCCGTGCTCGGGGTCGTCTTCTTTAGCGGCAAATCCCGGGACGACAGGCCTGTCCCAGGACGATTTGACTTCGACGGCTATAAGGAACGAGAGCTTTCCCAGCGAGGTTTGTTCGATAAAACCAAGTGGCGATGAGTTTGAAAACAAGATGACCAAGTGATGATTGAATGTGATAACAAATTTTTGTCTTAATTTATATCTTTCGTCATTCTTTCAAACAAAATCAAGTTTCTTTCCATTCATAAGACAAACTTATGGACGAGAGATTGCTCATAACAAACAAAAAATGGCTGTGTATTTTGATAACAATAGGCATTATTCGTTCTTAATGTAGACCTGCCCCGTGTTTCCCTCCGCCAGAGGTTTAACCCCCAGCGGAAGGTGGTGACAACAATTGTTCCATGATTGTTCCTGTATTTCCATGCGGAATGGCGATTAATAGCAGATCAAAGCTGTATAAGAAAAAGCATCTGCCTTGTTGACTTATCATCTATTTCTAAGCCTCTACCCAAGCTGTTATTCGGAATGTTTTCTATTTTTCCAGCCGGAGATTTTTTCTCCGGCTAAGTAGCGACCAGCATTGACGCTTAAAGAATAAGTTTAATATATTTAGTCGCAGTTAAGATTGGCGGCAAATCAGTTGCACTTGTTTGCCACCCAAGAACAATCAACTTACTCAAATCGAAACGCAGCTAATTCATCTCATTCCCGTCTGAAATCGCTGCGCGAATAAAAAAGCCCAAGCTGCTCATGCTCGGGCTTTCCTTCGAAGTTCGGCAACTTCCCGGCTACTTCGGACTACGCAACCGACTCGGCTTGGGATGGATGGTCAGCAGCTGCGCACCGACAACAACGACGATGGTCCCCAACGCGACACCCAACAGGAACGAAAACATACTTTTCTCCTGGTTATCTGGTTATATTCCCTAATCATCCTCGGGAAGCATGATGGTCAGGACCGGCTCTCCATGATCACCGGGGCCGATGTGGGCGACGACTTCGACGGTCTCCTTGCGTCCTGGGGCCATCAGGAAGTCGACTTTGAAGGTGACCCTGTCCGTGTTGATGGCTTTCCTGGCAGCGAACAGCGCCAGAACCATCAGATCATGGAGCCGGCCGGTGACAGACTGCCCTTCTCCCTCGAGTCCGGCAGGGACTTCGACATAGCCGTGGAACAGGTGATCGGTCACGACGGTGTGGAGCTTGAAGCCGATAGCCTTCGCTTGTTCGGTGACGTCTACCAACACGCCATCGGCAATCGCTTGCTCGCGGGAATAGGCATAAACGACGTTCCAGCTGTCATCCTTCGGCATTGTCAGCACCATCCTGATTTCGACCAAGCAACTTCCCGATCCGTTCACGGAAAGTTCCCGTAAGTTCCAACCCGATTTCGGCGTAGCATCGGATAATCGTTCCATCGACTTCGGTTCCAGAGGTATCCATAATCCTGAAAAGCTGCTCCATCGGCCGGAATGCGTTGATGATCTCATCTTTCAAAGTGAGATTATCGAGGTGTTGTGGTGGCATAGGATGTCCTTTAGTTCCTGGTGAAGAAGGAATTTTGGGAAGAAGGATACCCTGGGCCAGAGGGGTGGTCACGGGGACAGGGAAAAAGCTGGAACTACGGGTGAGCTTTTCGTACTTTGGGCCGGAGCGGTGTTTCCCTGGAAGTTCGGGGCTGGGGGAGCCCAAGGGGGGAGGTCAGAGGGAAACGCCCAGTAGGGGCCCAGTCCGAGAGAATCCAAGGGGTGTCCGGGAAGATGGGGGAGTGTCCGGAATGAGAGACCAACCCCCAAATTCCCCCTATGGGTGCTTGGCCTACTTACTGAGAAAAAAATCGATATTTTAGCTAGTTCTGGAATGCAGGACGCTGCATCGTTGATTTGTCGCGGATGGCGTGAGGGAATAGGTCTTTTCGGAGCAGGACAGATCAGCTGGCAGAGTGTTGAATTTTTCCTAGCAATCTCAGTAAAATAAATCATTTTTTGCGAACATTTCTTCCCGCTGCCAACGCCCCATTCAGATTGACGAGCTTTGCATTTGGTCAGTATCTTTAATAGGTTTTCTGTGGTACTGACACCGCCCACACGACCATGCGACTGAAACCTCGAATGAGCAACCTTGCTAGCAACTTACACGAGTACTGAAGTTTCATGAACCTTTTCAAGTCAAAAAAGCGCATTGCCGATCACGGGGAGGTTTTCACTCCCGCGTGGATGGTTGATGCCATGCTTGATCTCGTCAAAGGCGAGTCCGAACGTATTGATGCACGTTTTTTGGAGCCGGCATGTGGGAGTGGGAATTTCCTTGTTCGTATTGTTCAGCGCAAGCTCGCTGCGGTTGAACTTAAATTCGGGAAATCTGACTTCGAAAAGAGACAGTATGCTCTTCTAGCGATGATGTGCACATATGGGATAGAGCTATTGAAAGACAATATTAACGAATGTCGATCAAATATGCTGAATATTTTTTCTGAATACTTGAATATGGAAGAGCCAAATGATCTTTATCATGCTGCATCGTATGTGCTTATACAAAATATTGTCCACGGTGACGCATTAAAAATGCAAACGGTTGACGGCCAACCTATTTGTTTTGCAGAATGGGGCTACCTCGGAAAAGGAAAATTCCAGCGTCGAGACTTCCGATTTGATGCCCTCTCTCAAATGTCAGCTTATAGTGAAAAGTGTCCGCTTTTTAGTCATGTAGAAAAACACGATATTTTTTTACCAATCAAGACATACCCACCAATGTCAGTAAATGAAATCGCATCAGCAGCACGGGAGGGATCAATATGAGTAGCCAGGCAGGCTTTTCCCTCCGCAGTCGTAATCCAGACGTATTGACATGCATCGCCAATCTCTCGAACGACGAGGTTTTTACTCCGCCTGAGTTCGCCAATAAAATGCTAGACAAAGTCGCGCAGGCGTGGGCGAGCGCCAACTCTGGTGCAAATATTTGGGCAAACTCTTCCGTGCGGTTTCTGGATCCATGCACGAAGTCAGGTGTTTTTCTCCGTGAAATCACCAGCCACCTCACCAAAGGGCTGGCGGCCGAAATTCCGAATCTTGAGGATCGCGTAAATCACATTCTGACCAAGCAGGTGTTCGGTATCGGCATCACGCATCTCACGAGTCTGCTGGCACGCCGGAGCGTCTATTGTTCAAAGCATGCGAATGGGGAGCACTCCATCGCCAAATCATTTACCAGCGATCAAGGTAATATCTGGTTTGAGCGTACTGAGCATTCGTGGCATGATGGTAAATGTACGTATTGTGGCGCAAGCAGGAAGACCCTCGATCGAGGTCAAGAGCTTGAAACCCACGCATATGCATTCATTCATACAGATGGCATCAAGACTCGGGTGGCCGAGTTGTTTGGAGAAGACATGCAGTTCGACGTGATTATCGGTAATCCTCCATATCAACTCAACACAGATGGATTCGGCACGCAGGCCCGCCCCATATATCATCAATTCATCCAGCAGGCCAAGGCACTCGCCCCCCGATTCCTATGCATGGTTATTCCGGCACGGTGGTTCTCTGGCGGTATGGGTCTGGACGAATTCCGCGAGTCGATGCTTACCGACAACCGCATCCGCTCAATCGTCGACTACCTTACTGCTTCAGACGTATTCCCAGGGGTTGGACTCAAAGGCGGCGTCTGCTACTTCCTCTGGGAACGGGACAATCCCGGGTTATGCCACGTCACCACATACTACAAAAACGAGCCACCCTCGACCGCGACCCGCAAACTCCTCGAAGAGGGGGCCGATATCTTCATCCGTTTCAATGAAGGGTTATCAATCCTCAAGAAGGTCGTTGCTGTCGAAACAGGCAGCGACAAGTCTCTGGAGCTTCCTGAGGCGAAGAAATTTTTGAATCTGGTCCATTACTGTCCGGTTAAGAAAATGCTTGACGCCAGAAGGACCCCATTGAGCTGGACTCCTGAGGCTCCTCCATCTCGGGGATTGTTTTTGTAAAATTGACACCAGTCGCCATGAGATCAAGTTCAAA
>Ga0183098_10488_pt1 | contig 75205 bp, 62 predicted proteins | sample BioMet9_FD_128884 | JGI IMG/M metagenome (GOLD analysis project Ga0183098, IMG submission 128884) | Microbial communities from bioreactor (seeded with sewage sludge) at Lawrence Berkeley National Lab, California, USA - Biofuel... | ecosystem: Engineered > Bioreactor > Anaerobic > Unclassified ...
GGAACGGCAGCGACACGGAGGAACCCATTGTGTTTTCCGAGTGGGCGTTTGCGGTGGGCGATCTGATCAAACGGACGGACTGCACCTTTGACAAAGCTCTGCGGGATGCGCAGGAGCAAGTCAAGCCGGATCAGGTGCCGACGAAAAAAAAGAAGAGAAAAGCCGCAGAACCGCAGCAGGTCAGTCTGCTCGCCGATGCCGAGGAACAGCCGGAGGATGTCAGCAGCACCGTTCGGGAGTATGCTCCGGTCTATTACAGGAAGGTGTGGGAATATGGCAAATGACTTTTACAGCGGTGTCTACAATCCGGATGTTTTAAGCTGCATTGCAAACCTGTCCAACGACGAGGTGTTCACGTCGCCGGAAGTGGCGAATGCCATGCTGGACCTGCTGCCGCAGGAGTTGTTCGCCAGTACGGAAACGTCGTTTCTTGACCCGGCCTGCAAGAGCGGCGTGTTTTTGCGCGAGATTGCCAAGCGCCTGCTTGCCGCGCATTTCCCCAACTACAAAGAGGCGTTGGATGCCATCAACGCCAAGAAGAGCGCCGGTACAGAGCTGACTGCCGCCGAAGAAACCTACCTGACGGAATTCGGGGCGGGTGTCGACCACATTTTTCATCATCAGCTTTTCGGCATCGCCATTACGGAGTTGACTAGTCTGCTTTCCCGGCGCGGCATCTATTGCAGTAAATTTCCCAACGGCGAGTATTCCGTTTCCCATTTCGACGACGCGGAGGGCAATATCCGGTTCAAGCGGATTCAGCACCGCTGGAAGGATGGAAAATGCGTGTTCTGTGGGGCCAGCCAGAGTCAGTACGACCGCGACGCAAGTCTTGAAACCCACGCCTATGAGTGGATACACACGACCAAGCCGGAGGAGATTTGGAAGATGAAATTTGATGTGATAATCAGCAACCCGCCCTATCAGCTTAGTGACGGTGGAAATGGTGCCAGTGCAAAGCCTATATATCAAATGTTTGTTCAACAAGCAAAGAAAATGCGTCCCAAATATATGCTTATGATAACACCATCTCGCTGGTTTGCCGGAGGTAAAGGCTTAGATGCATTCAGAAAAGAGATGTTGCAAGACAGGCATCTTACAAGAATTGTTGATTACCAAAATGCGAAGGATTGTTTTCCTGGCGTGAGCGTTGGTGGAGGAATCTGCTATTTCAAATGGGATCGAGATACGATTTCAGACTGCACAATTACAAACATCATAAATGATCGTACAGTTACTGCTTTACGCAAGTTGGATGAATTCCCGGTTTTTGTGCGTTATAATGATGCAATAGATATAATTAATAAAGTCAAAAGAAAGCAAGAAAATTCCATTGTTAGTACAATTAGCTCTCGCAACCCATTTGGTTTCCCAACAAATTATCGTGGCGAACCCGAGCCAACAAAGAATACTTATAAGATTTTCTCAAGTCAAGGGCTTGGTTATGTAAATAAAACAGAAGTGGCACAAGGTTCTGAGTTTATAAGCAAATACAAAATAATGATTAGTCGCGTTACAAGCGAACATGCTGGTGAACCTGATAAATCAGGTATGTATAAAGTGATCTCCAAAATGCAAATACTGGAGCCTGGAGAACTTTGTACAGACTCATATATTGTAATTTATCCAAGCGATAGTTTAAGTCAAGTAACAAACTGCTTTAATTACCTTCAGACAAAGTTTGCTCGTTTTTTAATTATGCAGACTCTTTCATCAATTAATTTGTCACGCGATAAATATGAGTTTGTTCCAACACAAGATTTTTCAAAACCATGGACAGATAAAGAATTGTACGAAAAATATGGTCTTACCGAGGATGAAATTACATTTATCGAGTCTACAATAAAGCCCATGGACGCCGGAGGTGACTTGAATGCCTAACGCCGAGTTTTTCCCCCAACGTCCGGAATCTCATCCAATGATCTATGCCTATGAGGATTTCAACCCGCAGTACAAGGGTCTCCTCAAGGTAGGTTATACAGAAAAAGATGTAGAGAGCCGCGTCGCCCAGCAGTACCCCACCAAACGCCCGGACGGCAAGCTGCCCTATCGCATTGTGTTCCGCGATTCGGCCATGAAAGTGGACGGAAGCTGCTTTACCGACCATGAGGTCCACGCCATGCTGGTGAAACTCGGCTACGAGCGCGTCGGCGGCGAATGGTTCCGCTGCACACCGGATGCGGTCCGCATGGCAATGCTCTCCATCAAAAACAATTTTCAGCAGCTCACGACCCGCACACAGGACTTCAAAATGCGCCCGGAGCAGCGGCAGGCCGTGGAAAAGACGATGGAGTATTATCACAGCGCCAAAAAGGATTCTCCGAACCGCGCGCCCAAGTTTCTCTGGAACGCAAAGATGCGCTTCGGCAAGACCTTTGCCTCCTATGAGCTGGCAAAAAAGATGGGCTTCAAAAAGATTCTGGTACTCACCTTCAAGCCTGCCGTGGAGGCTGCGTGGGATGAGGATCTGAACACCCATGTGGATTTTGAGGGCTGGCAGTTCGTCAGCAATAAAGATGCCCACGGAAACGGCATCAATATCGACGCACAGTACGCCCAATGTGACCAGAACCGGCCCATCGTCTGCTTTGGTTCTTTTCAGGACCTGCTCGGCACCAACGAGAGCGGCGGCATCAAGGCCAAAAACGAATTCATTCACAGCACAAACTGGGACATTGTCATTTTTGACGAGTACCATTTCGGTGCATGGCGTGAGAATGCGAAAAAGCTGTTCGAATCCGAGGACGAGGACGAGAGCTTCGACTTCGACCCGGAAAAATATAAGCAGGATGAAGCTGACAACGCCTACAACGAAACCTTCCTGCCAATAACCACAGGCTACTACCTGTTTCTCTCCGGCACGCCGTTCCGCGCCATCAACAGCGGCGAGTTTATCGAGGATCAGATTTACAACTGGACCTACTCTGACGAGCAGCGGGCAAAAGAGGCGTGGGGCGACACGCCGGACAACCCCTACCGCGCGCTGCCGCGCATGGTCATGATGACCTACCGCATCCCGGACAGCATCCGCCAGATTGCCATGCAGGGCGAATTTAACGAGTTTGATCTGAACGTATTCTTTTCTGCCAAGGGCAAGGGCAAAGAGGCCCGGTTCGTCTATGAGAATGAAGTGCAGAAATGGCTTGACCTGATTCGCGGCTCATATCTCCCGGCCAGCGTGGATGACCTCAAACTGGGCCAGGACAAGCGTCCGCCGATGCCGTTCTCAGACACCCGGCTTCTGAACGTACTCAGCCATACCTTCTGGTTCCTGCCGAATGTGGCAAGCTGCTATGCCATGTATAATCTGCTGGGGCAGAAACAGAACAGCTTTTATCACGACTATGCCATCAATGTCTGCGCGGGGACGCAGGCCGGTATCGGTGTGGACGCGCTGGCCCCTGTCCGGAAAAGCATGGGCGACCCGCTTACCACTAAGACCATCACCCTCTCCTGCGGCAAGCTGACCACCGGCGTGACCGTTCGTCCATGGACCGGCATCTTCATGCTGCGCAACCTGAAAAGCCCGGAAACCTATTTTCAGGCCGCGTTCCGCGTTCAGTCGCCGTGGGAGATCACGACCGGCGCCGGAACCAGGGAAATCGTCAAACAGGAATGCTATGTTTTCGACTTTGCGCTTGACCGCGCGCTGAAGCAGATTTCCGATTATTCCTGCCGCCTCAACGTGGATGAATCGAACCCGGAAAAGAAGGTCGCGGAGTTTATCTCCTTCCTGCCGGTGCTGGCCTACGACGGGGCCAAGATGACGCAGATCGACGCGCAGGACATCCTCGATATTGCTATGGCCGGGACCAGTGCGACGCTTCTTGCAAAGCGCTGGGAATCCGCGCTGCTGGTAAACGTGGACAACGATACGCTGAGCCGCCTGATGGCCAGCAAGGAAGCCATGGACGCGCTGATGCGTATCGAAGGCTTCCGCAGTCTCAATGCGGATATCGAGACTATCATCAACAAATCCGAAGCTGTCAAAAAAGCAAAAAAAGAAAAAAGCGAGGATCTGACCCCGAAGGAAAAGAAAGAGCTTTCCGACGAGGAAAAAGAATACAAATCCATGCGCAAGCAGATTCAGGAGAAGCTCATCAAGTTCGCCACGCGCATCCCGATTTTTATGTATCTCACCGATTACCGGGAGCGCTGTCTAAAAGATGTTATCACACAATTGGAACCTGAACTATTCAAAAAAGTTACTGGTCTGAATGTAAAGGACTTTGAATTGCTTTGCAGCCTAAACGTATTCAATGCCAGCCTGATGAATGACGCTATTTTCAAATTCAAACGTTATGAGGATGCGAGCCTCTCGTATACAGGGATCGACAAGCACGAGGGCGAGGACATCGGCGGCTGGGATACGGTCATCAAGCGCAAGGAATACGAGACGCTGTTCTACAACCAGCAATGCACAATGCAGGCATCAGGACCAGCGACGCCTAATTCTTTATTTGCGAAAGCATCCTCCCTTGCGGCCGAAGATGAAGAAGAATACAAGGCGCAGAACATGAGCCAGAAAAACAGCATAAGAAAATCTTCTGCCATCGAGGCAGGAAGCTCAGCATCCATTGCAGGCGATTATGGTGCAAAGCCTATTTTCGCTCCGGCAAGTTCAAAACAAACGAAATCAATAATTGATATTTCATGGGTAAAAGCGGGAGCTACTGTTACCCATAAAGCATTTGGCAAAGGCATGGTTACCAAAATCAGAAAGAACCTGGTTTTCATAAAATTCAAAATGGGAGAAAAAAGTTTCCTTATTCCAGAGGCTTTTGAAAAGGGATTCTTACAGAAATGACAGTTCAGAGAATAAAGGTTGTCATGGCAAGTGCTTTCGAGTTTTGTGGTGTACCCCATATTTTCGTACCATTTGGGCCACCAACCAATGCGCACCTGATTTCTATATTCAGCGGCTGAATGCAGGTGGATTTTATTGAACTGATCAATCGAATCCACTATTTTATATATTGATGCGCTTATTTATATCTTCTGATATCTTCCCCGCCCCATAAACTGAATAAACCCCTTATCCCGGAGGAGCTGAAGCTGCTGTCTTATTTTATCTCTGACAAAGTTATTATCGGGATGCCTGTTTTTGAGTTCAGTCTCATATCTATATATATCTTGCCGCTATCGGGAATGGCGCTTATGTCGATATTGCAGCCGATCCAACAAGCGCGCTGGCTGGTTGGCGCAAGAGCCCTTCTCTTTTCAATTATTGATGGGGTAAAGAAATGATTGGGAATAAGAATCAAATTGCGTACCATATTTTGCGAATAGACTAAAAAGAAAAAATTAGAATTTTCCAGCGAAGTGATTCTTTGAATCATCGTATCATAAGCGCCATCGACAATGATTGAATCCAATTGCTGCAAGCCGTGCAAAGTAGAAATTGAGTACTTCCATGATTCTGGCTTTGGGCTATAATAATCTTGTCAGGACTATCGAGGAGACAGGAAATGCCCATACCAGATTACCAGAGCTGCATGCTGCCTTTGCTCAATTATGCGCGGGATGGAAATCCGCATAAGCTTTCCGATGCAATTGAATCCCTGTCCAATGACTTCGGGCTTAGCAGGGATGAAAGAGAGGCCCTGCTTCCATCAGGCACGCAGACGATAATTGCCAACAGGATTGGCTGGGCCAGGACCTATATGAAGAAGGCGTGCCTGCTCTCCGATCCAAAGCGGGGCTATTTCCAGATTACCGACCGCGGAAGGGAGCTGCTTGAGACAAATCCGGCTGCCGTAAGCAGTAAAATGCTGCGTCAGTATGATGAGTTCAATGAATTCCAGCACAAATCAAATGCTAAGATTCATCAGGAAGATGAGGAAGGCGAAGAGGCAAATTATGCTACTCCCGAGGAAGCGCTCGAATATGGATACCAGAAGCTGACAGAGAATCTTGCCGATGAGATACTCCATAGTATTATGAGCTGCTCGCCCGGCTTTTTTGAGCAGCTTGTTGTTGAACTTCTGGTAAAAATGGGATATGGCGGCAGCTATAAGGAAGCGGCCTCTATTGTCGGCAAATCGGGCGATGGCGGTATTGACGGGATAATCAAGGAAGATAAGCTGGGCCTTGATGCCATCTATATTCAGGCCAAGCGCTGGAGCTCATCTGTTGGCCGGCCGGAGATTCAGAAGTTTGCAGGCGCCCTTCTTGGGCAGAAGGCGCATAAGGGCATCTTTATAACCACAAGTTCCTTTTCGAATGATGCGCTTGAATATGTAAAAAACATCGATGCCAAGGTCGTGCTCATAGACGGCAGCCAGCTTGCCTCATTGATGATAGATAATAATCTGGGTGTGAATACCGTCCATGTGTATGAAATAAAGAAGGTAGACAGCGATTATTTTGAGGAGGAATGAGGGGCCAGTCTGATGCGTCGTCGAAGCATCTGGCAGGCGGAATGCCTCCGCCTGCCAGAGCCGCCTAATAGCTTATAGTGACCGTATAATATTCCTCAATATCTCCAGATTCAATACATAATACCAGCACAGCTTTGGAAGTTCTTATTGGGTTCATTGACCATCCGCCATACTGACTTGTTGTGAAGGAGGGCTGCTCGGATGAGAATACATCTTTTTCCATGCTTCCTTTGGCCGGAATTACGCTGGGAGCCATGGGTTTGCTCGCCTCTATATACTTCTGTCCGCTGATAAATAGAGTATAACTGCCATCATTGTATGAAATTGATGATTTTTCCCAGACAACACGGATAATCCTGTCGGTGTTGTTTGTAAATTTGATGGAGAATCCGGAGATGCCGCCCTGTCCGAGCAAGGTGGCCCTCTGCCACACTGCTTTTGCTTCCAGGGTGGCAATATTGCTGCCCTTCTCCGACTGTATTTCCGTCTTGAATTCCGGAGGGGGAGAAGGCGGCGTTGTTGCGCAGCTCATGACAGACATGCATAGGGCCGCAAATAATGCGAGTTTGCAAAAAAATGATTTCATAGATTCTCCTTCTGTGCAATTCCTCGAAAAACTGGAATGGCGGCTGCCGCCATATCCGGCCTGGCCGGGCTGCAGATAATATAGCATGGAAACTGGGGCAGTGAATATAATAATAATTATGAATATATTCGCAGATGCGCATATTTTATTTTTGAGGGGCAGCCGGGCGCACGGATGGACCCGGGGGCGCTTGGGGCGGGCTTCTGGCGGCGTCCCCGGGGAGGCTATTCAGAGAAGGGAAAAAGCATGGTCAGCGCATTCGAGGGTCCGGTCTATATCGGCGCGGCTGTGGGCAGCGCTGAGAAAGCCTGCCTCAAACTGGGAGGGCGCAAGATATATTCCCTGGTCAAGCATTAGTGAAAAGAAACGGGCAAAAAGGCAGGTGTCGCTTTTTTTTGCCGCGGCATAGCTTTTTACGGGTGCGGATGAGAAGAAGATGGTAAAGAGGGATCCGCAGCGGTTTACGGCTGCCGGAATTCCGCGCTTCCGTATAAGTCCTGAGAGCTCCGCTTCGAGATATGAGGCGGTCTCGGCGAGTTTCCGGTAGATGTCCGGATTGTCCTTTAGCAGGCGCAGCTGGGCGAGTCCTGCCGCCATGGAGAGCGGATTGCCGCTCAGTGTGCCGGCCTGGTAGACAGGGCCGCAGGGGGCAATCTGCTGCATGATTTCTTTTCTGCCGCCAAAGGCGCCGACAGGGAGGCCGCCGCCGATTATCTTGCCGAAGGTGCTCAGGTCGGGGTCAATGCCATAGAGTCCCTGGGCTCCGGAAAGCGACAGTCTGAATCCGGTGATCACTTCGTCGGCTATCATAAGGGCGCCGTTATCGCTGCAGAGTCTGCGCACTGCCTTGAGAAAGCCGGGTTCCGGAAGGACTACTCCCATATTGGCGGGGACGAGTTCCAGTATAACGGCTGCAATTTCGCCAGGGGCTTTCTGAAACAGTCTGCGGAGGCTCTCTTCATCGTTGAAATCCGCGACGAGTGTATCGGCGGCTACGGAATCGGGAATGCCGGCGGAAGATGATATGGACTGTGTCATGAGTCCGGAGCCGGCATTGACAAGCACAGCATCGCTGTGTCCATGGTAGCAGCCCGCGAATTTGATAATTTTGCGCCGGCCTGTATATCCTCTGGCGAGGCGTATGGCGCTCATGACGGCCTCGGTCCCTGAATTGACCATGCGTACCATTTCGATGGAGGGGACGAGGGAGCAGACGAGTTCGGCCATCTCTACTTCGGCCTCTGTCGCGGCGCCGAAGCTGAGGCCCTGGAGCGCGGCCCTGCGGACCGCTTCGACAACCTCGGGCTCTGCATGTCCGAATATCAGCGGGCCCCAGGAGCAGACATAGTCGATATACTCCCTGCCCTCAGCATCCCATATGCGGCTTCCCTGCCCGCGGACGATAAATGGCGGCGTTCTGCCGACGGATGAAAAGGCGCGGACAGGACTGTTTACGCCTCCGGGAATGCAGTCACAGGCACGTTTGAACAGCTGCTCCGATTCCGCCATTATCCGATTCTCCCTTCGTCGATCCAGTGCGCGAGTTCAGGCGCAAAATAGGTAATGAGTATGTCTGCGCCTGCGCGGAATACCGATACGGCGGATTCGCAGACTGCCGCGTCTCCATTTATAAGGCCTGCCTTTGCCGCCGAGCGTATCATGGCATATTCGCCGCTCACGCTGTATGCGGCAAGGGGAAGGCTGGTCCTTTCCCTGACCGCGGCGATTACATCGAGATAGGACATGGCCGGCTTTACCATGAGGAAATCGGCGCCTTCTTCTTCGTCGAGGAGGGCTTCCTTGATTGCTTCGCGCCTGTTGTGAAAATCCATCTGATAGCTCTTTCTGTCTCCAAAGGCAGGGGCGGAGCCGGCGGCCTCTCTGAAGGGGCCATAAAAGGCGGAAGCATATTTGACCGAGTAGGACATTATGGCGCGGTCTGAAAATCCGCCTTGGTCGAGGGCTGCACGGATGGCAGCGACGCGGCCGTCCATCATGTCGGAGGGGGCGACAATATCGGCCCCCGCTTCGGCATGCGAGAGAGCTGTGTCTGCAAGGAGTCTGAGCGTCGAATCGTTGTCGACTGTCGCCTTTCCCGGCATGACAATGCCGCAGTGCCCATGGCTCGTATATTCGCAGAGGCACACATCGGTTATTACTTTGAACTGCGGAAAATCACGTTTAATTATGCGGACTGCCTGCTGCACGACGCCGTCTTTTTTCCAGGCGCCGCTTCCCTTCTCGTCCTTTTCGGCTGGAAGTCCGAAGAGGAGAAGGGTCTGTATGCCCCGCGCGGAGAGCGGTTCGAGCAGTGAGGGCAGCCGGTCGGGGCTGCATCTTTTCTGGCCTTCGAGCGAAGGGATGTCCTCCAGAATGCCGGATCCTTCTTTTACAAAAAGCGGATAGACCAATGACTGTTTCGATATCCTTGTCTCACGCACAAGTTCGCGCATGGACTGATCGACGCGGAGTCTCCGCGGACGTATGACTGGAAAACCCATATAACGCTCCTTCTGGGCAAAAATAATCTCTATCTGCGCCTATAGAGACGCGCTGTGCCCTGCGGCCACAAGCGCCTCGACAATTCCCTTCGCGGTGGCCTCTGGGGCAATGATAATCTGTTTGGGGCCGAGTGCGCGCACGGCCTCTGCTGTTTTATGGCCAATGCAGACTGCGCGGATTTTCGAGCAGTCCAGATGGGGAAAGGCGGCGGAAAAGGCCGCGGCCGCAGATGCGCTTGCAAAGACAGCCCAGTCGAATGCGCCGGCGGCGGCGATTTGGGCTGTCTCTCTGCTCATGTCCTGTACCGGGACAACGCCGCAGGCGTCGAGGCGCCTGCAGGTAAAACCATGCTGCTCAAGGATTTTTTCCATGTCGGCATCGCCGCTGCTGCTTCTGACGGACAGGAGGGATGATCCTGGCTCCATGCTGGCGCAGAGCGCATTTGCCAGCGACAGCGAATCGTACTGAGGCGGCATGAGGTCCTGGGTGATGCCATGGCAGGCAAGGCGTGCCGCTGTGGAAGGACCGATGGCTGCGATCTTTTTCCCTGCAAGGCTTCTGGCATCGAGTCCGGCGGCGGAGAGCAGCCTGAAAAATGCATCGGCTCCAGAGGCGGATATAAAGCTTATCCACCCGCAGGCATTGAGGAGCGGCGCGGGCGGAGGAAGTTTTTCCGGGTCTGTGTCGCGGAGGGAAATTACCGGACAGGCAAGGGCCTCGGCGCCGAGAAGGCAGAGCTCGCGGCACATTTCCGCGCACTGGGGCTGGGGGCGGGTTACGATAATTCTGAGGCCGGAAAGAGGGCGGAGGCACTGCGGGCCGAATTTTCCGGAGAGGGCTGCCACTCCGCCAATTACGAGGACTGCGGGGGGCTGTATTCCCGCGCGGGCCATGGCCAGGGGCAGGGCTGATACGGTAGAGACGACCGTTTTCTGAGCAGCTGTGCTGCCTTCCGAGACCGCTGCTGCAGGCATTATGGCAGACATGCCGGCGGCGACAAGGCTGTCGCATATGGTGGCGGCAGAGGCTGTTCCCATAAGGAAGACGAGCGTACCGCCGAGGGCGGCCATGGCTCTGTAATCGCAATCGGGCAGTCCGGCTCCTGCACTGTGCCCGGTAAAGACATGGAATGAAGAGCTTATGCCGCGCTGTGTAACGGGAATGCCCGCATAGGCGGGTACCGCGATGGCTGAGCTAATGCCCGGAATTACCTCGCAGGCTATGCCTTCGGCGATAAGCGCATCGAGCTCCTCCCCGCCCCTTCCGAATACAAAGGGATCGCCGCCTTTAAGCCGCAGGACTCTGTTCCCCTTCTGCGCTTCGCTTACAAGGAGGCGGTTGATATCTGTTTGTGCCATTGAATGGGCGCCGCTCTGTTTGCCCGCGTATATCCGTCTGACAGCGGGCGGAATAAGATCCAGCACTGCGGGGGAGACAAGATGATCATATATGGCAACATCTGCATGCTGGAGGGCATCGAGCAGGCGCAGTGTTATAAGTCCCGGATCGCCGGGGCCTGTTCCCGCGAGGCAGACAGAACCTGCCTTTCCGGAAGGGCGGGCGCTGAGGTCTGAATCAGTCATATTCCATCTACCTCGGAACGGAGTTCGCTCGAAAGCCGCAGGGCAATATCAAGGGAATGGGATCGGTTTCCAGCCATGCATCTCACGGCATATTTTCCATTTTCGGGCGCGCAGTACAGGGCGCGGATCCGCACTTCGCCGCCCGATACTTCGCAGAATGCCGCGGAGGGAAGCGAGCAGCCGCCATTCAGATTCTTTATGACTAGACGCTCGGCAAGAGCGGCGGTCCGGCTCTTGGGATCGTCCAGCTCGGCAAGAAGAGATGAGTCGAAATCACGCCGTCCCTGTATGGCAAGAATCCCCTGGCCTGCAGCGGGGATCATCTCGGCGATGGAGAAAAAATAGGAGATGCGGCTGCCAAGATTGAGCCGTTTGAGCCCGGCCGCGGCGAGTACAAGTACTCCATACTCTCCCCTGTCCAGTTTTTCGATCCGGGTCGGCACATTGCCCCGTATCGGCGCGATGGCGATATCCGGGAAAAGCCGCAGGAGCTGGCAGCTGCGCCTCGCGCTGGAAGAGCCTGCCCTGAGTCTGTGAATATCGGGCAGGGAGTCTGCAAGTCCCGCGCTTCCTCTATCGGGCAGCACAAGCACATCGCGCGGATCTTCGCGGGTCGAAAAGGCAAGAATGGGCAGATCATCGGGCAGCTCAAGAGCCATATCCTTGAGGCTGTGCACGCAGAGATCTATTGTGCCTTCCCGCAGGGCGGCTTCCAGATCCTCTGTGAAAAATCCCTTTCCCTCGACCGAATCAAGGGATTTCTGCTGATCCCTGTCGCCGGCAGTATCCATTGTTACAAGCTGCACATATACATCGGGATGGTATGCCCTGATACGCCCTGCAACGGCCTCTGCCTGTACAACTGCCAGCCTGCTTTTCCGGCTGCCTATTTTTATGGTCCGCATTCAACTCCTCAATTCTTCGGCTTTCTGCTGGCCGCTGTACCAGTTATGAAAGGCAAACAGCAGGGCCTGGCTTTTTTTAAGCGCATACCTGCCTGCCGATTCCGCTATTTCCTCCCTGTCCACATCTGTCCCCTCGGGGATCTCCCTGCGGATAAAATCCTCAATCGCGCCGGCGAATCTGCCAGCGAGCAGCTCAACCTCCGGCAGACATTCCCAGGCGGAAAGCTGCTGGGCAAAGGTATCCAGATAGCGGCTGATTATCTGTTCGGCCTGCTCTTCTGCCCGCTGTCTGGTCTCGATGCCTGTCCTTGAAGGGATGTCATCTATAGTGAGGAGAAGGCTTCCATCTATTTCCGCGACTTCAGGCTCAATATCGCGGGGCACGGCAAGATCCACGAAGAGCCGCGGTGCGGGCCTGAGGAGGGCCACTGCATCGCGCTTTACGGTATAGTGCGGGCTTGTTGTCGCACTCACTACAATCCGTGCGCTGTCCATGACTTCATTTCTGCTGTCATAGGCGACAGTGCGGCAGCCGGCGGGCATGCAGCGCAGGTCCTCCCCGCTGTGGTGATGACGGCCAAGCGTTATCGTGACATCGGCCCCGCAGGCGGCGAGAGCGGCTGCTGCGCTGCGGCCCATGTCGCCGCAGCCGATGACGAGGCAGGGCAGTCCCTCAAGCTGGGGAATATGGCTGCGCAGTACGGCAGTCATCTCTGCCGCGACAGAGGAATGATTTTCTGTAAGCTGAACGCTGGACCGTATTTCCTTGCCTGCAGTCACCGCATACTGGAAGAGTTTGTTCAGGACGGTGCCGCCTGTTTTTTCCTTTACTGCCAGGTCCAGCGCATTTTTGAGCTGGCCGAGAATCTGGTTCTCGCCCCAGATGCGGGAGTTGAGCCCGGAGGCTGTCCTGAACAGAGAACGGCAGGCCTCCATTCCGCTGAGGCTGGCAATATATGAGCTATACTTTTCGTAGGGGACTCCGCAGAAACTGCAGAGAAGGCGGCCGGGCTCGAGTTCTTCCGGCAGTGCGCCGGGCTCCGGGCAGTCCGCATCCAGCCAGAGCTCTGTGCGGTTGCAGGTCGAATAGACAATGCATCCCCGCAGGCCTGGCAGGGCAGAAATGCTGTGCATGGCCGTGGCGGATTTTTCGGCGGTACAGGCGAAGAGCTCCCGTACTTCAAGCGGTGCCGATGCGGCATCTATTCCGGACATTATAATACTCATGCGCAGCCTTCTATAGGGCCGTCTCTGTCAATTCGGCATATCTGGCTTCGAGCAGGGCGCCAAGCTCGGCGCCGGAGACAGCGCGGGCGCCGGGGCCAACAAGGGACAGCCCGTATTCGAGCATCTTTCCGAGAATGCTCCGCAGAGCTTCGGACTCCATTCCGGCGCCGGTGAGCCTGAGCCGGTACTGCCCGAGAAGCTCAGTGAGAAGCCCATAGGCCGCAGGGAATTCGGACTCTATGCGCTGTCTGCAGCTTTTTGCGAGCAGAGGATAGAGACCTGAGGTTGAAATGCCGAAGACAAGCGGGCCGCGTCTGACAATCGATGGAAAATAAAAACTGCAGAGCTCCGGATCGTCGACAACATTTACCGGAATGTGCAGAGCAGCGGCATCGTCGTGTATCTGTCTGTTGACAGCACGGCTGTCCGTCGCGGCAACCGCGAGGACAGCGCCCGAGAGATCGCCGCCTGAATAGGGACGCTGCAGAGCGGCAATTGTGCCCGATTCGGCAAGCAGCCGCAGCTGCCTGCCCCACTCCGGGCTCACTACCCTTACCGCCGCGCCGAATTCCAGAAGTTGGGAGACCTTGCGGAATGCAACCTCCCCGCCGCCCGCAACCAGAACGCGTTTTGCCTTCAGGCTGATGAACAGCGGGAAGAATGCCTCCTGCTCAGCGCACACTCTGGTGCTGCTCAAGCGGTTTGACATGGATATTGCTCCGGTACTCCGTCTCCGCCCAATTGATATTTTCTGCGATCATCGCTTCGGGATTGAGGGTTACGTCCTTGAGCATAAAGTCTTTGAACTTCTGATAGCCCGCGCGGTCGATCAGATGTCCGCCGTGAATATATACGGGCTTGCCGCCGAGGACCCAGTCGGAGAAAGCCGGCCAGTTTTTAAGAATCGCGAGCACGCAGTCTTCCGTAAGCCAGTTGGCAAACATCTTGCCCATGCGCGGATACTGCTTGCCGGTGCGCCCGCCGATCAGAATCTTGTAGAACTGCCTGTTCGGGCGGTGCCATGCTCCGGTCGGGCAGGCAATGACACATTCGCCGCAGCCGACGCAGCAGCAGGTATCCTTGTCGATTTTATGCTTGTCGTTGAGTTTGAGAACGCGGGTCGCGGCCTGGGAGCATTTTTTAACGCAGGCTCCGCAGCCAATGCAGCGGTCTATATCGTAGACAGGCTTTGTGCAGCCGATAATGCCGAAATCCTGGAAATGGGCCTTGGCGCAGTCGTTCGGGCAGCCGGCGACGGAAATCTTGATATGGTAGGGATTCGGATAGATGATTTTTTCCATCTTGTGGGCGATATCCTGCGTATTGATATTCGCCTTTATGCAGTGTATGCCGCCGATACAGGCCATAATATTGCGCGGTGCGATATAGGGATAGCCGTTGTCGGTATTCATCTCCACGCCGCAGATACTGCATTCGATCTCGTCCAGGAAGGGTTTGATATACGCGTTGACAGCCGGAATACTCTCGGCCCTGATGCAGGGAATATTCAGCGTCTGGCGCAGGCCAATATGGAAGGAACCATTGCCCCAGGTCTCGCAGACATGCCGCACAAGATCAAGCCACTTTGATTCCATGACGGCACCGGGAACACGCAGCTGGAGCATGAACTCGCCCTGCTCCTTTGACTGCCTGTAACAGTTGTTCCTTATTTTCTTTATATTGCAGTCTTCGCTCATAATTGATGTTCCTCCTAGTCGATCAGTGTCTTGGCCTTTGCGTAGCCGAACACGGGGCCGTCGAGGCAGACATATGTTTCGTCGATGCGGCAGTGCCCGCACTTGCCGATGCCGCAGGACATCTTGCGTTCAAAGGACATCCAGATCTTGTCTTCAGCCGCTCCTGCCTTGAGCAGCTCGAGACCTGCGTATTTCATCATTACAGGCGGACCTACAACGATGCATGCATAGGAGCCGCCAAAGGAGGAGAAAGGCACATCGGGGATGAATTTTGTGACAAGCCCGGATTTCCATCCGGCCTTGTCCCCGCTGTCCAGCGTATAGACCGCGTGGAAATGCGGCGCGGCCTTCCATTTCGCGAGCTCGTCGCGGAACAGTATGCTGTCGCTGTTCTTGAATCCGAGAATGAGATAGACATCCTTTGCATAGTCCGGGTCATCGCACAGCGCGTTAATAACTGTTTTTACGGGAGAGACGCCTGTGCCGCCCGCGACAATAACGATATTCTTTCCCTTGAACTGCTCGAAGGGCCAGCCGTTGCCATAGGAGCCGCGGACAAAGAGCGTATCGCCCTTTTTCATGCTGTACAGCTCGTCCGTTACCTTGCCTACTCTGCGCACGGTAAAATCCGCATAGCCGGGTCCGAAACCGCTCACCGATATGGGCGCCTCGCCGATTTTCGGCAGAGACAGTTCCATAAACTGTCCGTGGCGGATAGGCGTACTGTTCTCGATGCGGATTGTCCATTCGTTATCTGTCTGAGGTATAATTTCGAGTATTCTGCGCGGCTCCGGCCGCATCGGATTGTCAGTCATGGCTGGCCTCCTCCCCTTTTATTTCTTCAAGTGCACGGGATACTTTCTTAAGCGTTTCGGGGTAGCTGATATTTTCGGGGCAGCGCGCCGAGCAGCGGCCGCAGCCGACACACATCGGTCCGGAATGGAAACGCGCATTGTAGCCGTAGATTTTATGCATGATCTTATTGCGGTAGCGGTCGCCGACCGTTTTGCGGAACATGGCGCCGCCCGCGACTGTATCGTAGCCCTCTATCATGCAGGACGAAGATGTTCTGCGGCGCTCGCCCACCTGTGCGTTCTGCGAATAGATGATGTCTGTTGTTTCGAAACAGGTGCAGGTGCTGCAGGCTATGGTGCATGAGCCGCAGCCGATGCAGCGGTCATCGAATTCCTTCCACATCGGATGGGACTTGAGTTTATTCGCTGTCTCTATGCTGTCGATTGCGGGGAAATCGACCTTGAGCTCGTTTTTCTGCGGGAAAGAAATTGTATAATCAGCGGCCTGCCTGCCCTCGAAATAGGAGGCAAAGAGCTCATCGGTTATTTCAAAATATGCGCCGTCGGCATGCGGTGAGACCGCGAGCGAGTGCATATCTGTTTTATTCGCGTTTACGCTGCAGCAGAAGCAGCCGTCAAACTGCTCCGTGCACTCCATAAGGACAAATTTGGTGTGATCTCTGCGCTGTTTGTAGAATGAGTCCTGATAGGGACCGTTGTGCAGGAGTATTTCGTCCTGGATCTTTACGGCGTTGATATCGCAGGCGCGGCCGAACACGAGAATATCGCGCTTATCCTTTTCGGAACTCTCGCGGAATTCATCCTCTGTAAAATAGAACATAGTTTTGGTAATGGGCTTTAGTACTTCTTTCAGCGAAAACGTAGACCGGGCATGGAATTCTATTTCGCCGAAAGAATGGACAGGGCGATACAGGATTGAATCCTGCAGAGCGTATCTGCCGCCGGACGGAACCCTGACCGGGGCATATATCGCATATTTCTCCTCGAGCAGGCTGAACAGAGATTTCAGTTCCGCCGCGTTTAAAAAGCATGTTTTTGAATGCTTCATAGCACCCCCCATGTTATCAGACGGATAGCCCGGCACGTGCAGACGATCTACCGCATGATTTATGTAACTGCGATTATAGATATTGAAAATGTATTTGTAAAATGCTATTTTATTCATATATACATGCGTTCTATTGCATGTATAAAGGGAGATGTGCAGTGGTTACGAACAGAGACCTTGAGATATTCGTATGCGTCGCCGAAAAGGGCAGCATTACCGAGGCCGCCAATACACTGCATATCTCGCAGCCGACAGTGAGCCATGTTATCGGCTTTATTGAACAGACCTATTCGATACGGCTCTTTGACCGCCTGTCCAAAAAACTGTATATAACAGCGGCAGGCTCAGAGCTCCTTGCCTATTCGCGGATTGTCCTCTCCGATATAAGAAAGACAGATGAATACCTTTCGCACGCGGCAGGGAAAATGACAATCAGGGTCGGGGCATCCCTCACAGTTGGAAGTATATTTATGGCCCCGATTATTTCCAAATTTGAATCGCTCAATCCACGCATCAATATAGAGGTATATATTGATAATACGGGGAAAATAATAAACAAGATACGCGATGCATCGCTCGATGCAGCCGTAATTGAGGGATATACCGATTCGAGGGATCTCTCCGTAAAGGATATCTATACCGACGAGATGGTCCTTATCTGCGGGAAGAAGCATCCTTTTGCGGCCAGAAAATCGGTAAAACCCGAGGACCTTGAGGGAATGGACTGCATTCTCCGGGAAGAAGGCTCAGGGACAAGAGAGTTTCTTATGCGGCTTGCCGAAGACCACGGCATCCGCATAAGGGAAAAATGGGTCTGCCACAGTCTTGAATCAATTGTCAAAATTGTCGCGGCAGGACAGGGGCTGTCTATTGTTTCCGAAGCCCAGATATATGGCAATACCAGTGTTGTCCGTGTGCCGCTTGTAGAAAGCGGATCGATGTGCAGGACATTCAAGACTGTCCTGCACAAGGATAAATTCGTGTCCGCACAGCTGCAGAGCCTTCTGGATGAAATCGGGCATGATTTCGCGGAAATCGCATTAATGAAGGAGAGCCGGCGTTCGGGCGCAAAAATAAAACAGAACTGGAGCCTGTAGAAGAAAGCCCCGGCGCGCGGGATCCTGAAGGCCAAGCCGGGGCGCTGCGCGGGGATTCCGGCAGAGCAGAAGGGAAAGAGGCGCCCGGCGGGCGCCGCGGCGGGGATAAAGACAGGAAGGCGCTATGGGGGGTGCGGGGCCTCGGGCATAAAAAAAGGCCCGTTTCAGCTTAATAGAATTAAACTGAATCCGGGCCCCTGTTTATCGGATACAACTGCCTCAGCGCCAAAGCGAATCGACAAAATCGAGGACTTTTTTCATGTTGGCGGCGGTGCAGAAAAGAGGGTCGGCATGGTCTGCGGCGTCGAGAATTTCGAATTCGACGCGGGAATGGGGGGCCGAGCGGCGGGCCTTTTCGACAAAGAGTTCGGACTCTTCGTAGGGCACGAGATGATCCTTCCGGCCGTGTTCGAGAAAGAGGGGCGGCATGCCGTCGAAGATATAGTTCGCCGGGTTGGCGCTCTGGACAAGGACTTCGGGGGCTGTGGTGATCTGGCCGCCGATGTACTCGGATTCGGGCGAATCGGCCTGATTGTGATCGCAGGGCCCGAGGCCATTCCGGGCGAGGAAGCTGTCCATGAGGAGGAAGTCGGTGGGAGAGAACCAGGCGACGCCGCCCTGCACCGCGCTCGAAAAACCTGAGTTTCCAAGGGAGGCATCCTCGAAGTATCTGCCTCTGGAAGTGGTGCAGAGCATGAGTGTGAGATTGCCGCCTGCTGAACCGCCGACCGGATAGATGCGGCTCTGATCGAGCTGATACTCGGCGGCATGGGCGCGGAGAAAGCGCAGGGCAGCCTTGAGATCGCAGACGGCGGCGGGGAATGTGGCCTCCCCGCTCATGCGGTAGTTGGCGCTTGTGACGGCATAGCCGCGCTCGAGACCGTAGATAAGATAGGGATCGACCTGGCCGTCGGCCTTGTCGCACATTTTAAAAGCGCCGCCATGGATATGGAAGAGCACGGGATAGGGCGCCCTGCCCTTGTTGGGCAGATAGATGTCTATTTTCTGCGCCGGAGACTGCCGGCAGTAGGGCAGATCGCAGAATCTGTGTTCGATAAAATCGCGGCTGATTGGCTCTGGATCCATGCCTATGCTCCTATGCGCTTTTCGGCTTCGCGCATCTTGGAATCTTTCTGATAGTTGTCGAGTCCGATGGCGGCGAGGAGGACGACGCCCTTGGCGATGTACTGCGGATAGGTGCCGAGTCCGATGATCTGCATGCCGCTCGAGAGGACGCCGAGGATGAGGACGCCGATAACGACGCCGCTGACTTTTCCGCTGCCGCCCTTGAAGGAGACGCCGCCGAGGACTGCCGCTGTCATGCAGGTAAACTCGGTGCCGACTCCGATGGCCGATGTGGCGCTGCCCGAGCGTGCGGTGAGGAGTATTGAGGATATGGCGACGAAGAAGCTGCAGATGGCAAATATAAGCACTTTGATGAGATTGACGTTGACGCCCGCGAGGTGGGCGGCCTCTTCATTGCTGCCGAGGGCGTAGACATAGCGGCCGAAATAGGTGCGGTTGAGGATAAAGCTTGCGATGAGCACGATGACTGCCATGATGATGACGCAGACAGGGATGCCGAATATCTGTCCCTGGCCGAGGAATTTGAAGCTGACGGGCAGATTGAAGATGGGGTTCGAGTGGGAGATGATATAGGAGATGCCCTCGAATATAGTCATGGTGCCCAGGGTGACAATGAGGGGATGGACCTTGAGTTTGATGGTGGCGAAGGCATTGAAGATGCCGAGCACGATGCCGGTGGCGAGTCCGATGAGGACGGCTGCGGCCACAGGCAGTTTGGCCCACATCATGCTGATGGAAGTGATGACGCCGACGAGGGACATCTGGTAGCCGACCGAGAGGTCCATGCCGCCGCTGATCATGACAAAGGCGAGGCCCATAGAGGCGATGATAACGTAGGCCTGCTGGGTCAGGATGTTCTTGAAGTTGGTGATGGAAAAGAACTCGTGCTTGATGAGAGAGAACACGGCAACAAGCGCGAGGAACACGATGAGCATCGTGTATTTCTGGATAATGCTGGACAGGTTCTTCTTCATTGCAAAAGGCTCCTCTATTGTTCTCTATTGGCTAGCGCGACGCGAGATCGAGCACCGCGTTCTGCGAGAACTGGTCTCTGGTGAGCTCGCCGCTGAGTTTGCCCTCGGACAGCACGATGATGCGGTCGGACATGCCGAGGAGCTCTTCCATATCGGAAGTTATCATGATGATGCCGATGCCTTTGGCCGCGAGGTCGTTCATCAGCATGTATATTTCCTGCTTGGCGCCGACATCGATGCCCCGTGTCGGCTCATCGAAAATGATGACTTTTGAGTTTGTCGCGAGGGTCTTGGCAATGACGACCTTCTGCTGGTTGCCGCCGCTCAGGTTCTTTACATCCTCGGAGAGGGAGGAGCATTTAATGCTGAGGGCCTTTCCGTATTCCTCGCCGACCTGTCTTGCCTGGGCACGGTTGACAATGCCGTTTTTGGAGAGATTCCGGATGTTGTTGAAGGCGATATTCCATTCGATGGCCTGTTCGAGAAAGCAGCCCTGCTGTTTGCGGTCTTCGGGTATAAGGCCTATGCCCTGGCTTATAGCGTCGAAGGAGGAATGGATGCTGGCCTTTCTGCCGTCGAGATAGATGTCGCCGCGGGCGCGTCTGTCTGCGCCGAAGATAAGGCGGGCAAGCTCGGTGCGGCCGGCGCCGACGAGGCCTGCAAGCCCGAGTATTTCCCCTTTGTGCACGGTGAGCGATATGTCTTTGTCGCCATTTCCATAGAAATGCTCGATGCGGAGGGCCTCGCTGCCTATTGGGCTGCTGCGCTTCGGATAATTGGAATTGAGGGTGCGCCCGACCATGAGGTTGATAAGATCGGCGCGGTCTGTATCCTTTACCTGCTTTGTCGTGATATAGCGGCCGTCGCGGAGTATGGAGACGCGGTCGGCGATTTCGAATATCTCCTCGAGGCGGTGCGAAATATAGATTATGGTGACGCCCTGGGCTTTAAGCCTGCGCACGATGTCGAACATGATGCCGACTTCGTCGACGGTGAGGGGCGCGCTCGGCTCATCCATAATGAGTATGCGGCAGTTCTTCGACACGGACTTTGCGATCTCGACAATCTGCTTGTGCGCGGGTGTCATGTTCTCGACAATGGCCGCGGGATCTATATCGATCTTGAACTGTTCGAAGAGCTTTCTCGATATCTCGTTCATTTTTTTGAAGTCGACGAGATGGCCGTATCTGGTGCCGAAGCAGATATTCTCGGCGGCGGAGAGGGAGTCGATCAGGTTGAATTCCTGATAGATAACTTCGATGCCCGCGGTCCGCGACTCAAGGGGCGTGAGCTTTTTATACGAAGTGCCATTGACGACTATCTCGCCCTTGTTGGGCGAAATCGCGCCAGAGATGACTTTGATAAGCGTCGATTTTCCAGCGCCATTTTCGCCGAGCAGGGCATGCACCTCGCCAGGCATAAAATCGATGGAGACATTGTCGAGCGCCATAACGCCGGGATAGACCTTTGTGATATTCCGCAGCGACAGTACCGGTTCCATTCGCCCTCCCCGAAATGTGTGCCGCAGAACCCGGCTGGACCGGATTCCGCGGCTTTATAATTCAACTGGTCCCGAGTCTATTTCTGAATGAACTGATCGACGTTTTCGGGAGTGATGGCAGTGAGGGGGTCGGGGTTTTCCTTGTTGTAGGGCTCGCCCATGACCATCTTCTTTGCGAGGCGGTATGTATCGCCGGCGAGGTCGTTGCTGCCGAACTTGACAATGCCGCGGAGCACTGCTTCGTTTTTCGGGGACTTGGCGACGGCTTCGACTGCCTGGGGGTCGAGGTCGGAGGCAAAGGCGGCGAATTTGGCTTTGTCCTTAATCTGGCTGTCGGGGCGCATGGCGTACTCGTTGACGCCGGCGGCGGCGCCGGAATTGTAGCAGAGGACGAGCTGTACATCGGGCGCAACCTGCATGATGTTCTCCATCGCGGCCTGGCCTTCATCGTTCTTCTTTACGCCGCCTACGACCTGCACAATCTTGGTCTTGGGGCACTGCTGTTCAATTGTGTGCATTCCATCGCAGCGCTTGTTGGCCTCGGGGGTATCGCGCGCCTCAAGAATGGCGACTTTGATGCTGCCATCGGCAGCGTTCGGGAAGGTCTTGTTGACCCAGTCGGCACCCATCTTGGCGATGAGCTTGCCATCTTCGTACTGATCGGTAGCCATGATGGCATCGTAGGCTCCCGGATCGGAGCCGGCCGCCATGACGAGGGTTCCCGCTGCCTGGGCGCGCTTGATGGCGTCTGTTGTGGATGTGGGATCGACTGCCATAACGATGATGAGTTTGGCACCGGCGGTGGTGAAGTTCTCGATCTGGCTTATCTGAGTTGCGGAATCGCCTGCACCGTTGGCAATTTCGACATCGATGCCATCGGCAGCGAACTTCTGCTGCACGCTGTTCGAAAGATTGGAGAGGAAGCTCTCGGATGTATCGGGAATCGCATATCCGATGAGGATCTTGTCCGACTTTTTCGCTTCGGCCTTTTTGCTGCAGGCTCCGGACAGGCAGAGCGCAGCGGCACAGAGAATGACGAGGCCAAATGTTCTCTTCATAATCAAACCTCCATTGGCTTTCTATGGTTGATGAATAAATGATGGGGCCATTTTGTGGAGCCGTCAATTCTGCTTTGATATGCACCTATTCCAATTTGGAATAGGTGCAGTGTGACTGCGAATTGCTTTATAAAAAATCCGCCTCTATACTTTTCCCGATATGGAGAAAATTAAAGAGATTTCGGCGAGCTCGGGGCGGCTGAACATTACGCTTTCGCTGAGCAGAGAGGGGAGCGACTGCTTTGTGCTGGTTACGGGAGGTCTCGCACATCTCGGCGCGGCCGGATATGCATGCGGCGGAAAAAAAATTTTCAGCGCAAATTTTCCCGGCCACCGCGACCAGTCTGTTGTCGACGCTGTGATAGAGGAGATTGCGCCGGCTGTGCGGGGCAATCTCGTGGTGACGGCGGGCATCCACTACAACCGGATAACGCAGGATGAGATCGGCAGGGTGCTCGAAATGAGCAGGCGGCTTGCCGGCATGGCCGGGGCATTATTATAGAGGATGCTCTATATAAATTTTAATATATGAATGAAGGCCGGCATGGCCGGGGAGGCTTCTGTATATGAGAGATTTGCGGACTGCGATAGAAATGCTGAAACAGCATCCAGGTGAACTGGCAGAGACCGATACCGAGGCTGATCCCATTGCGGAGATTTCCGGAGTATACCGCCATGTGGGGGCGGGCGGCACGGTGATGAGGCCGACGAAGCTCGGGCCCGCGCTTATGTTTAACAGGATAAGGGGCTATCCCGGAAGCCGCGTGCTGATAGGCATGTTCGCGGGCAGAGAGAGGGCAGCACTCTTTCTTGGCACGGAGCCCGAAAACGCGGGGCGGCGCCTTGTCGAAGCCCTTGAGCATCCGATTGCGCCCGTGACTGTGCCATCGGATGCGGCACCCTGCCATGAGGCGGTTTTCCGCGCCGATGAGCCCGGATTCGATATACGAAAACTAATACCAGTTACGACAAATACGCCCGAGGACGGAGGGCCCTTTATTACGCTCGGCCACTGCTACGCGTCGGACCCGGAGACGGGCGTTTCGGACATTACCATACACCGGCTCTGCGTTCAGGGGCCGGACGAGATTAGCATGTTCTTTACGCCTGGCGCGCGGCATCTCGATGTGTTCCGCAAAAAGGCGGAGGCCGCGGGAAAGCCCCTCCCCGTCTCGATAAGCATCGGCGTGGATCCGGCGATTTCGATTGCCACCTGCTTTGAGCCGCCTGCCACGCCGCTCGGTTTTAATGAGCTCGGCATCGCGGGCGCCCTGCGCGGAGAGGGCGTGGACCTCGCGCCCTGTGTGACAATCGCCGAAAAGGCGGTAGCCCATGCCGAATATGTGATCGAGGGCGAGCTTGTGCCTGGCAGAAGGATACGGGAGGACAGCAGCACAAATAGCGGAAAAGCGATGCCTGAATTCCCGGGCTATACGGGCGCGGCCTGCCCCGATGTTCCCGTGATAAAAGTAAAGGCGGTAACGCAGCGCAGGAATCCGATATATCAGACCTGCATCGGACCGAGCGAGGAACATGTGAACCTTGTGGGCATCCCGACCGAGGCGAGCATTCTGCAGGCGGTCGAGCGCGCGATGCCGGGCAGGCTGCTCAATGTGTATGCGCACCGCTCCGGCGGCGGCAAATACCTCGCGGTGATGCAGTTCAGGAAGAGCCAGCCGAGCGATGAGGGGAGGCAGCGCCAGGCGGCGCTTATCGCGCTGACCGCATTTTCGGAGCTGAAGCATGTGATTATTGTCGACGAGGACGTGGATATCTTCGATACCGACGATGTGCTTTGGGCGCTCAATACGCGCTACCAGGGCGATATCGACACAATATTCCTGCCGGGAATGCGCTGCCATCCCCTCGATCCGTCCGAGACGCCGCTCTACAATCCGCTGCTGCGCGATACGGGGATATCATGCAAGGCGATATTCGACTGCACAGTGCCCTGGAGTCTGAAGGAGCATTTTGTGCGGGCGAAATTTATGGAGCCGGACATGAGCCGCTTTGTGATACGGCCATTCGGCAGCGGGGCCGTATAGAACAGCGGGGCCGGAGCTCGGGTCTTAGCAGAGGCCGCCGCTGCCGTTTTTCCGGACAAAGGCGGCAAAGAGCTCGGCGCGGCGGCTGAGTTTGGCCCGGCGCGGCCAGACGATGCCGAGCCGCGAAGTGACGGGCTCCGCGAGAGGGACAGCGGCGATAGAGTCCTTGTTGATATAGGAAAAGACGCGGCGCATCATAAATGATATGCCCTTTCCGGCGGCAACCATCTCGACAATATCGTCGGGGTGTTTGCTCGTGTATACCACGTCGGGCGAAAAGCCGGCCTTCGCACAGATATCTATTTCGAACTGCTTGAGCATTGTCTGTTCATCGAGAAGGATAAAGGACTGGCCCTGGAGACTGCGGATATCTATGTTCTTCTTCCCGGCCAGGGCCGAGGAGGCTGAGACTATGACGGCTATTTCGTCGCTGCAGATGGGGATGAATTCGTAGAGCGTGGGGTTTGTATAGATATCGCGGCAGAGGCCGAGTTCGGCACCGCCGGCAGCGAGTTCGGAGAATATATTCTTCGCCTCAATTTCTCTGAGCAGCACTTTGACCTGGGGCGCTGTCTTTGCAAATGCGGCGAGCAGGGCGGGAATCCGGTAGGGCGCAAGCACAGGGATCGCGGCGATGGTGAGGGTGTTCTCTGTCTGGGTTTTCATGGCGTCGAGTTCGCGGCTGAGACTGTCGTACAGGGCCATAATCTGCCTGGCGTATTGGACTGTGAGCTCGCCTGCCGGCGTAATGGAGATGCTGCGCCTGCTTCGGTCTATGAGCTGCACGCCGAGTTCGTCTTCCATCTGCATGATTTTTTTTGAAAGCTGGGACTGTGAGACGTACATCTCATCGGCCGCATTGAGGTAGTTCTTCTCTTCCGCGAGTCCGATGAGATAGCGCAGCTGGCGGATTTCCATAGACACAGTATAGCATAACAGGACTGGAAGCGCCAAAAGCCGCAGCCTCTGGCGCGCCGGCCCGGTCTTGAGCAGCAGGGCCGCCTTAGGCCAGCCGGGAGGCCGCCGTCCTAGCCGCGGGGCCCTCCCCTGCCAGGCCCGGTCTGAGAATTGAGGAGGCTGTCCAGGGCCTGGAGCAGCTCGGCTGTATCGATGGGCTTTGCAATATGCAGGTTCATGCCTGCATCGAGGGCGCGCTGCCTGTCTTCGTCGAAGGCGTTGGCTGTCATGGCGACTATGGGAATGGAGGAGCGCCGGGCATCGGGCAGCGCGCGGATGGCGCGGGCGGCTTCGTAGCCGTCCATCACGGGCATCTGCACATCCATGAGGACAAGGTCGTAATAGCCGGGCTCTGCGCTGCTGATAATTTTCAGAGCTTCTGCGCCATTTACCGCCTGATCGGCCGAGAAGCCGGCCTTCTGGAGGATATTGAGGGCGATCTCACGGTTGAGCTCGTTGTCCTCCACGAGGAGAAGACGCCTGCCGGCAAAATTCATGGGTCTGGCCGGTGCATTTTCCGCTGCGGCGGGAGGGGGCGCGATTTCGGCTCTGAAGCTGAAAACAAACTCGGTGCCAGCGCCCGGGCTGCTCTGGCAGCTGAGGCTGCCATCCATCATTCTGGCGAGTCTCTGCGCTATGGACAGACCAAGGCCCGTTCCCTCCACTCCGCTTACAGTTGCGCTCTTCTCCCGTTCGAAGGGCTGGAACATGCGCTTCTGAAATTCGCTGCTCATGCCAATGCCGGTATCGGCTATATGGATATGGAAGACAGCTGCGCCCTGACCGTCGGGGCATTCTTCGCAGCGGTAGCTGACAGTGCCGCCCGGCGCGGTAAATTTCATGGCATTGCTGAGGAGGTTCGCGACAATCTGCGAAATACGCAGGGAATCGCCATAGATATAGGGAGTATGGGATTCATCGCTTACAGTGAATGCAAGGCCTTTCTTTTCCATGGAGAGGCGGAACATATTTTCGAGCTTCGAGATATGCTCATGTACATTGACTGTCTCCCTGCGGAGTTCGATTCTGCCGCTTTCAATTCTGGACATATCCAGAATATCATTGATAATGCCAAGCAGATGCTGGCTTGAATACTTTGTTTTCTGAAGGGCGTCCAGGGCTTTTTCGCGGCTGTCGATACTGTTTATAGCTATATCGGTAAAGCCGAGAATCGCGTTCATGGGCGTGCGCATATCGTGGGACATATTGAACAGGAAGCTGGATTTGGCTCTGTTGGCATCCTCTGCCTGTTTCTTTTCTTCTTCAAGCACCTTCTGATAGGACAGGGCCATCTCCAGACGGTTCTCCCTGAGGCGGAGCATTGCGATTGCATATGCCCCGCCCAGGAATACGAAGATGGCGATAAACAGATAGACAATATAGAAATCAATATTGTTGTCGAAGACTGTATGGAAGGATTTATTTTCAATGTTTACTGCTATCCATTTATTATACAGTCTGGCAAGGGTTCCATCGTCGGCCATCGACTTCAGCACAAGGTTGACCGGCTCCTTGAGCTCCGGCGCGCTCTCTCTGATTCCCATGGCGGGGAAGCTCTCCATAAGTGTCATGGAGGGCACAAGATGGAGCGAACGGCTTTCTATTATTTTGGCCGCGACCGATGCATGGCAGATGCCGAAATCGGCGCTGCCATTTTCGACTGCCAGGAGAATCTCGGTATTGGTATTGTATCCGATATATGTGCAGTTCAGGGCAAAGAGCGATGTGAGAATAGAGCCGGCGGAGATTGCCACTTTTTTTCCGTAAAGCGAGCCGACATCGGAAATCTTTGTCCGGCCATAGATTTTGATGGCGTCGTGTGAAATAGGAATTGTCTTGAGTGTAGATGTCCTGCTTTCGTCGGCGAATATCTCGAGGCCGAGGAGTATATCGGCATCCCCGCTTCTGATCATGGCCTTGCACTGCTGCCAGTCGCCGAGCATAAATTCCATTCTGCGGCCCATGCGGTTGGCAATCTCGGTAGCGAGTTCGATATCGAGCCCGCTGGGTTTGCCCTGGCTGTCATAAAATGAATAGGGATTGAAATCGTAGTCCGCCGCGAAGGTGAGGGCCGGGGCAGCGGGATCGGTGACTGCCGGCTTTATGCTTACGGCGGGTCTGGGAGAAAAGCGCCCCTCCTTGTACAGTGTAAAAAGAACAGGAATAATGATGAGTTTAAAAGACAGCACTGCCACGATGAGCCTGATGCCGCATCTTCTGCCTGATGCCGAACTTTCCATAGCCTTTTCCACTACCTCTGTATCTTCTGCCAATGGATGCTTTGAAATATGACCCGTGCAGTCTGCGGCGCCGCGGCCGCAGACTGCACATGCTTACCAGATTCCAATGCGCTTTTCTGGGGCCAGGTACATTCCGTCGCCTTCTTTTATCTCCGGATAGGCAATATAGAACTCCGGGCTGCTCTTGAGCACCTCATTGCAGCGTGCCTTGAAGGGCGAATGCACATTGGTGTTCAGGGCAAGCTTGAAAAATTTATCCGTTATTTTGCAGGCCCAGGCCTGGGCATAGATCTCGAAATATTCTCTGAGGACCTTCGGGTCGCTTCCAAGGGGCGCAATGCTTACCTCGAGCCCTGCGAGATCGGCCGTATTCTCGTCAAGGGTCTGATCGCCTTTTATATAAATATTGTCTATGGCAATAATGGAGCTGTAATAATCGCTGATCTTCTTTCCTTTCTCTTTGAACTGCCGGTAGTCTTCTTCTGTCCACCAGCTGCGCAGATTGCCATATTCGTCGTATTGGGCTCCGCTTGAATCGAAGGCATGGGAGAGTTCGTGTCCTATTGTCTGGCCGGTGCCGCCAAGGTTCTGCGCATTGGTGTAGCCCGGATCATAGAAGGGAGCCTGAAGGATTCCGGCGGGAAGCACGATTTCGTTTTTTCCCGGATCATAATAGGCATTGACCTCCTGCGGGGGCATGCTCCAATAGCCGCGCTCCACGGGTTTTCCGAGGGAATCGAGTTCGTGCATGGCCTCGGCATGCCAGAGAGCAAGCACATTGTCTATATAGCAGCCGCCTTCATCGGGGGCCATTATCTGTGCGCTGTCGCGGTAATCTGGCCATTTGTCTGGATAGCCGACATGCACTTCCATGGTATCCAGCTTGCGCTTGGCTGCTTCCTTGGTCGCGGTCTGCATCCAGTCTAGTCCATCGATGCGCTTTCTGTATACATCCATTATTGTGCGGGTCATATTCTCGACATCTTTTTTAGAGCTCTCGGGAAAATAACGGCCGACATATATTCTGCCAAATTCAAAATTGAGAAGAGACTGGGTGCTCTCCCGCGCGGCAACCTCCCTTGTTTTTTTCTCTTCGATTCCCATTACGGCGTTATAAAGATCTTCGATGAGATCGGCTGTTTTAAGGCTGAGATAGGGACCGGTACGCAGAAGCATGACACAGGTTGTGTACTTTTTGAGCAGAGGGAGATTTTCGGCCTTGAGGAGGGAATCGGCCTTCTTCATCGCAGCTGGATCGCTCACTATATAGAAGGGCTGTTCGGGAATGCCCGCTCTGGCGGCAGTCGAGGGAATATTAAAATGCGGAAGCAGTTCCCTGATCTCCGCGGCCGTGTACAGGTTATAGGTTTTCTGCGGATTATTGGCTGTGGCGAGATCGAAGGCGCTGGCTGCAATGTCCTTCTCGAGGGCCATGACAGCCGCGGCATCTTTTCCTGCCTCATCGGCAGACTTGTCAAAGCCGTTCTGCAGGAGCAGCCCGGCCAGCATATTCTGATAGAGTGTCACTGCCTCCTGCAGATCCGGATCTTCGAGGATGGCCTTGCCTGGTCCCATGTCCGGCGCGCCAATCCATACGGCGCTGCGGGTTGCATTCCGGCTGTCGGGAGAGATGGACATGCGCAGCAGGCCTCCGCCAAAGCCATAGTGCATGCTTGCGTCCGCAGTGGCGGCGAGATAGGAAGGAATATCGGAAGCATTCTGGACTGCCTCGATAAGGGGCCCCGCCGCGCCCAGACCGGCCTTATCACGGCCCTCTACATCAAGCGCGCAGAGATAGAGATTCGCGATTCTGCGTTCGGCTGAGGCGGCGGGAAGGCTCTTTCTGTTTTTAAGCGCATTGTCGAGGATGCCATTGAGCTGGCCATAAATGCGCTGATCGATATCGTCGTAATAGGTCCATGAGGACTGGCCCGGGCGTATCTTCTTCTGCGAGATGACCCGGGCATTTATATACTCATAGTAATCGTCCTTGAGGGATGCGGATCCGCTCCGGGCCTTTTCTGAGGCCGGAGTTCCTGCGCAGGAAGCGAGAAAACCTGTTATAAGAAGTCCAAGAGACAGGGCCGAAAGAAAACGTCTCATTATTCCCCCTATGGCTCTGGCGGCGGAGATGGCTGCTGCAGCCGGTTCCAGCCGCCCGGACTGACGCAAATCAGAACAAAGTATTGTCTGCGGCTGGGAGCTTGTCAAATTTAAGGCCTCTTTCTCTTAGCTGCGCATTAACGGTACAATAGCCCTGTTTTCCGTATGGAATACAACCTAAATGGGAGGCCCCTGGCCTGGGCTGCCCAGGAGGGATCGGCTCTGCATGAATGCCTATATGCCCTATATTGTGACTGATATCTTCTGTGCCCTGTACGCGTTTTCTACTTTTATGCATCTGAATCCAAGCATAGGTTCAGAGCATGAGGTCCAGAAGCTCAGAAACATGATTTTATTATTTATTGTTTTTACCCTCTGCAATATTGTCTGGGCCGCCTGCGAGGGCGGGCTGATACATATCCCGGCTCTCCTCTCTCTGGCTGTGAGCGCGCTTCTTGTTATGTCTCTGACCTTTGGCTGTTATTTCTGGTTCCTCTTTGTTGAGGCACGGCTCCATCCGGACCGGAGCTATTCAGCCATGACGAGGATGCTCTGCCTTGTGCCGGCAGCCGCCATTGCACTGATGGATGCGCTCTCCATTTTTACCGGCTGGCTGTTTACCCTCGACAGCAGGGGCCTCTACACATCGACCGATGCATTTATCATTCAAAGCATTGTGAATTTCGGCTACCTGCTTATTCCGACCGTCGAGTTTTTTATCAGGGCTGTCCGCACCGATTCGCGGGAAATGCGGAAGGAATATCTGACCTATGGAATCTATATGATTGTGCCTCTGACTTTTGGCTATTTTGAAGACTGCTTCCCCACTGTTCCAGTGCTGGAGCTCTCGATCTTTCTGATGATTCATGTATTCTTTGTTACAATCCAGGATTTGCAGATTCACAATGACGCGCTTACCGGGCTCAATAACAGACAGAGACTCTATTCCTATATGCGCGACACCCTGCCCGCCGCCTCGGAAAAAAGACCTCTCTTTCTTTCGATGATCGATATCGATTCCTTTAAATCGGTAAATGATAAATACGGCCATATCGAAGGAGACAGGGCGCTGAAGGCAGTGGCCCGCTCGATTATGAAGGTATCGGGCAGCTGCGGTGCCTTTGCAGCCCGCTATGGCGGCGATGAGTTCTGCATTGTCTCTGCCTCGGATCCGGCCGAGATGCGCAAGGCACTCGACAGCGCGCTGGCAGAGGCATCACAGGGTCTCCCCTGTGAAATACATGTGAGCATGGGCTATACCGAATGCCGCGGAAGGGAAAAAGATCCACCTCTTATAATTGGCCGCGCGGACTACAAGCTCTATGAGGAGAAAAAAACAAAGCACGGCAGCCCGATCAGTTCTGTCTGATATGGAACCCATCCGGCAGCGCTGGGACTGCAAGAAGAGGGGAAACAGACTGATCTGTTTCCCCTCTTTGATTTTTAGCTGATTTGGGCTGTCGGACCGGGACTGTTACCAGATTTTTATTCTGGCTTCCGGAGCCATATACATAGGATCCCCTTCCTTGAGATCAGGATAGGCGATATAGAAGGTGTCTGTATTCCTGACAACCAGATTTACCCGCGCCTCATTGGGGGAATGGGTATCATTGGCGATCAGCATCTTGGCATATTCAGGCTTCATGAGCTCGGCCCAGATGCGCCCATAGCTTTCGTAATATTTCCTGAGTTCGGCGGGATCATCTCCCACGAGGGATGAACTTACGGCGACTCCGCCAAGGTCGGCGATATTCTCTCCGGCGGTGAGATCGCCATTGATATGAATGCCGTCCATAACAACGAAGCCGCTGTACAGGTCTTTTACCTGCTGGGCCTTGGCCATGAATTTTTCGTAATCTTCTTTGGCCCACCAGATATTGTGATTGCCATTTTCGTCGTACTGGGCGCCTGTATCATCGAAGCCATGGCTGATTTCATGGCCGATTACGGCCCCAATGGCTCCTAAATTCTCGGCGCGGCTGCGATGTGCATCATAGAAGGGCGGCTGCAGTATGGCGGCCGGGAAATTGATATCGTTATAGTTGGGATTGTAAAAAGCGTTTACTGTCTGAGGCGTGGTAATCCACTCAGTCTTGTCTGTGGGTTTGCTGAGCACATCGAGACTGTGCTGATAATCGACAGCATTTATGGTCAGGACATTGTCGATTAGTACTCCGCCTTCTGAGGGGCCCTTTATTTCGAGGCTGTTGTGGTAGTCTGGCCACTTGTCGGGATAGCCTATTTTGAGGGCCATTTTGGCAAGTTTCTTCTTGGCGGCGGCCTTGGTCGGAGCGCTCATCCAGTCGAGAGCATCGATGCGTTTTGCATATTGCGCCTTGATATCGTTTACAATTGACTCAACATCTTTTTTCGCGGCCGGGTTGAAGAAATTCGCGGCGTAGAGCTTGCCAAACTCATCGGGCAGAAGGCTCTGTGCAAGATCGCTAGCAATCCGCTCGTCGGTTTTCCGTGCCGCAATTCCCCTGATGCTGTTCTGGTAATCCAGTTTGAAGTTTCTCATATCCATAGTGAGATAGCTGGAATAGAAATCGAGAAGAGCTGCCTCTGCGTATTTCTTAAGCAGAGGCAGATTTGCCGGCACAAGCACAGAGTCAATTTTGCGCATGGCCGCGGGCTCATAGACGATATAATGATCCTGCCCGCCCATTCCGCTCTGGACGGCGAGATCGAGCAGATCGACATTCTTCATGAGCCCCTTGAGCTGCTCCGGAGTAAAGATATTGTGATATTTATCGAAATCACGCTGTTCGACTGCAGTGAGCCCGGGGCCGGCGAGTTCTTTATTAAAATTGAAAATATCTTCGGCATCCTTCTGCGCCTCGCTCTGGCTCTCGCCAGCAGCAGCCAGAAGACCCGCGATGAGCTTTCTATAGGCCACATGCATATCCTCACGGCCGGGATCCTCAATGTCGCCCTTGCTCATTCCAGTATAGGCACTGTTGATAATTGCTTCCTGTCTGGATGAATCGAGTTCGTCTCCTGCTTCCTCAAAGGTAAAAAGGATTCCGCTGCCGAAGCTGCTCTGAAGTTTTTCGAGAGCGTCGATATAGGCAGGAATATCGGAGGCATTCTTTATTGCATCAAAATAGGGCTGGAGATTCCCAAGCCCGGCCTTATTCCGTCCGGCACTGTCCAGAGCGCAGAGATAGAGGTCGGCTATTTTCTGATCGTCGGAGCCTTCCTTAAGGCTCTTTCTGTTTTTGACCGCGGCATTCAGAAGAGAGCCGAGGCTGGTGCTCGATTTTTCGCGGAGCAGGTAAAAGGGCCCCCACCATGGGCTGTCCGATGGGATCTTTTTATCCGCGAGATAGGCTTCATTTATGTACTTATAATAATTGCTTTTATAGGATACGGCTGGTACCGCATTTTTCCCGGCTGAGGCTGTGCCAGCACAGGATGCAAGGACCAAAGCCATAATGCCCGCAAGCGCCAGGGCTGACAGTTTCCGCATAGAACCTCCTCTGTGCATACGCCAAGACTAACTGGCTCCAAGTCTTGTGCTTTGCATCCGCTTTTGCAAGTTTTTTGCAGAGGAAAATGCGGCAATTAAATAAGGAGGTTTCCGCGTTTCAGACGCCGATAAGCGATTCCTCGATGTCGAGAAGAGCGGCGAAGCGGTCTGTAAGAGCCCTGATGTAGCCGGGACCAGTCAGATCTATGCCGAGGGTTCTGAAAAGCTCAATGCTGCTCTGGCTCGAGCCTGCGCTGAGAAAGCGCTGATATGAGGCCAGAAGGGCTCTGTCCCCCGCGGCAATCCGGCCTGCCACGGAACAGGCTGCGCAGACATCTACCGCATAAGAATAGAGATAATAATTATAATAGAAATGAGGGATGAGGGCCCAGAAGCTGGCCTCAGGCTCAGCCTGTTCATATCCAGGATAGTAGATGGCGCTGATTTTCAGATAGAGGCTGCTGAGAGCCCGCGCGGTGAGAGCCTCGTTCTTTTCGGAGAACCGGTGGTATTCACGCTCGAAGTCGGCATAGAAGACCTGGCTGAAAAAAGTATTGCGCAGGAGATTGAGCTCCTGCTGGACAAAGAATAGCTTCTGCCCGGGAGAGGCTGCCTGGCCGATGAGCCAGTCGGCGAGGAGTATCTCGTTGGCGATGGAACAGACTTCTGTGCTGAGGGGCTGGACATCGCGGCTGGCTTCGCTCTTCTGGGCCGCATAGGAGCGGGCCTGATGGACAGCGTGGCCAAGCTCATGTGCAAGGGTCGAAACACTGCCGTAATCTCCGGTGAAGTTGCTGAGTATCCAGGGATGGATGTCGATTGCGCCGCCCGAATAGGCGCCTGTGGCCTTGGCGGGAGCCGGGCAGAGATCTATCCAGCCTTCCGAAAAGGCCTTTTTCAGTGTGCTGACATAGTCAGTGCCGAGCACAGAGAGGGCTCCCTCTATGGCTCTCTGGGCATCCTCATAGCTGTAGGAAGGCGCGGCTGTCTTTCCTATTGGCGCGACCTTGTCCCAGGTGTAGAGCCTGTCGAATCCGAGGGCCCTTCGGCGGATATCGAATTCGCGTCTGAGTATGCCCGAATTGGCGCGTGCCCCTTCGATAAGGCACTCATAGACAGAGGGGTCGAGTTCGCTCTGCTGCATCTGGCTGTCGAGAAGGGAGGCGTAACGGTGCTGGCGGGCGAGCTGCTCGCTGAGGATAGCATAGGAGCTGAGGTTCTGGGCAAAGGTACCGGCATAAGAACTCACCGTGCCGAGAAAGGTTCTGTAGTAGGTTTCGCGGTATGCGCGGTCGGGACTGTGCATCGCATGCGAATAGTTCGCGTAGTTGGCCATGACTTCGCGGCCGTCGGGGTCCTGTACTGTACGCCAGGGCATTTCGGAATAGCTCAGTGTTGTGAATACATTCTGAATATTGTTGAGTGCCTCGTTTGAAGGCGCGAGCAGGGCCTCGTCTCCGTCGGAAAGGCAGTGCCCTGCCCTCTGCTGGATAAGGCCGAGAGTCCGGCGCCAGGGAATGAGGGCCGGGGCGGAGAGAAGCGCATCCCAGAAGGATCTGTCTTTTGAGAGAAGGAAGCTGCGGAGAGAGCTCTGGATAAGGGAATAGTCTACAAAGATATTCTGGGCGCGGACTCTCTGGGCAGCGGCTGCTGGATCGCGGGCGTCGAGGTCGGCCTTCTGGCTGGCATAGCTCTGGATATGATTGACGCGCCGGGTGATGGCGTCGAGTCCGCCGAAGAGGACGGCCAGGCTTTCGGGGCTGTCCACAGTCTGCATTCGGGCGCGGAAAGCAGGAAAAATCTCAGTGTCGAGGGCCGCCGCCTCGGTATTGAAATCCCCATCTGTGGCAAATATCTCAGAAAGATTCCATCTGCTGTCCATGCAGTCCTCTCCTCTGACTGCATTATAGCACGGAGGGACCGAGTGACAGCTTTTATTCGCCTCTGGAGCGCCAAATCTTCTGCTCAGACAGCAGCTTCGAGGCGGCTCTGAATTTCGCGGCAGACCTGGTCGGCAGAGATAGGCTTGGAAATATAGCCATTCATGCCCGATTCAAGACAGAGCTGGACATCTTCGGCAAAGGCGTTGGCTGTCATCGCAATTATCGGAATAGTCTTCGCATCGGGGCGCTTCAGGGCGCGGATAGCCCGCGTCGCCTCAAGCCCATCCATAATGGGCATACGCATATCCATGAGTACACAGTCGAATGCGCCGGGCGCGCTTTGGGAGAACATGCGGAGTCCCTCGGCGCCATCCCCCGCAATGCTGACTACGAGGCCCTTGCCTTTGAGAATGACGGAGGCGATCTCGGCGTTGAGTTCGTTGTCTTCGCAGAGAAGGACTCTGCGGCCCTTGAGATCTGCGCCCGGCAGTGCGGCCCCGGCCTGTTCCAGAGCTGAGGGCCCGGCTTCGGCGAAGCGCAGTCTGACAGTAAAGGCTGTGCCCCTGTTGGGCACGCTCTGGACTTCGATAGTTCCGCCCATAAGGGCGACAAGCTGTTTGACGATGGAAAGCCCCAGGCCTGTGCCGACGGATTCGTATCCAGGGCGCATCTCCTGGGAAAATGGCTCGAAAATATGCGGAAGATAGGATGCGGCCATTCCAATGCCGTCGTCCCGGACAGTGACTGTATAATCAAACTGCCGTGGAGATGGCTGAGCCCCGGCGCCGCCTGCGGCCGGGACAGCAGCGGCGGGCGCGCTTGGCTTTGGGGCCTGATCCGGATCCGCCGGCTCTTCGGCTATTGTGTACCATATATGGCCCCCGGAGGGGGTGTATTTGACGGCGTTCGACAGCAGGTTGAGGAATATCTTCTCGAGTTTGAGCCTGTCGGCCATTATTGTGCGCCCCGGTACGCGGGGGCTGTCGACAATAAGTTCAATGTTTTTGTTTCTGGCAGCGCCGCGGATTGTCGAAGCCACTGATTCGACGAGTTCAGATATTCTGCAGGGTTCCAAATTGAGAATGAGTTTGCCGCTGCCATCTCGACCCGAGCATGTTCAAGAACCGCATCGTGCTGTTCGGTTTTTCCGCGCCGGGCCTCCTCGACATGCGGCCGTCGCCGGTGGCCGGCGTGACCTCGGGGGTGGAAATCCACGCCCAGACCCTGGCCAGCCTTTTGGACAACGATTTCCTGCGCCGCGCCCCCGAAGGCGCGGCCTGGGTCATGGCCGGTCTGTTCGGCCTGCTGGCGGGCATCGCCGTGTCCCTGACCGGCGGGGCCGGCAGCGGCGCCCTGACCATCCTGCTCTTTCTGCCCCTGCCCGCCCTGGTGGCCCTGACGGCCCAGGCCCTGGGCCTGTGGCTTCCCCTGGCCCTGCCCAACACGACGGTCGTCGGCAGCCTGGGCGTGGGCGTGCTCATCGCCTACGCCACCGAGGGCCGGCAGAAACGCTTCATCAAAACGGCCTTCCGCCAGTACCTGAGCCCGGACGTCATCGACCAGCTCATCGCCCATCCCGAGCGGATGAGCCTCGGCGGCGAGCTGCGCGAGCTGACCATCTTCTTTTCCGATCTCCAGGGCTTCACCGGCATCTCGGAAAAACTCGGCCCCCGGGAGCTGACCACCCTGTTGAACCACTACCTGACGGCCATGACCGACATCATCCTGGCGGAAGGCGGCACCGTGGACAAATACGAGGGCGACGCCATCATCGCCTTCTGGAACGCGCCCCTGGACCAGCCCGACCACGCCCTGCGGGCGGTCAGGGCGGCCCTGCGCTGCCAGGACAAACTGGCCGAGCTGCGGCCGGCCTTCCGCAAGCTGGTCGGCAAGGATCTCTTCATGCGGGTGGGGCTCAACACCGGCCGGGCCGTGGTCGGCAACATGGGGTCCGATTCGCGCTTCGACTACACCATGCTCGGCGACGCCGTGAACCTGGCCTCGCGCCTGGAGGGCGTGAACAAGCAGTTCGGCACCTTCACCATGATCTCCCAGGCCACCCGCGACGCCGTGGGCGAGACCCTCGCCTCCCGGGAAATCGCCCGGGTGGCGGTGGTCGGCCGGGCCGAGCCGGTCACGGTCTACGAACCCCTGTGGCCCCAGGCCGCCGCCGCCCGGCAGCAGGACCTGACAGCCTTTGCCCGGGCCCTGGCCGCCTTCACGGACGGCGATTTCCAAACGGCCCTGGATGCGTTTACGCCCCTGGTCGACCGGGATCCGGCCGCCGTCGCCTATGCGGCCCGCTGCCGCCATTGTCTGGAAGCGCCGCCCGAGGACTGGTGCGGCGTGTGCGTTCTGACCGTGAAATAGCCGCCGGCTAGGGCGCGGCCGAGGACAGGATGCCCGTCAGCACGTCGGGGTGGGACACGATCACGGTGCCGGGGCAGACCGCCCTGGCCCGGGCGGCCAGGTCCTCCCGGTCCGTGACGAACAGACAGCGCGTGTCCTGACTGCGGGCGGCCAGCGCCGCCAAAAGGGGAATCCCGGCCGAGCCGCCGCAGCACGCGAGGTGCGGCCCCCGGTCGAGATGAAGGTCCAAACCCGCCTCCACCAGGCGCAGCCCCTCCTCCGGCGCGAATTCCCGCCAGACGTCCTCCCGGGCGGCCGTCGGCACGATGGCCACGTCCAGGCCGTCGTCCTCCACCCGGAAATGGATACGCTCGGGGTCCACGGCATCCACCACGTCGTGGATATGTTCGAGCAGGGACAGGGACAATTCCTCGTCCACGCTCTCCCTGTCGTCCTGCCGGGCCACGATGGTCTCGCCCCGGCAAAACTGCACGCCCGACCCGACATAGCCGAACACCCGCCAGAACGGATCGGCCAGCAGGTCGGCCAACCGGGCATTGATGGAGGTCAGCAGGGCGTCCTTTTCCGACGACAGCGGGGCCTCGCCGGCCCGGCCGTCGGCCGTCCGGTACTGGCGGCCCTCGGAGCCGGCGAAGGCGAACACCCCGGACGGCATGGTGAGCTGCCCGTCCAGGCCCGAAGGCCCCAGCGGGGCGGTGGTCCACAGCAGCGGCCGCCCGGCCCGGGCCAGGGCGAACCGGGTCAAGGCCACGGCGTTCCAGGCCGGCTGCACGGCCGAGGCAAAACGCTGGCCGAAGGCCCGCAAGGCCCCGTCGCCGTCGTAAAAAAGCACGTTGCAGCGCAAATCCGACACCAGGCGCAGCCCGCGCGAAACCGCTTCCCGAAACCCGTGATGCTGCCGGCCCAGATGCTTGAGCAGGGCTTCCCGTCCCTGTTCCAGGTAGACGACGTCGTTTTCCACCTGCGCCCGTTCCTCGGACAGGTCCAGGGTGGCCATCTGGTCCTCGGCCACTTCCAAGGGGGCCCGGCCATCGCGGCCGCCGGCCTCTTCCAGGTCGGAGAGGGCCTGGAGCAAGGGGGGCAGGGTTTCGCCGGGCACGGGGCGGCCGGCCAGGATGGCGGCGGCGGCCTGGGTCCGCGCCGCGGCGGTCTCCGCCATGAGGGAGACGAAGGCGTCGAGCGTGGTCAGATCGCGGGGAGGTGGCAGGTGATGCTTCATGGGAAATTCCGGTGGGCTATTTCATCAAAAAGGGACGGTCTTGGGAAAGGGAAAAGTGGGGCGTTTCCCGCAAGCCGCGCATTCTTCAAAGAAAATCCGTACGAAAGCCATCCTTCCCGCCGTTGTATTTCGGCAACCGCTGCTGTAATTTGCCGCCCCACACGTTTCCTGCAAGGAGAATCATCATGCCGCATGCTCCCGAAAAATGGCTGCCTGCGTTGCTTGTCGCACTGATCCTTGTTTCGAGTCTGGGCGCCCCGGCACCGGCCGACGCCCAGGGCCCCCCGCCCGGCGCGCCCTGCCCGCGCGGCTATCATTGGGCCGGCATGCGCGGCTGTTGGCCGAATCGGCCCGACATCCCGACGCTGTGCCCCCAGGAAATGGCCTGGAGCGGCGGCCGCTGCCGGCCCATGCGTCCCGCGCCCGTACCGCCGCCCCCGCCGCCCGCGGCCTGCCCGCGCGGCTATCACTGGGACGGCCCGCGCGGCTGCTGGCCGAACCGGCCCGACGTCCCGCCGCTGTGCCCGCCGCACATGGCCTGGAGCCACGGTCACTGCCAGCCCATGGGGCCGGGCCGCACGCCACCGCCGGCCTATTAAACCGCTTCACGATGACGACGCATCGACTGCGGTCCCCCGCCACGGGCGGACCGCAGCCGACCGTCTTTGCCCGACGGAACGCCACGCGCTTCGGGCGGCCACGCTTCCCGCTACTCGTCCATGCGCCCGAGATAGGCGGCCACGGTCTCCTGATCGATGGTCAGGGTCGGGCCCTTGTCGGTCCGGGCGAATTTGGGGGAATGGGAGGGATCGTATTCGTGAGGGGCGATCAGCCCGTTGAAAATCTCGCGCAGGGCCCGGGCGCCGATGCGGCTGTTCTTGGCCGCCGCCTCGGCAATGGCGGACAGGGCCACGTCCGTGACCAAAAGCCGGATGCCCATGTGCCGGAAATACTCCATGGAGAGCCGCAGCGGCGAATTGGCCGCGCCGATCAGGATCTGCCGCAGCTCTTCCTTGCCGAGCTCCTCCAGCATGGCGATGGAGCCGAATCGGGAAATGAACTGGGGCATCATGCCGTAGACGAACAGGTCGGCCAGCCGCAGATAGTCCCGCAGCCGAAACCGGGCCACCGTGCGCACGGACATGGAGCCGTCGGGCCGTTTCTCGACTTCCGACACCTCCTTGAGCCGGCGGTCGTCGCGGCGGTTGACGATCTGGCCGTAGACCTGATCGTAGAGCTCCTCGAAGGCCCCACCGCAGATAAAAAGCATCTTGCCCGTGTCCAGGGTCAGCTCGGCCTCCGCCTCCCGACCGTTTTCCCAGACCGTGGTCCGGTAGAGAAACTGCTCGCCTTCGAGCAGGGTCAGCAGCGCGTACTGGGTGGTGATGCCCTCCACATTGGGCTTGCCGGAAATCCGTCCGGAAATCTTGTCCACCTCGTCCACGCAGACCGTGGCGTTTTCGAGATAGCCGCGCAGCTCCTCGGCCGACAGGCGCGTGCCGAAAAGCACCCGGGCCCGGGCCTCCAGCTTGCGGAACAGTCGGGTAGTGCGGTCCTCCCCCTCCATCTCGGCCGCCAGGGTGTTGGCGTTGATGATGATCATCACCCGAAAGCGCCGCAGCGCCTCCATGGTCTCGTAATAGGCGACAATGGCCTGCATGAGGGTGGTCTTGCCGGTGCCGGAATTGCCGATCAACAGCACGTTGGGGGCCGGCAGGCCATGAATGTGCTTGTAGAGGGAGACGCTGATGCGACGCAGCAACTCGGCCTGGCCAAGCACCCGCGTGGCCAGGAAGGCGTCGATATCCGTGGGGAGGGACTGCTTTTCCATCCAAAATTCCTTGAACTTTTGTCTTTTTTATACCCATCCGCCTTTTCGGACAAGGCTGCGGCGCTTGGTTTTCCGGACCATACCTGCTAAAAGGCGGCTTGCCGTCTTCCCCGGCAGCAACCGCAACCCCCCCAAAATAGGCATGCCCCATTTCAACATCGCTGATCTGGCTCTGGCGCTTCTCTGGCTGTATTGCAGCTTCCGGGGGTATCTGCGCGGTCTGGTCAAGGAAATCGGCTCGCTGGCCGCCATCGCCCTGGGCTTTTATTGCGCCGGCACCTATCACAATACCATGGCGCCCAACCTGACGCCGTACATCTCGGGCAACTACGCCGGCACCGCCGCCTACCTCATCATCTTTACCGTCACCCTGCTCGGGGTCTGGTTTCTCACCCTGGCCGTCTCCGGCGTCGTCAAGATCACCATGACGGAATGGGCCAACCGCTTTTTCGGCGGCGCCTTCGGCCTGCTCAAGGGCGTCCTCATCACCGCCGTCATCCTGTTTCTCATCCAGCTGGCCGCGCCCCATCCGGACTTTCTCAAGGGCTCCCGGCTGGTGCCGGTCCTGGAACAGTTCACCTCCCGGTTCGTCCGGTACATCCCCCCGGACATCCATCAAAAATTGCGCGCCTGGACCAAGAACATTCCCGCGGGCACGGCGCCCGCGGACAAGCCCAAGACGCTGCCTCGGCCCAATCTGACGGCGGCAGCCGCCACGCCGGACAAGGCGGCCGAAGCGAAAAAATCCGAGCCGGCCAAGGCCGCCACGGCCAAACCCGCAGCCGCGCCCGCCGGCAAACCGTCCGCCACCGCTCGGAAAAAGACACCTGCGCCGACCGCCGGCGCGGAGAAACACCATGAATGAACCAGCTGGCAACGCCGGCGCCCTGGCCCGCCTCCAGGGCGTGATCGACACCCTGCTCGGCCCTGAGGGCTGCCCCTGGGACCGGACGCAAACGCCCCAGACACTGTGCGACTACATCATCGAGGAAGCTTTCGAGCTGGTGGACAGCATCCGCGCGGACGATCCTCCGGGCATGGCCGAGGAACTGGGCGACGTCATGTTCCTGCTGCTGTTCGTGGCCACCTTGTCCGGCAAGACGGGCGCCTTCACCCTGGCCGACGCCCTGGAATCGGAAACCGCCAAGATGATCCGCCGGCATCCCCATGTCTTCGCCGACGCGAAGGTGGAGACCCGCGACCAGCTCCTGGCCAATTGGGAGCGCATCAAGCGGGCGGAAAAGCCGGAGGGGCAGGGGCTTTTCGCCAGCCTGCCCAAGGGCCTGCCGCCGCTGCTCAAGGCCTATCGCATCCACGCCAAGGCGGCCCGGGCCGGTTTTACCTGGCCGGACGACGCGGCCATGCGCGCCAGCCTGGAAGCCGAGCGGAGGGAATTCGAGGCGGCGGCGGCCAGCGGCGACACCGCGGCCATGGCCGAGGAATTCGGCGACTACCTGTTCAGCCTGGCCGAATACGGCCGCCGGCTGGGGCTCAAGGCCAATTCCTGCCTGGACGGGGCCAACAACAAATTTCTCACCCGCTACCGGGCCATGGAGGCCCTGGCGAAAAAACGCGGCCTCGACCTGGGAACCCTGGACATGGACGCCAAAAACGCCCTGTGGGAAGACGTCAAAAAGGGCGTTTCCGCCTAACGGACGCCCGACCGCCGTTTCCCGGGCATCTTGTCACGATCAGCTCCTGCGTCTACAAGGGAAAGATGCAGGTACACCCCGCCCGTGTCCGGCTCCTCTCTCCCCACCCCCCAGGGAACGGCCCGGTGGTCTTGTGGCTTTCCCGCGACCAGCGCGTCGCCGACAATTGGGCGCTGGACTACGCGGCCGAACGGGCCAAGGAAACGGGCACGCCCCTGGTGGCCGTCTTCTGCCTGGTCCCGGACTTTCCCGAGGCGTCGGCCCGGCACTACCGGTTCATGCTGGCCGGTCTCGCCGAAACCGAGACCGAACTGCGCGCCCGCTTCATTCCCCTGCGGCTCCTCATCGGCGATCCGGCCGTCACGATGCCGGCCTTTCTCAAGGCCATCGCCGCCGGCTGCTGCGTGACGGACTTCGATCCCTTGCGCCCTAAACGCGCCTGGAAGCACGCCGTGGCCCGGGCCTTTCCCCGCGCCCTGACCGAGGTGGACGCCCACAACGTGGTGCCCTGCTTCACCGTCTCGGCCAAACGCGAATACGCCGCCGCCTCCCTGCGGCCGAAGCTGCTGCGGCTGCTGCCCGAATTTCTGGAACCCTTCCCGGAACCGCCCCTCTTCCCGGCGGGGAATCTGGCCGGCTGGGCGCCCGTCGACTGGGCGGCGACTGCTGCCGTCGCCGGGACCGATCAGGCCGTGCCGCCGGTCTCCGCGCCCCGGCCCGGATCGGCCGCCGGCCTGGCCCGGCTGCGGCGTTTCATCGAGGACAAGCTGCCGGACTATGCCGCCCGGCGAAACGACCCCAACGCCGACGCCACCTCCGGGTTGTCGCCCTTTTTCCACTTCGGCCAGCTTGCCCCCCAGCGGGCGGCCCTGGCTGCCCTCGCGGCCAAGGTCCACGCCCCGGCCGGCGCCGACGCCTTTCTGGAAGAGCTGATCGTGCGCCGGGAACTGGCCGACAACTACTGCCATTACGAACCGGGCTACGACACCTTCGCCGCCCTGCCCGCCTGGGCCCGAAAGACCCTGACCGCGCACGCCGGCGACACCCGGCCCTACCTGTACGCCCAAAAGGAACTGGAAGCCGCCGCCACCCACAGCCCGCTCTGGAATGCGGCCCAGCGCCAGCTTGTCCGGGAAGGCCGCCTGCACGGCTACATGCGCATGTACTGGGCCAAAAAAATTCTGGAGTGGTCGGCCAGCCCGGAAGCGGCCCTGGCCACGGCCCTCCATCTCAACGACCGCTACGCCCTGGACGGCCGGGACCCCAACGGTGTCGCCGGCGTCCTCTGGTCGGTGGGCGGCCTGCACGACCGGCCCTGGGCCAACCGGCCGGTCTTCGGCCAGGTACGCTACATGAATGCCCGGGGCTGCCGCCGCAAATTCGACGTGGACGCCTATATCGCCCGTTACCCGGCATGACCGCATATCCTCGGAGGTGCGCATGAAACTCGGTCTGATCGGACTCGGCCGCATGGGCGGCAATATGGCCAGACGGCTGGTCCGGGGCGGCATCGCCGTCGCGGCCTACAACCGTACGCTCCAAAAGGCCCTGGATTTCGCGGCCGAGGAAGGCCCCTTGGCCAGCGCGGCCGAAAGTCTTGCCGCACTCGTGGCCATGCTGCCGGCCCCGCGCATCGTCTGGCTCATGCTGCCGGCAGGCCAGACCACCACCAGCTATTTCGAAAACCTGCTCGCCTTGCTCGCCCCCGGCGACCTGATCGTCGACGGCGGCAACAGCCACTATCCCGACGACCTGCGCCGCAGTCCCCAGGCGGCCGCCCGGGGTGTCGCCTACTGCGACGCCGGCGTCAGCGGCGGGGTCTGGGGGCTGACCGAGGGCTACTGCATCATGGTCGGCGGCGAACCCGGCCAGGTGGCCCGCCTCACCCCGGCCCTCAACGTCCTGACCGCGCCGGGCGGCTTCCTGCACACCGGACCCGTGGGCTCAGGGCATTACGTCAAAATGGTCCACAACGGCATCGAATACGGCCTGATGCAGGCCTATGCCGAGGGCTTGGCCCTGCTCGACGCCTCGCCGTTCGGCCGGGACCTGGACCTGCCCGCCATCTGCGACCTGTGGAACCACGGGTCGGTGGTGCGCTCCTGGCTGCTGGAACTGGCCGGCCGGGCCCTGGCCGCCGATCCGGGGCTCAGCTCCCTGACGGGCTATGTGGAGGATTCGGGCGAGGGGCGGTGGACCGTGGAGGCGGCTCTGCAAAGCGCCGTACCCGTGCCGGTCATCGCCCAGGCCCTGATGGAACGCTTCCGCTCCCGGCAGGGCAACGCCTTCCAGGATCGGGTGCTGGCCGCCTTGCGCCAGCAGTTCGGCGGCCATGCCGTCCAGAGGCACGACCATGACTGATGCCGCCCAGCCGACGATGGCCGAGGTGGTCCTCGGCCGGCCGCAACGGCAGGAGGTGGCGCCTTCCTGCCGCTTCGACCAGATACGCGATCCCTTCACGGCCGTGATCTTCGGGGCCACCGGCGACCTGACCGCCCGGATGCTCGTGCCGGCCCTGGCCGCCCTGTGCGCCGGCCACCATCTGCCCGACCGGTTCGCCATCGTCGGCGCCGGCCGGATGGCGCTCAGCGAGGCGACCTTCCGGGGACGTCTGGCCCGGGCCGTGGCCGACCTCGGCGGCATGGCGCCCGAGGCCTGGGCGGCCCTGGAACCGCATCTCACCTACCGGCGGGTGGACTACGCCGATCCGGCCTCCTTCGCCGGTCTGGCCGCCTTCCTGGAGGCGCTGGCCGCCGACCGCGGCTTGGGCGGCAACCGCCTCTACTACCTGGCCGTGCCGCCGACCGCCTACGAGGACATTGCCGTCGGTCTGGCCGAGGCCGGACTGGCCGAGGAAGAAACCGGCTACGCCCGGCTGGTGGTGGAAAAACCCTTCGGCCGCGACCTGAAAACGGCGCAGGCCCTGGAAGCGGCCCTGCACACCCGGTTTCGGGAGGCGCAAATCTTCCGCATCGACCACTACCTGGCCAAGGAGACGGTGCAGAACATCCTGATGCTGCGCTTCGCCAACGCCATTTTCGAGCCGATCTGGAACCGCCGCTACATCGACCACGTGAGCATCCTGGCGGCGGAAAGCCTGGGCGTCGAGCACCGGGCCGCCTATTACGACCATTTCGGCGTACTGCGCGACATGTTCCAGAACCACATGCTCCAGCTGCTCGCCCTGTGCGCCCTGGAGCCGCCGTCGCTGTTCGAGGCCGATCTGGTGCGCGACGAAAAGACCAAGGTCTTCCGGGCCATGCGCCCCTTCGCCGAGGCCGATCTGGCCGACCGGCTGGTCCTCGGCCAGTACGGCCCCGGCCGCATCGACGGTCGGCCGGTGCCGGGCTACCGGCAGGAGCCGCTGGTGGACCCGGCCAGTACGACCCCGACCTTCGCCGCCATGCGCATCCAGGTGGACAACTGGCGCTGGCAGGGCGTGCCCTTCACGCTCATCTCGGGCAAGCGGCTGGCCGAGAAACGAACGGAAATCGCCATCCATTTCAAGCCGGTACCCTACTCCATGTTCCGGGGGAGCCTGGGCGACCCCATCACGCCCAACCGGCTGATCCTGCGCATCCAACCCAAGGAGGAAGTGAGCCTGACCTTCCAGGCCAAGGCGCCGGGGCCCATGTGCCTGCGGTCGGTGACCATGGCCTTCAATTACGCGGCCGACGCCCCGAGGCCCGGGCTGACCGCCTACGCCAAGGTTCTGCTCGACTGTCTGCTGGGCGACCAGACGCTGTTCTGGCGCCGAGACGGGATCGAGCTGTCCTGGAAATTCCTGGCGCCCATGCTGGAGAGCCGGACCAGCCGCCGCTTCCCCTACGCGGCCGGGACCTTCGGCCCCCCGGAAGCGGCCGGGCTGCTCGCAGACCACGGATTGGTGCCATGAGCGGACGCATCCAACGATTTACCGATCCCACCGCCTTTTTTACGGCGGGGCTCGAGGCCGTAAGCCGGACCGGCGCCCAGGCGGTGCAGGAACGCGGCCGGTTCCTGCTGGCCATATCCGGCGGCTCCTCGCCGCTGCCCCTCTACGTGGCCATGGCCGAACGCGGCCTGGGCCTGCCCTGGGAGGCCGTGCACATCTTCTTCGTGGACGAACGGCTGGTGCCGACCGGCGACCGGCGCAGCACCTTCGGGTCGGTGGCCCCCCTGCTTTTCATCCCGGCCCCCATCCCGGTGGACAACATCCATCCCATGCCCGTCACCATCCGGCCGGCCGAACGGGCCGCCGCCATCTATGAAGAGGAAATTCGGGAGGTTTGGGGCGGTAACGGTCTCGAAACGCCCCAGCTCGATCTGGTGCTGCTCGGCATGGGCCCGGACGGGCACACGGCCTCGCTGTTTCCGCACAGTCAAGCCCTTGGGGAAACCGACCGGCTGGTGGTGCCGGTGCCGCCGCCGACCACGGCGGAGCCCCGGGTATCCCGGCTGACCATGACCCTGCCCCTCGTCAACGCCGCCCGGAAGGTGCTGTTCCTGGTCGCCGGCCAGGGCAAGGAACAGGCCTTGACCGACGTCATGTTCGGCCTGCCCGACCCGGCCCGGCCGGCCAGTCTGGTCCGGCCAGCGGACGGCGCCGGTTGGCTGCTGCTCCTGCCCTGACGGGGTCGGTCGCGCCGGCCTAGCTGAAGTAGGTCGCCGAATCCTTCCCGAGCATGCTCAGGAAGAAATTGCTCGACGAATCGCTGCTGGAGCTGTCGGTGAGCTGCTGGAGATAGGCGGAATATCCGTTGGCGCGCACCAGGGAGGCCGTCTGGTTGCTGGTGTAGCTCTTGGCCAGGGTGCAGTTGTCGGCCAGGGTGTTGAAGGCCTCGGTCAGGGTGGAGGAATCCGCGAAAATCTGCTCGATGGCATCCTTGTCGTCGTTGTCGCCCACCACCGTGACGTTGCCGTCGCTGTCGCGGGTGAGCGTGATGGTCTGGCTGACGTCGATGCCCGCCTTGGCGAACTTGGTGGCCAGGGCGCTGGTCAGGTGCTGTTGCAGAATCTCGTTTTTGGCATTGAGCTGAAGGGTCGGACTGATCAAGCCGCTGCTGCTGGAATCGGACATGGACAACGCCGCGGAGGACCAGTCGGCCGTATCCTCGCCGGAATTGGCGGTGGTGACGGTGCCGCTCGTCTTCTTGGTGGTCGAGCCGGAGCTGATCTGCATCTGCTGGGTTGTCGTGTCATAGCTGGTATAAATGTCCATGACGTCCTCCCGTGGGGCGTGCCCCAAGCGGCACATGCAAGGAGGATGCCTGGAAAGAATTGCCGACCGGCTCAGCGCACCTTGCCCATGAGATAGGGCACGGGGTCCAGACCGTGAGACGCCGGGTCCAGGGCCTCGGCCACGGCCAGGTCCGGGAATTGGCCGGAACGCAAATCCCGCCGGGCCGGCGGCTGCATGGGCCGCATGTCGGCATCGAAGGCCACCAGGATTTCCGGCAACAACGGCCGGGCCGGATTGGACGTACGGACGAAGCCGTATTCGCCGTTGGTCAAGCGCACGAAACTGCCGACCGGGTAGGGTCCCAAAAACTTGATGAAGCGCTCGGCCAGCCGCACGGGGAAATCCCGGCCGCGCATGCCGTGAATGACGGCCAGGCTTCGGGTCGGCAGCATGGGCCCCTTGTAGCTGCGCCGGCTGGTCATGGCATCGTAGACGTCGGCCACGGCCAGAATGCTGCCCCAGGGGTGGATGGCATCGCCGACCAGCCCCTTGGGATAGCCCGAGCCGTCGAACCGCTCGTGGTGCTCGGCCACCCCCCGCAACACGCTTTCCGACAGGGGCAAGCCCCACAGAATATCCCGGCCGAGGAGCGGATGCCGCTTGATCTGCAGGAATTCCGCCTTGGTCAGCCGGCCCGGCTTGTTGAGGATGGTGTCGGGGATCCTGGCCTTGCCCACGTCGTGGAACAGCCCGGCCAGGCCCAGCTCCTTGAGCTGCGCGGGCAACAGCCCCAGATAGACGCCGAAGGTCGCGGCCAGGACCGAGACGTTGACCCCATGGGTGAAGGTGTAGGCATCGTGGTGGCGCAGCTTGCACAGGGTGAGCAACGCATCGGGGTTGCGCACCGCGCTGCCGATGACCGTATCCACCATGCCCGAGCAGGCCCGGACGTCGATCTCCCCGCCGGCCTGGACGTCGCGCAGCATGTCCCGGGCGATGAGCAGGCAGTCATGGTAGACGACCTCGGCCACCGCCAGTTCCTCCTCCAGCGGCGTCCGCTCCCGCGACTCCGACGGCGACTCCGGGAGTGTCGACGGTGGCGGCCCGGCGTCGATCGGGACCGCGGACCCCTTCTCGGTGTCGACGAAAGCCTCCAGATAGCCCGCCTGCTGGATGGCCAGGAGGGTCTGGGAAGAGCGCACGACGCCCTCCTGGCTGTAAAGATACGGATGTTCCAGCCAGGAAAGACCGGTATCGACCACATGCATGCCGACCGACAGGTCGGCAATCGCTATCTTGCACAACACGGGAGTGATCCGCCTCCGCAATCTCCGAGACGACACACCAGCGAGCCGGAAGGTTCCAGCTCTTCGGACGCACCAGCCTATTGCCGCTTGGGGACGACGCTCGACTCGCCGACGATCCGGTATCCGTCCCCCTCCGGACGCAGCCCAAAGGTGTACACGGCCGTCCCCGAGACGGTCTTGCCGCCGTTGTCCAGGGTAAAGGCGACCGGCACCGTCACCCGCAGCTCGCCCGCTTCGGACGGTTCCGAAACCGTCGCCGCACCCGGCTTGTAGGTGCGCTTGGGCCAGCGGGAAAAGAGACGGACCTTGTCCTGGCGCACCACGTCCCGGCCGACCCGGCCCTTGGCGTCGTAATCGACCTTCTCGTCGTAGAGGTCGAGCAAGGCGTTCACATCCCCGGTGGCGCTTCGGGCGAACACGTTCGCCACGAAGGCCGTCACGGCCGGCGGTGCCAGGCGCACGGCCCCGGCCGCGCCGGGGATGGTCAGGGTGGCCCCGGCATCCAGACGGTCGGCGTCGTGCATCCCGTTGGCATCCATGATTTCCTGGACGCCGATGCCGAATTTGCGGGCGATGCGGGAAAGGCTGTCACCGGATTGCACCGTGTAGGTGATGCCGGCCGGCTTGGCGGGTGCGGCCTCCGCCGGGGCCGGGGCCGGCGTTTCCGGGGCGGCGGGCGGCGTGACGGCCGGCGTTGATGCTGCCGGGGCGGCCGGCGCAGTTTGGTCGGCCTGGGCCGGGGTTGCCGGCGAAGCGGCCGGAATCGGCGCGGCCGAGGCGGACGGCGCAGTCGGCATCGACGGGGCGGCGGCCGGGGCGGCCGACTGCGGGGCGGCCGACTGCGGGGCGGCCGGCGCCGCCAGCTTCTTGCCGGTCTGGCGGGCCTCGCGGAACCGCTTGTATTCCTTTTCCTCCAGCGCACCGTCGTGATTGGCGTCGGCGGCCAAAAACTCATCGACGGTCAGATCGGGGAAGGCGATGATCAGTTCCTCGAAAATGACCTTCCCGTCCTTATTGTAATCCACTTTATCGAAGGCTTTCCCGTCATTGCCGGAGCAACCGGACAGGAGCAGGAGCCCTGCGGCCAGGGACAACGCCAGCAAACGCCGTAACTGCATATCGCCTCCTCCCTCAGGGACGCGGCACGGCCCGCAACACCACCAGGGTGACGTCGTCGAGCCGGGGTTCCCCATGGCGAAAGGTATCCAAGTCATCCACCACGGCCTGGGCCACGGTCCGGGCGTCGGACGCCGCCTGGCGGCGCACGACCTCGCGCAACCGGGCCTTGCCGTACATCTCCCCGGAAGCGTCGCGCGTTTCCCAGATGCCGTCGGTGCCGCAAACGAGCACCCCGCCCGGCGGTAAACCGTCTAGTGTGTTTTCCTCATAACGCCAGCCGGCGTCAATGCCGAGCGGAATGCCCTTGCCGTCCAGTTCGACGAAGGCATCCCGGGCGGGATCGTAGAGCAGGGCCGGATCGTGGCCGGCCCGCACGTAATGCAGCGCCGGCCGGCCCGGAACGAACTCCAGGAAAAAAAGCGTCATGAACCGCCCCGTCATGCCCAAATCCTGGGCCAGCAGGCGATTGACGTCGCCCAGGACCGCGGCCGGCCCGCCGGGGAACTGGAGCCGCGCCCGCAAGAAGGCCCGGGCGCTGGCCATGAGCAGGGCCGCCTGGATGCCGTGTCCCGTGACGTCCCCCACGGCCACGCAGCAGGTCTCCCCGGCCCCGGCCGCGCCGGGGCGCAGCAGATAATCGTAGTAGTCCCCGCCGGTGGCGTCGCAGGGCAGGGAAATGCCGGCCAGCTCAAGGCCCGGCAGCGGCGGCGCGGTCTCGGGCCAAAATCCGTGCTGGACGCTGGCCGCCACCTCCATGTCGAATTCCAGCCGCTGCTTGGCCAAGGCGTCCCGGTGCAGCCGGGCGTTGACGATGGCCACCGCCGCCTGGGCGGCCAGCAGGCTGAAGGTCTCCAGGTCGTCATCGCCGAAGACGCCGCCGCCTTCCTTGTTGATGCCCTGGGCCACCCCCACCACCCGTTCCCGGTAGATGAGCGGCACGCAGAGCATGGAGCGGGTCCGGTAGCCTGTGAGCCTGTCCACGTCCTGATTGAAGCGCGGATCCTCGTACACGTCGGCCAGGATCAGCGGCGAGGCGGTCTCGGCCACCCAGCCGGCCAGGCCCTCGCCCCGGTCGAGGCGGAAGCCGGTCTGCAACTGGGCGCTGGCCGGGCCCTGGGCCACGGTAAAAACGAGCTGCCCCTGGCCGGGGCCGGGGGTGTCGTCAACCAGCAGCAGGCTGACGGTTTCCGCCGCCAGGGCCTGCCGGGACGTGGTCATGATGCGCTCCAGGACCTCGGAAAGATCCAGGGAAGCCGAGATGAGACGGGAGAGGGCGAAACAGCGCTTGAGGGAACCCAGACGATCGGCCAGACGGCCCGCCTCCCCCGCCGTTCGGTCGGACATGGCGTCTCCTTTGCGTTGCGCCGATACCGTAACGCAAAACGATGCCGACTGGCAAAGGCGACGGGGCGGCCGGGACGGCCCGGCCGCCGGAAGTTAGGCGGAGACGCCCTCCAGCAGGGCCAAGGCGGTGGTCTTCTCGTTCTGGAACCGGGACTGCACCGCCTGGCGCACCCGTTTGGTATGGCGGAAGAACTTGCGACTGCGGAGACGGTAGACTTCCTCGATCACGGATTTGTCAAAGTTCTGACTATCCGGTCCGGCGTCCGCGTTTTCGATGGCTTGGCTGAAAATCCGTTCGGCCCCGGCCGGTCCGTGCTGCACGGCCGTGCTCCACAGCACCTCGCGCAGGGCGTAGGAATGCTTGGTCACGTCCACGCCCGTGGTCAACACGATGCTCTTGACCGCCGGCGCATAGCTGAAGGTCCGGATGAACTCGTGCTGCAAGGCCTCGAACCGCTTGGGATATTTGGCGGAAATATCCTTCCAGACCGCCGGCATGGAGCCGGATTTCCCGCCGGTGTCGCTGGGGCCGGACGACTGGAGTCTGGAGGCGAGGTCAGGGGCCTTGTCCCGTAAGAACTTGATGAAAAGATCCATGGCCCCGGTCTTGGAGGCAAGCTGGAACTGGCCGTAGGACGTGCCGCCGGCCCGGTCGTAGCCGATGCAATCGATCTCGTTATTGGACTCGTACTTGGCGCTCAACAGCCCGGCCCGACGCTCCAGGGCCGAGGGCAGCACCTTGCCGGCGGCCAGGACCTTGGCCCGGGCCGAGGCCTCCCGGGTATTTTCCGCGAGCTGGTTTTCCGCCCCGGCCGCGGCCAACAGGAGTTCCTCCTCCCGCTTGGTGAAGCCCTTGCCGCGGGAGGCGGCCAGGGCCAGGCCCCGCAAGTGCCCCAGATCGTCCGGGTGGCGCGCCGACTTATTGACGGCCATGCGCACCGAGGACTTGTCCACGGCCCGGCGCAGGGTATAGCCCCCGCGCGGGGGCGACGAAGGCGTCTGTCCGGTGGTCGTGGCGGCTTGCTGCTCCATGGCCAGCCGGGAAAGCGTGGCCAGGGCATTGCCCTGGAACTGGTCCAGGCCGCCGCTCCCGCCCGTCAGGCCCTTGGTGGAGGCCTGGTAGCCGAGCATGGTCAGGGCCGCCGCCTGTTCCGAGGATTTTCCCTGGGAGAGCATCTCCAGGCCGGAAATCAGGCCCGGGTCCTGTCCTGGCGATTTGGCGTCGCCGGTCAGTTCCCCGTTGATCCCGCAGCCTTTCTGCATCATGATTTCAAAAACACGCGGATCCGTCCTGGTCTTCGCCGTCCCCGGCGCAAGCGAGGCCGCTTTCTTGATGAGCTCCTGGGCGGCTGGGCTTGATGTCTGAATGGCCATACGGTGATCCCGGTTTTGCGGTTGCGGAATAAGGGCAAATACGCTTCTGCAAGCGCCATGCCTTTGCCGCCAGCCCAGCCCCCCGGAGGACGCCATGCAGCATTCCAGCCGCTTTTTCCGCAACACCGCCTGCGCCTATTTCCCCTGTCATGCGGGCGCCGATCCGGAAACCTTCAACTGTCTGTTCTGCTATTGTCCGCTCTATTTTCTGGAGGACTGCGGCGGCACCTGGCGGGATCTCCACGGCATCAAGGATTGCACGGCCTGTCTGCGGCCGCACCGGCCCGAGGGCTATGACGAAATCCTGACGCGGCTGCGCCGGGAAGCGGCCAGACGCCGGCAGGCGGCGGAAGCGCACGAAGAGAGCGACCCGACAACGCCGTAGCCGCATGAAGCACCACCGAGGGCAAACGGTCTCTCTTTAAAAAAGGGATGCCAAAGGGCTCCGCCCTTTGGCCGCCGGAGGCATCTCTCCTCCGCCCTGGAAAAACGCCCCTAGGCGTCGGGGATAATCTGAATATAGGGCTTCTTGAAGAGCCGGGTCTCCCGGGTGACCGGATCGTAGACCGAATTGACGAAGCACTTCCAGGCGTCGTCGTCCAGACGGCGATAGTCGGCCCGGTAGGCAAAGCCGGGATAGCGGGTCTCCTGGCGGAAGAGGAGATGCAGCAGGTGCAGCCGCGCCGTCCGCAGCCGGTGGATCTGCTCCCAGCAGCGCAAAAGTTCGTGCAGGTCGCGGGCGGCCAGCCTGTCGCTGTCCTCCTCCAGCAGCCGCAACTGGGCGAGGCCGGCCTCCAACATGGTCTTGGAGGTCGTATAGAAGGTGGAACAGCCGCCGCCGTACTCGTCCATGCACTTCATGAGCCGCATCATGAAGTTATGCGGGGTGATGCACTTCGGGTTCACCGCCGGATCGGTGGACAGGCCGACGTTTTCCGTAAACGTCCGCCAGGGCCGGTAGAGGTCCCGGGCCAGTTCGGCCCCGGACACGGCCAGGGTCGGGACGAAGTCCCGATGGTCGACGGCGAAGCGCACGAGCTGCTTGCCGGCGATACGGCCCTCGGCAAAGGAACCCGAGGAAAACTTGTGCCCCGAGGCCCCGACCCCGTCGGCGGCGGTAAAGAGCCCCTCCACCGTGGTCATGCGGTTGTAGGCCTTGCCGTTGGCGGCCCGGATCTTATAGGCCTCCGGCACCCAATGCTCGTCCGGGCCGGAGGTCCAGATGCCGCAGCAGCCGGAATGGGAGCCGAGCAGATAGGGCTCGGTGGGCATGATCTCGGAGCCCCGCTTTTCCGGCTCGGTGTCGGTGGCGGCCCACAAGGCGGCCTGGCTGACGCACATGTCGAGAAAATCTTCCCAGGCCTCGCTTTCCAGGTGGCGTTGCCGCTCCGGGGGCATGTCCGCGAAGGTCTTCTGCAAGGCCCCGGCCGTGTCCATGGTGATCGGGCCGCGGCCCTGGCGCAGTTCGCGCAGCATCATGTGGTTGCGCAGGCAGGTCGGCACGAGGCTCCCCCGCACGTAGCCGGCGTCCTCGTACGGCCGCAACAGCGGCCGGTTGGCGACGCAGTAGTCCTCGCCCGCGGCGTTGACGGCCTTGGCCTTGAACAGCAGAAACCAGGCCCCCACCGGACCGTAGCCGCCCTTGAACCGGGCCGGCACGAACCGGTTTTCCATCATGGTCATCTCGGCCCCGGCCTCGGCGCACATGGCGTAGGTGGAACCGGCATTCCAGACCGGATACCAGGCCCGGCCCATGCCCTCGCCCGTGGCCCGGGGACGGTAGACGTTGACCGCCCCGCCGCAGGCCGCCAGCACGGCCTTGGCCCTGATGACGTACACCCTGTTTTCCCGCACGGAGAAGCCGACCGCGCCGGCGATGCGGTTGGGTGCCGCGGCGTCGCGCAACAGCCGCACGACAAAGACGCGCTCCAGGTAGCGCTCGGGCCCGAGGGCCTTCTTGGCCGCCTCGGCCACGATGCACTTGAAGGACTCGCCGTTGATCATGATCTGCCAGCGGCCGGAACGCACGGGCTTGGCGCCGGTACGCAGCGACAGCCCCCTGGCCTTGGCCTCGGCCCCGTCCAGATTGCACTCGCCGTCCCGCACCCAGCACGGCAGGCCCCAGGCCTCGAACAGGTGCACGGCATCGTCCACGTGCCGGCCGACGTCGAACACGAGGTCCTCCCGGACGATGCCCATGAGGTCGGCGCGGACCATGCGCACGTAGTCGTCGGGGGAGTTGTCGCCCAGGTAGGTGTTGATGGCGGAAAGCCCCTGGGCCACGGCCCCGGAGCGCTCCAGGGCGGCCTTCTCGACCAGAAGGACGCTGACGCCGGCGGCATCGGCCCAGCGGCAGGCCTCGAAGGCGGCGCCGCAGGCGCCCATGCCGCCGCCGACGATGAGCACGTCCACGTTTTTTTCCACAACGTCCGGTTCGGCCAGGGCAAGGCCCTTCGGGGCATCGTTTGCGGGAATGGTCGGCATGGCCTGTTTCCTTTTTCGGGGGCGCGGGCGCGGGGCGCGCCTAGCGGCAAAAACCGTCCAGCCAGCACTGGCTGTCGTCCGGGTCGTCCACCGGCTGTTCCCGGGCCGTGGCCTGGCCGGGGACGGCCAGGGTCCGCTCGGTGCACAGCAGCTCGTTTTCCAGATCGCCCGGTTCGGGTTGCCCGGCATAGGGGCGGATGGAGCCCCTGGCCGTGGTCCGGGTGGGGAAGGCAAAGCGTTTGACGCGGCCGTTGCGGAAGGTGACGGTCCAGCGGATGGCGCCGGCCGACCGCTCTGGCACGCAGGCGCCGCCCATGGGGGCGATGTCGGCGTAGGGCCGCACGCCGATGGCGCCCCGGGGACAGGCCTTGACGCAGGCGTAGCATTCCCAGCAGGCAGCGGGCTCCAGGTTGAAGGCCTTCCTGGCCTGGGGATCGAGGAGCATCAGGTCGTTGGGACAGATGGCCATGCAGGCGGTCTGGGCAGCGCCCTTGCAGCCGTCGCATCGGTTCGGGTCCACAAAGCTGGGCATGGTGCGCGTCCTTTGGGAAGGGATCGCCGGAGCGTCCGGCGGACCGGACGTACGGCAAAAAGCCAGATGATGCCGCCAAATTAGCGGGCCGGCTGCCGCGCGTCAAGATACGTTCCTTTTTTCACATTGACGGCTCCCCCCGCCCGGCTTGACAAGCGCCGCACCCGACCGCTATCGCCTTGTCGTTTGCGCTAGAACGACCTTTCGAGAAACGGAAGACGGTGCGAATCCGTCGCAGACGCGCTGCTGTAACCGGGTTTTCCCGGCCGCGTTCACTGAGCCCCCGCGCTTGGGAAGGACGCCGCCACGCCAAGGTCCCCGCGACCGCCCCGGAAGCCAGAAGACGCCTCGAAACCGGTCGGCATTCGGGCCTCGCGATTCGGGCCGGAGTGACCTGGGCGTCCGCTGCCGCCGCCAGGGCGGAGCCGCCCGCCATTCCTTTCCGTTGCCGATAACCGGCAACGGATGCTACTCTTGCGCCCTTCCCCCGTGGTCTCTGCCGGCCTCCGCTGTAACGCCCCTCCGGGCAACAAAAGGAGTGCTTTGCATGCTCACGCATTCGCTGGGATTTCCCCGCATGGGCCTTCACCGCGAACTGAAGACCGCCCTCGAAAGCTTTTGGAGCGGCCGCACGGACGCGGCCGAACTCGAAGCGACCGCCGCCGCGCTGCGGCTGCGCCATTGGCGCCTGCAACACGACGCCGGCATCGACCTCGTGCCTGTCGGCGACTTTTCCCTCTACGACCACATGCTCGACGCCAGCGTCATGTTCGGAGTGGTGCCCGCCCGCTACGGGGCATCCGCCGGCCCGGTGGACCTGGCCACCTATTTTCGCATGGCCCGAGGCGGCCAAAACGGCCAGGGCGGCGTCACGGCCCTGGAAATGACCAAGTGGTTCGACACCAACTACCACTACCTGGTCCCGGAATTCGCCCCGGACCAAACCTTCCGCCTCGACCCGACGCGCCTGGTCGGCCAGCTCCGCGAGGCCCGGCAAGCCGGTTTCACCCCCAAGGCCGTGGTGCCCGGTCCGCTCACCTTCCTCGCCCTGGGCAAGACCGATCCCCCGGGCGGCGACCGGCTGGCCCTGTTGCCGCGGCTTCTGCCCGTCTACGAGGAACTCCTGGCCGCCATCGCCGACCTGTGCCCCTGGGTCCAGTTCGACGAGCCCATCCTGGTCCAGGAGCTGCCGCGCGCCTGGACCGCGGCCGTGGGGCCGACCTACCGCGCCCTGCTCGCGGCCGCCGGGCCGACCAAGCGCATGCTGGCCACCTATTTCGGCGGCATCGCCCACAACCTGGACTGCCTGGCCGGACTGCCCCTGGACGCCCTGCACGTGGACCTGGTCCGGGCCCCGGACCAACTGGCCCTGGTGGCCAAGGCGCTTTCGCCCCAAACCGCCCTGTCCCTGGGCCTGGTGGACGGCCGCAACATCTGGCGGGTGGACGCGGCCGCCGCCCTGGCCCGCATCGATCTGGCCAAGCGGCATCTCGGCGGGGAGCGGCTGCTGCTCGCGCCGTCGTGTTCGCTGCTCCACTGCCCGGTGGACCTGGAGGCCGAGACCGACCTCGATCCCGGCATCCGGGCGTGGATGGCCTTTGCCGTGCAAAAATGCCGGGAGCTGCGCCTGTTGGCCGATGCCGCCACGCCGGGCGGCGCCGCCCGGCCCGAGGTGGCCGCCGCCCTGGCCGCCAACCGCGCGGCCTGGGAAAGCCGCCAGCACAGTCCGGCCGCCCATGTGGCCGCCGTGCGCCAGCGGGTGGACGGACTGTCGCCCGACATGTTTCGGCGCAGCGCCCCCTATCCCGAACGGGCGGTCCGGCAACGGGCCGGCCTGTGCCTGCCGCCGATCCCCACCACCACCATCGGCTCCTTCCCCCAGACGCCGGAGATCCGGCAGGCCCGCCGCCGGGCCAAGGCCGGCGAAATCTCCCGGGACGAATACGTGTGCTTTCTCAAGCGCACCATCGTCGACAACGTGGCCAAACAGGAGGCGATCGGCCTCGACGTGCTGGTCCACGGCGAACCCGAGCGCAACGACATGGTGGAATATTTCGGGGAGCGGCTGGCCGGCTTCTGCTTCACCAAAAACGGCTGGGTGCAGAGCTACGGCTCGCGCTGCGTCAAGCCGCCGGTCATCTACGGCGACGTCTTCCGCCCCGGCCCCATGACCGTGGACTGGGCCACCTTTGCCGCCGGGCTGACCGAAAAGCCCATGAAGGGCATGCTCACCGGCCCGGCCACCATCGTCAGCTGGAGCTTCGTGCGCGACGACCAGCCCCGGGAGACCAGCCGCCGGCAGATCGCCCTGGCCATCCGCGACGAGGTGGCGGAGCTGGAGGCCGCCGGCATCCGCATCATCCAGATCGACGAGCCGGCCCTGCGCGAGGGCCTGCCGCTTTTGCGCAGCCAGTGGAATCTGGCGCTGCAGCTCGCCGTGGAGGATTTCCGGCTGGCGACCTCCGTGGCCAAGCCCCAAACCCAGATCCACACCCACATGTGCTACGCGGAATTCGGGGACATCGTGCCCGCCATCGCCGCCATGGACGCCGACGTCATCAGCATCGAGGCCAGCCGCAGCCGCATGGAGCTGCTCGCGTCCTTCGCCGACTTCCACTACCCCAACGAAATGGGCCCCGGGCTCTACGACATCCACAGCCCGCGCGTCCCGCCGGTGGAGGAGATGGAGGCGCTGCTGCTGCGGGCCGCCAAGGTCATTCCGCCCGAGCGCCTCTGGGCCAACCCCGATTGCGGCCTCAAGACCCGCTCCTGGCCCGAAGTCACCGCCGCCCTGGCCAATATGGTCGAGGCCGCCAAACGGGTTCGGGAAAAACTGCGGCAAACCGCACCCCCGGCGACCGAAAGGGCCTGACCGCCGCCCGGAGCCGCCGCCATGGGGGAAAAGACAAAAATGTCCAATAAAGTGCTTGACAGCACCCGGCCGGTCCGGGTAACTCTCTTGTCCATGCAATCCCTTATCAACCCGACCGCCGGTTTTTATTTTTGGTTCTGGTTTAGCCACGCCCGTGGTCGGGGAGGGGTGCGGTCGAACTAGTTTCCACTGCAACGAGCCACTCCAGGGCCGCGGGCAACCAAGCCAGCGGCCCTTTTTTTGTTTTCGCCGTTGGTCGTCCGCGCCGGGAAGGGCCAAAACGCGAGGAGCCCATCATGCTGCTTGGCAAAACCGTCCGTTTGGAACGCATTTTCAACCGCAACACCCATCGCACCATCATCGTCCCCATGGACCACGGTGTGACCGTCGGCCCCATCGACGGGCTGATCGACATGCGCGAGGCCGTCAACCAGGTGGCCGAAGGTGGCGCCAACGCCGTGCTCATGCACAAGGGCCTGCCCCGCTGCTCCCATCGCGGTCGCGGCCGTGACGTCGGGCTCATCATCCACCTGTCCGCCTCGACCAGCCTGTCGCCCTACCCCAACGCCAAGACCCTGGTGGCCAGCGTCGAGGACGCCATCAAGCTCGGCGCCGACGGCGTTTCGGTCCATGTGAACCTCGGCGACGAAACCGAGCGTGACATGCTGGCCCATCTGGGCGACATCACCTCCAAGGCCACGGAATGGGGCATGCCCGTCCTGGCCATGATTTACGCCCGCGGGCCCAAGGTCCAAAACGAATTCGACCCCGCCGTGGTGGCCCATTGCGCCCGGGTCGGCACCGAACTCGGCGCCGACGTGGTCAAGGTGCCCTACACCGGCGACGTCGAATCCTTCTCCCGGGTCACCGAGGCCTGCTGCATCCCGGTGGTCATCGCCGGCGGCCCCAAGGTCCACAACGACCGCGAACTCATCCAGATGGCCCATGACGCCGTCCAGGCCGGCGGCGCGGGTCTGTCCATCGGGCGCAACGTCTTCCAACACGCCCATCCGTCCCGCATGGTGCAGGCGCTGCACGGCATCGTGCATCAGGATTGGGAAGTCGACCAAGCCATGGAACTGCTGAAGGACTAACCATGAGTAAGGAAATCTGGCTGTCCGCCATCCCCTTCGACAAGACGCTCGTGACCCTCGGACTCGAATCCGGCGTGGACGGGTTCGTGGCCGAGGCGGCCGACGCCGACGCCATCCTGGCCCTGGGCCGGACGAAGGTCATGACGCCGGACGCTTTCGAGCGCGTCACCCTCGCGAGCAAGGACGACGAGACCACCGCCATCACCCACCTGAAGGCCGGCCGCCCCGTCTTCCTCAGCCGGGGCTGGGAGATCATCCCGGTGGAGAACATCCTGGCCGCCGCGACCGGCCTGGGGCTCGAATGCGAGAGCCTCGACCGGGCCCGGCTGGCCGCCGGCGTGCTCGAACGCGGCGCCGACAGGCTGCTCATCACCACCGAGGCGGCCCCCGACATCAAGACCATCGTCAAGGAGCTCAAACTGTCCCAGGGCACCATCGAACTCGCCGCCGCCACCATCACGGCCATCGAACCGGCCGGGCTGGGGCACCGGGTCTGCGTGGACACCACCAGTCTTTTTACCAGCGGCCAAGGCATGCTCGTCGGCAACTCCTCGGCCTTCACCTTCCTGGTCAACGCCGAGACCGAGTCCAATCCCTACGTGGCGGCCCGGCCCTTCCGCATCAACGCCGGGGCGGTCCACGCCTACTGCCAGATGCCGGGCGACACCACCCGCTATCTGGAGGAACTGCACTCGGGCTCGGAAGTCCTTATCGTCTCCCACACCGGGGAGACCACCACCGCCGTGGTCGGCCGCATCAAGACCGAAATCCGGCCCATGCTCCTCATCACCGCCGAGGCGGACGGCCGGGAGGGCAAGGTCTTTTTGCAGAACGCCGAGACCATCCGGGTGGTCGATCCGACGGGACGGCCGGTCAGCGTCGTCACCCTGCGCGTCGGTGACAAGGTCCTGGTCAAAACCGATGTGGCCGGCCGGCATTTCGGCATGCGCATCACCGAAGCCATCAAGGAAGGATGACATGGGCAAGGATACTGCCGACGACGCCACCAAAACGGTTTCCCTCGACGAGGCCCTGCTGGAGCTGCGGGGCGGCATCGACGCCGTGGACGACGCCCTGCTGAGCCTGCTCAACAAGCGCGCCACCTTGAGCCTCGAAGTCGGCCGCCGCAAGGCCGGACGGGACAGCGCCGTGTTCAAGCCCTTCCGCGAACAGGAGGTCCTGGCCCGGTTGGCCGGCAACAACCCCGGACCGCTGCCCGGGAACCACCTGCTCGCCATCTACCGGGAAATCCTGTCGTCCTCCCGCCGCCTGCAACGACCCGAGCGGGTGGCCTACCTCGGACCGGAAGGCACGTTTTCCCACTTCGCCGCCATGGCCGCCCTCGGCCATTCGCCGGACTTCCTGCCCATGACCACCATCGGCGACGTGTTCGCCGCCGTGGCCGGCAAACGCACGGACCTCGGCATCGTGCCCCTGGAGAATTCGCTCCAGGGCACGGTCGGCCAAAGCCTGGACCACTTCCAGCACTACGACGTCTACATCCAGGCCGAAATCTCCTGCCGGGTGAGCCACGCCCTGCTCTCCACGGCCGAAAGCATCGAGGCCATCGATACGGTCTATTCCCATCCCCAGCCCCTGGCCCAGTGCGCCTCCTGGCTCAAGGCCCATCTGCCCCACGCCCGGATCATCCCCACCGATTCCACGGCGGCGGCCGCGGCCCGCTTGGCCGGCGAACCCACCGCCGCCTCCATCGGGCACATCCGGCTGGCCGAGATGCACACCCTCCATGTCCTGGCCAGTCCCATCGAGGACCTGCCGGACAACTGGACCCGGTTTTTCATCATCGGCCCCGAGGACACCAAGCAGCAGACCCGGGACAAGACCTCGATCCTGTTCACCGTGCCCAACCGCCCGGGCGCGTTGCAGCAAGTGCTCTCGCACCTGGCCGGCGAGGGCATCAACATGACCAAGCTGGAGTCGCGGCCCATCCGCGGCGAAAAATGGCAGTACGTCTTCTTCGCCGACCTGCAATGCGACCTGTCGCGCGAGGAATACAAGCAGCTTTTGGCCACCTTGAAGGAACATACGCACAGCCTGCGCATCCTCGGCTGCTATCCGGCCGGCCCCCAGGTGGACCTGGGCGACGGCGCGATCAGCCTGGCCGAAGCCCAGGCGAAATGAAGAAGCAAAGAGGAAGATGCCTCCGGCGGCCGGGGGGAATCATTCCCCCCGGACTCCCCGAATAAAAAGGATACGCCATGCCGACCGTCACCGCTCCGTCCTCCAAGTCCGTGTCCCACCGGGCCATCATCGCCGCCTGCCTGGCGCAGGGCACCAGCCGGCTCACCGGCCTGCTGGCCAGCGAGGACCTGGAACGGACCCGGGCCTGCATGACCGCCATGGGCGCGGACCTCCATCCCCAGTCCGACGGCTCGTGCATCGTCTCCGGCACCGCCGGCCGCCCCCAGGGCGGGACGGACGCGGAACCGGTCGTGCTCGACGTGGGCGAATCCGGCACCACCTGCCGGCTGCTCACCGCCGTGGCCGCCGCCGGCCGGGGAGTCTTCGAGATCCGGGGGCGCGGCCGCCTGCACGACCGCCCCATCGGCGAACTGATCGACGCCCTGACCCCGCTCGGGGTTGCGGTGCGCTCCCTGGGAAAGCCCGGCCATCCGCCCCTGCGCCTGACCACCGCCGGCCTTTCCGGCGGTGAGACGACCATCACCCTGGAAGACAGCTCCCAGTACCTGTCCGGCCTGCTTTTGGCCGCTCCCCTGGCCGACGGGCCGGTGACCGTCGCCGTCACCGGCGGCAAGGCCGTGTCCTGGCCGTACGTGGCCATCACCCTGTCCACCCTGGCCGACTTCGCCGTGCCCTTCACGGTGGAGACGCTGGCAGACGGAGCGTGGACCGCCGCCGACTGGCGGACGCTCACCGACGTGACGCCGGGGCGGGTGCGCTTCCGCATGCGCCCGGCCGCCTATATGCCCCGGGACTGCGCCGTGGAGGGCGACTGGTCGAACGCCTCCTATTTCCTGGCCGCCGGGGCGGTGGGACCGGAGCCGGTCACGGTGACCGGACTTCGCCCCGACTCGCTCCAGGGCGACCGGGCCATCTGCGACATCCTGGCCAGCATGGGCGCGCGCCTCGAAATCACGGACGCGGGCGTCACCGTCTTGCCGAGCGCCCTTGCCGGCCGTGTCCTGGACATGAGCCGCTGCCCGGATCTGGTGCCGACGGTGGCCGTGGCCGCCTGTTTCGCCACGGGCACGACGACCATCACCAAGGTGGCCCATCTGCGCCTCAAGGAGTCGGACCGCATCGAGGCCGTGGCCGAAAACTGCACCCGGGCCGGGGCGACCGTCACCATCCTGGCCGACGGGTTGTGCATCCATCCCAATCCGCTGCCGGCCGGCCGGACCATCGACTTCGCCTCGTTTCACGACCACCGGCTGGCCATGTCCGCCGCCCTGTTCGGCCTGGCCGGCGTGACCGTGCGCCTCGACGATCCGGGGTGCGTGGCCAAATCGTTTCCGAATTTCTGGGAGAAATGGGAGAAACTGGGGCTTTGCCCCAGCCCCCACCGGGGGGAATGATTCCCCCCGGTCCCCCTCGATGTTTTTTGACACGAAAAGGGCATCATGAGCGACAAAACGACCACACGGACGACACCCGACACGCCCCCGACACCCATCCGGACGCTCGTCATCGTCGGGGCCCGGGGCGGCATGGGGCGGCTCATCGCCGCCCAGAGCCGGGCCGCCGGCCTGACGGTGCGCCCCCTGGACCGGCCGCTCACCGACGAGGCCATCGCCGCCGCCGTCACCGGGGCGGACATGGTGCTCCTGTCGGTGCCGGTCTACGCCATGGACGAGGTGGCGGCCAAGGTGGCCCGGTGCATGGACGGCCGGCAGATCCTGGCCGACGTCGGTTCGGTCAAGACACTTCCCATCGCCTCCATGACGGCCCGCTACCAGGGACCGGTGGTCGGCACCCATCCGCTGTTCGGTCCGACGCCCCGGCCGGCCGACGGCATGCGGGTGGCGGTGATGGACGGCCGGCCGGGCGAGGACGTGTGGGCGACCACGGCGGTCTGGGACTGGTGCGCCCGGATCGGGTTTGCGCCCTTCGCCAGCAACGCCGAGGAGCATGACCGGGCGGCCGCCTTTGTCCAGGGACTCAATTTCGTGACGACGGTGGCCTATTTCGCCACCCAGGCCGCCGGCGGCGACGTGCAGAAGTATCTGACGCCGTCGTTCGCCAGACGGCTGGCCGCCGCCGAAAAGCTCATCATGAAGGACGCGGCGCTTTTCACGGCGCTGTTCGAGGCCAATCCGTACAGCCACGAGGCCGTGCGCAACTACAGGAGTCTGCTCAATATCGCCGCCGGCGGCGACGTGGATCTGCTCGTCCGCCGGGCCGAGACCTGGTGGACCGCCAAGACGGAAGGGAAGGATAAGCCATGAGTGCGATCATTCTGCAACAGGAAGGGACGTGGCTGCCGGCCGACGTTCAGACACCCATCAGCCTGTTTCTGGGGCTGGTCGGGGAACGTCCCGGCATTCTCCTGGAAAGCGCCGAAGTGGACGGCCGACTCGGCCGATACAGCGTCATCGCCTGGGATTTCCGGCTGCGGCTGCGCCTGAAGGCCGGCAAGCTCGACATCAACGCCCGGGACACCCGGCTGGCCCCGCTGGAGGATTCCTCCGGCCAGGACTTTTTCGAGGGCATGCGGGCGATCATGGCCCGGCTCAAGGTCCTGGCCCCGGAGGGCATGGCCGACACGCCGCCCATCACCCGGGGTCTGCTCGGCTATTTCGGCTACGGCATCGCCGGCATCTTCGAGCCCAAGCTGGCCAAGGTGCTGCCGCCGAAGGAAGCGGAGTTCTGCCTGGTGCTGCCGGGCCGGTTGGTCCTGTTCGACCACATCAAGCACCGCTGCCTGCATCTGTCCCTGGACGCCGGCAAGAAGGCCAAGATCCGGCACGAAAACGTCTATGCCCCCCTGGAGCGGCCGGAAGTCGGCCGGGTGACCAACAGCCCGGACGCCGACGGCTACATGGAGGCCGTGACCAAATGCAAGGAGATGATCCGGCAGGGCGAATGCATCCAGACGGTGCTCTCGACCCAGTTCTCCGCGCCGTTTTCCGGTGATCCCTTCGTGCTCTACCGGCGGCTGCGGCAGGTGAACCCTTCGCCGTACATGTTCTTCATGCGGCTGCCGCGCATCACGCTTCTGGGCTCGTCGCCGGAGCTGCTCATCCGCTGCCAGGACGGGGCGCTTACCACCTGTCCCATCGCCGGCACCCGTCCCCGCGGCAAGACCCCGGCCGAGGACGACGCCCTTTCGGCCGAACTGCTGACCGATCCCAAGGAGCGGGCCGAGCACGTCATGCTGGTGGACCTGGGGCGCAACGACCTCGGGCGCATGGCCGAGAAGGGCACGGTCTCCGTGGAAAAGTTCATGACCGTGGAGAAGTTCTCCCACGTCATGCACATCGTCTCCTATGTGACGGCCCGGCTCAAAAAGGGTCTCGACGCCCTGGACGTGCTCAAGTGCGCCTTCCCGGCCGGCACCCTCTCCGGCGCGCCCAAGATCCGGGCCATGGAAATGATCGCCGACCTGGAAAAGGGCCAGCCGCGCGGACCGTACGCCGGCTGCATCGGCTGGATCGGCCTGGACGAGGGCCGGGTCAACCTCGATACCGGCATCACCATCCGCAGCCTCTGGATTCGCGACGGCCAGGTCTTCTGGCAGGCCGGGGCCGGCATCGTCTTCGATTCCGAGCCGGCCAAGGAATGGATGGAGGCCCAGAACAAGGCCCGGGTGCTCATGGAAGTGATGGCGGCCAAGGAGGATGGCGATGTTTTTACTTATTGATAACTTCGACTCGTTCACCTTCAACGTGGTCCAGGGCTTCCAGCAGCTCGGCCGCGATCCGGTGGTGAAGAAAAACGACGATCCCGAGATCCTCGACCTGGCCGCCTCGGGCACCCTCGACATGGTGTGCGTCTCGCCGGGGCCGAGCACGCCGGAAAACGCCGGGCTGTGCCTCAAGTTTCTGGAGCTTCTGCCCAAGACGGTACCGGTCCTCGGCATCTGCCTGGGCCATCAGATCCTGGGGCATTTCGCCGGCGCGCCGGTGGTGGTGGCCGACCGCATCATGCACGGCAAGACGTCCGACGTGTTTCACCGCGAGACCGGGCTTTTCACGGGCCTGCCGAACCCGATGGAGTGCTGCCGCTACCATTCGCTCATCGTGCTGGCGGCCAAGGCGGCGGACAAGCTGGAGATCACGGCCTGGACCGAGGAGAACGAGGTCATGGGCCTGGCCTACCGCGACCGCCCCTGGGTCGGGGTGCAGTTCCATCCCGAATCGGTCTTCACCCCGGACGGCATGAAGCTGCTCGCCAACTTCCCGGAAAAAATCCTCCCGGTGACGCGGTGAGCGGCGAAACGGGCCACGGCCCACGTCCCGCGCACGAAAGGGCGACCATGTTGGATTTCTATAGAGATTACGGCGTCTACACCGATCCCGGCGAATACGCCTCGCTCTTGCGGGACCTGCCGACGTCGCTGCCCGAGCTGTGCGCCCTGGTCAAGGCCCAGCTCATCCACCCCTTCGCCCTGCCCCAGTACGCCGACCTGGTGCCGCCGGACAAGGCGTGCGAGGACAGGGACTACCCGACGGTCCGGAGCCTGCTGGCCGGACTGGTCGCCGCCAACCCGGCCGGCCTGATCGCGGACCGCGAACCGGCCGAGCGGCTGATCCTGTCGTGCCGCTCCCATGCCCTTCTCTTGGCCGCCATCCTCAAAAGCCGCCACATCCCGGTCCGGGTGCGCTACGGCTTCGCCACCTATATCGTGCCGGGACTGCACGCCTATCACGTCATCTGCGAGGTCTGGAAGGACGACCGCAACCGCTGGGTGCTGGTCGATCCCGACCGGCAGGTGGTCGATGTCCCCGCCGAGCAGTTCGAGTCCGCCGCCACGACCTGGATGCGCTACCGCCAGGGCGGATGCAATACCTCCCGCTACGGCGTCAAGGGCTATTGGGGCGCCCACCCCATCTTGGGGGCGCTCGTCCATGACGCCGCCGCCGTGTTGGGGACCGAACACCTCTACTGGGACGAACCGCCCGTTGCGGCCATTTCGGAAGAGGCCATGGCAACCATTCCCAAGGACAGGCTGGCCGTCCTCGATCAGATGGCCGCCGCGCTGCGTGACCCGGACAAAACCCTGCGACAGGTGCGGGCGCTCTTCGACGCCCATGCCTTCCTGCAGTTTCCGCCCGTCCACGCAGGAACGTTTCGCTCGAAAGGAGCTTGACCGTGGAAAAGCACGTCGAATGCCTCGAACTCCTCGCCGCCGGCCGGGATCTGACGCCGGAACTGGCCACCTACGCCTTCCGGGCCATGTATTCCGGGGAAATGCCCCCCTCCTGCGTCGGCGCCTTCCTGATGGGCCTCAAGACCAAGGGCGAATCCGCCGTGGAAATCGCGGCCGGCGTCACCACCGCCCTGGAAGAGGCCCGACTGGTGCCGAACCTGGCCGGTCCCCGCATCGATACCTGCGGCACCGGCGGGGACAATACCTGTTCCTTCAACTGCTCCACCGCCGTGGCCCTCTACCTGGCCGCCATGGGGCACAAGGTCGTCAAGCACGGCAACCGGGCCGTCTCCAGCTCCTGCGGCAGCGCCGACGCGGTGGAAAGCCTGGGCTTCCCGCTCATCGTCGAACCGGACAAGGTCGCGGCCGAATTGGAAAAAAACAATTTCGTCTTTCTCTTCGCCCCCAACTACCACCCAGCCTTCAAGCGCATCGGCCCCATCCGCAAGGAACTCGGCGTGCGCTCGCTGTTTAACCTCATGGGACCGCTCATGAACCCGGCCAGGCCCACCCATCAGATCCTCGGCGTGCCCACGGCCTCGTACGTGCCGCTGATGGCCGAGGTGCTGGCCCTGACCGGCCTTTCCTGCGGCGCGGTGGTGCACGGCGCCGGCGGCTTCGACGAAATCACCCCCTTCGGTCCGGCCGAGGTCTGCTGGCTGCGCGACGGCTGGATCAAGCGGGACCGCATCGATCCGCGCGACTTCGGCATTCCGGCCCACAAGCCGGCCGACGTCGTGGTCTCGGGCCGCGACGAGGCCGTGTCCGTGCTGCGGGACCTCCTGTCCGGCCGGGGCGCGCCGGCCATGCGCGACATGGTGGCCTTAAACCTCGGCTGCGCCCTGCACCTGCTCGAAACCGGCCTCTCCCTCTACCAGGGCGTGACCAAGGCCCAGGCGGCCCTCGACGCCGGCCTGGCCGCCACGTTCTTCCAGGATGTGTTCCATGCTTGAGAAGTTCCGGGCCGCCAAGGTGGCCGAAATCGCCCGGCTGAAAGCCCTTGAGGCCGCCGAGGAACTGCCCCTGCCCTACACCGGGCCGCGGCCGTCCTTCTCCGACGCCCTGTTGGCGGCCGCACCCGGCGCCGTCATCGCCGAATACAAGCGCGCCTCGCCCTCGGCCGGCGACATCAACCTGGGCCTGGCCCCCGGCGAGGTGGCCGCCATGTACGCCGCCTCGGGCGCGGCCGCCCTGTCCGTCCTGACCGAGGAGAGTTACTTCAAGGGCTCCCTCGACTACCTGGAAGCCATGAGCGCCCCGGGGCTGCCGCTCCTGCGCAAGGACTTCCTCCTGCATCCGCTCCAAGTGGTCGCCACCGCCGCCACCAGGGCCTCGGCCCTGCTTTTGATCGTGCGCATGCTCCCCGACGCCGCCCTGGCGGAAATGCTCCGCCGCACCTATGACGCCGGACTGGAAGCCGTGGTCGAGGTTTTCGACGAAAAGGACCTGGCCCGGGCCGAGGCCGCCGACGCCCATATCGTCCAGGTCAACAGCCGCGACCTGGACACCCTGACCACCGACCTGGCCGTGGCCGAACGGCTGGCCAAGCGCAAACGCGCCGGCCGCATCTGGATCGCCGCCAGCGGCATCAAGACCCGCGCCGACGTGCTGCACATGGCCGACCTGGGCTTCGACGCCGTGCTCGTCGGCACCTCGCTCATGGCCGGGGACAACCCCGGCGCGGCCCTGGCTCGCCTGACCGGCAGGGAGCCGGCGTGAGCGCGCTTGTCGTCAAGGTCTGCGGCCTCACCCGGCCCGAGGACGTCATCGGCTGCGCCGAAGCCGGCGCCGATCTCGTCGGCTGCATCTTCGCCGCCAAAAGCCCCCGCCGGGTCACGCCGGCCCAGGCCGCCGCCCTGCCCCGCACCGCGGCCAGGCGCGTCGGCGTCTTCGTCGAGCAGACCGTGCCCGAAATTCTGGCCATCATGGACGAGGCCGCCCTCGACCTGGCCCAGCTCCATGGCGACCACACCCCGGAGGACTGCCGGGCCATCGGGCCCGAGCGCGTCATCCGCACCTTCTGGCCGAACCGCTATCCGGACCTGCCCGGCCTGGCCGCCGCCATGGCCGCCTACGCCGGCGCCGTCCGCTACGCCCTGCTCGACGCCGGCAGCGCCGGCGGCGGCCACGGCCGCACCCTCAACTGGGCCGCCCTGGCGGGGCTCGACGCGCCCATGCCCTGGCTTCTGGCCGGCGGCCTCGGGCCCGACAACGTGGCCGAAGCCGTCGCCGCAGCCCGGCCGCACGGCGTGGACCTCAACTCCGGCGTGGAAGCATCGCCGGGCCTCAAGGAGTTGGCCAAAGTCCGGAGGTGTCTTTGGGCCCTGAAAGGGTAGGAAGAAGGGAAAAGAAGAGAAAGAACCAGGGCCCTGCCCTGGACCCGCCGGGAGGAATGCTTCCCCCCGGTCCCCCTCGACGGGGGAGCGGCAAGGCGCCGCCATATATTGACTGAAGTATCGCAAAAATTTGCGAAGCCCATGGAATATTTTTGGGAGAGGGTCTGGGGGAACCTTTTTTGCAAAAAAGGTTCCCCCAGCCGCCGGAGGCAATCACCCATGCAAAAAGGATATTACGGCGATTTCGGCGGACAATTCGTCCCCGAGCTCCTCATGCCGCCGCTTCTGGAACTGGAAGAGGCCATGCGGACCATCATGCCGAGCGAAGCGTTTCAAAAGGAATTGCACCACTTGCTGGCCGATTACGTCGGCCGGCCCTCGCCGCTCTACCGCTGCCCCAACCTGTCGCAGGAGCTGGGGTTCGACTTGTGGCTGAAGCGTGAGGATTTGAACCACACCGGAGCCCACAAGATCAACAACACCATGGGCCAGGGCCTGCTCACCAAGCACATGGGCAAACAGGTGCTCCTGGCCGAGACCGGGGCCGGCCAGCACGGCGTGGCCACGGCCACGGCCGCCGCCATGCTGGGGCTCAAGTGCATCGTCTTCATGGGCGCCGAGGACGTGGTGCGCCAGTCGCACAACGTCCGTCGCATGCACCTGCTCGGGGCCAAGGTGGTACCCGTCGAATCCGGAACCCGCACCTTGAAGGACGCCATCAACGCCGCCCTGCGCTACTGGATCGCCGAGCAGCGCACCACGCACTACTGCTTCGGCACGGCCGCCGGACCGCATCCGTTTCCGCTGCTGGTGCGGGAGTTCCAGTCCGTCATCTCGCGGGAAGCCCGGGGACAATGCCTGGACAAGATGGGCCGGCTGCCGGACTACGTGGTGGCCTGCGTGGGCGGCGGCTCCAACGCCATCGGCATGTTCCACCACTTCCTTGCGGACGCGAGCGTCAAGCTGATCGGCGTCGAGGCCGGCGGCACGGGTGCGCCCGGCTGCTACAATTCCGCGCCGATCAACCTCGGCACCCCCGGCGTGCTGCACGGCATGCGCTCCATGCTGCTGCAAACCAGGGAGGGCCAGATCCTGCCGTCCCACTCCGTGTCCGCCGGCCTGGACTATCCGGGCGTCGGCCCGGAGCACGCCTACCTCGCCGCCACCGGCCGGGTCCGCTACGAGATGGCCGTGGACGTCGAGGCCCTGGCCGCCTTCGAGGCCCTGTGCCACCGGGAGGGCATCATCCCGGCCCTGGAAAGCTGCCACGCCGTGGCCTGGGTCATGAAGCACGCCGACGAGATTCCCAAGGGCAGCCAGGTGGTGGTTTGCCTGTCCGGCCGCGGGGACAAGGACCTCGACATCATCGAAGCCTACGAAAAACACCAGGGGGCGGCGTCATGAACGAATCCGTATTGACCGCACGCATCATGGAAGCGCTGGGGGCGGGCCGCAAGGCGCTGATTCCCTTCCTGCCCGCCGGCTTCCCGGACAAGGAACGCTTCTTCGACGAACTCGCCGCCCTGGATGCCGGCGGCGCCGATATTATCGAAATCGGCGTGCCCTTTTCCGACCCCGTGGCCGACGGCCCGGTGGTGGAGAAGGCCTCGCTCCGGTCGCTTGCGAACGGCACCGACCTGGCCTGGCTCCTGGGCGAACTGACGCGCCGCAAAGGCCGGTTTCGGGCCGGGCTGGTGCTGATGGGCTATTACAATCCCTTCTACCAGTACGGGTTGGACAAACTGACCCGGGACGCGGCTGCGGCCGGGGTGGCCGGCTGCATCGTGCCGGACCTGCCCCTGGAGGAATCCGGGCCCATGCGGGCGGCCTGCGACGCCGCCGGGATCGACCTCGTGCCCCTGGTCGGGCTCAACACCTCCGAGGACCGGCTGGCCGAATACGCCGCCGTGGCCCAAGGCTACGTCTACTTCGTGTCGGTGCTCGGCACCACCGGCATGCGCGAACATCTGCCCGACGAGGTCAAGGACCGACTCACCGTGGTGCGCCGCATCTTCTCGGTGCCGGTAGCCCTGGGCTTCGGCATCAAGTCCCCCGAGCAGCTCACCGCCTTCGGCGACCTGATCGACGCCGCGGTCTTCGGCTCGGCCCTGATCGCCCACATCGAGGCCGGCGGCACGGCGGCCGAATTCATGGAGCGCTGGCGCGCGTAGGCAGAAGATGCCTCCGACGGCCGGGGGGATGCTTCCCCCCGGCCCCCTCAATAAAAAAGAGACGCTTTATTGTTGGCACGCAATTGGGGTATGGCGAGGGAAACGGGAAGGAATCGTCATGCCCCAATGCGTCCGCATTCTCTTTGTCGATGACGAGCAGGCAGTCCTCGATTCCCTGCGTCGCGGCCTCCACGGCTGCTATGACGTGACCACGGCCCTGGGACCCGAGGAAGGACTCCGTATCTTCACGGAGGAAGGGCCGTTCGCGGTCGTGGTCTCCGATCTGCGCATGCCCGGCATGGACGGCGTGCAGTTTCTCCACCAGATCAAGAAACAAAATCCACTCAGCCTCGGCATCATGCTGACCGCGCATGGCGACCTGACGGCGGCCATGACCGCCGTCAACGAGGGGCAGATCTTCCGCTTCCTGACCAAGCCCTGCCCCATCGACTGCCTGTCCCAGGCCTTAAACGCCGGGCTCGAACAATACCGTCTGGCCGCCGCCGAGAAGGAGCTGCTGCGGGTCACCCTGGAAAATTCCCGGCTCAAGGAGGACGTGGAGCGCATCATGCGCCACGACCTCAAGTCGCCGCTGACCGCCATCATCAGCCTGCCCCAGCTGTTGCGCCTGGCCGACAACCTGACCGACGACCAGCGGGAGATGCTCACCTGCATCGAGGACGCCGGCTACACCGTGCTGTCCATGGTCAACCTGTCCACGGCCCTGTTCAAGATGGAACGCAGCGACTACCACCTGCAACCGGAAGCGGTGGACCTCGTGCCCGTCATCCGCAAGATCCTCAGCGTCCATGAGGAGACCGTCCAACACCACGACCTCTCCCTGGAACTGACCCTGGACGGCCGGCCGCTCCATGCGCACGAGGCCTTCAGAATCTTGGGCGAGGAGTTGCTGTGCTATTCCATGCTGGCCAACCTGATCGCCAACGCCGTGGAGGCCTCGCCCGACGGCAGCACGGTCTCCCTGGACCTGGGCCGGGACAAGGACCGGGCCAGCATCACCATCCGCAACCGGGGAGCGGTGCCCGAAAGCATCCGGGCGCGCTTTTTCGAAAAATACGCCACCGCCGGCAAGCCCAAGGGCACCGGGCTCGGCACCTATTCGGCCCGGCTCATCGCCCGGGCCCACGGCGGCGACATCACCATGCGCACGGACGAAGCCTGGGGCACCGAGATCAGGATATCCCTGCCGGCGGCGGATTAACGGCCGACCAGCGCCAGGGCCTCCCGCATTTTTTTAAGCAGCGTGTCCGGCGAGAACGGCTTGACGACATAGTTGGTCACGCCCGCGTGGATGGCCGCCAGGACATGCTCCTCGTTGGCCTCGGCCGTAATCATGACTACCGGCAAGGTGGCATAGGCCTCGCTACGCCGGATGCGTTCCAGCAGCTCCAGTCCCGACATCCGCGGCATGTTCCAATCGAGCAGAACCAGATCGACCGCGCTACCGGTAATGACGTTCCAGGCGGACTGACCGTCCTCGGCAAAAAGGATGTTCTTCATCCCCGATTGTCGCAGGATGTAGGCGATGGTCTTGCGCATGGGCTGCTGGTCGTCCACCACAAGAATGGCCAGCGTTGGCGAGAACGTCATCACAGTGCCCTCCGCGTTGCGGCCCTGGAACGAGGGCTTGAGTATAGGCAAAAGAATGGACGGCGGCCAGAAAAGACCGCACCGAGACCGTGCTTTTCCTGAAGGCGGCCTCTTGCCAGACGGAGCCGTTGCGGATAGCGATACATGTTTCACTCCCCCGAAAGCCTCTTGGGAGGTGCTGTCGCATGGAACGGCTCATCGAAATCGATCTGGAAAAACTGACCACCGAGACCCTGACGGCCATGCGGCTGGCCCAGACCGCCGTGACCAAGGCCATGGCCTCGATCCTGGAGCGCACCCCGGCCCTGGCCAAGGCCGTCATTGCCGCCGATCCGGAAATCGACGCCATCGAAACCGGCATGAATACGGAAATCCTGCGGCTCCTGGCCCTGCACCAGCCGGTGGCCGGAGATTTGCGCTATATTCTCGGCTGCATGCGCATCGTCGGCGACGTGGAGCGCATCGGCGACCAGGCCGCGGGCATCGCCAAGCGGGGCCTGCTCCTGTCCGAACGCCAGCCCATGCCGCCCTCACCAAGCCTGACGGAACTGGCCGCCATCGCGGGCGAATTCTTGTCCCGCATCCTCGTCTGCTTCACCGAGCGCGACGACGAAGCGGCCTGGGCCATCCGCCGGGACTCCCTGACCATCCAGGACCGTAGCGAGGCCATTTTGAAGGAAATGGCCGCGGCCATGCTGGAGGAATCCCAACCGGTGGAGACGGCCGTCCAGGTCAGTTTCATCGCCCATGGCCTCAAACGCATCTGCGACCAGTGCGCCAACATCGCGGAATCCGTCATTTTCATTCGGAAGGGGGCCTGCGCCCGCCACAGCCGGATCTGACCCTCGCCCCACAGCATTCGCACCGTCGAAAAGGATCGCATGGCACGTCCGTTTGCCGGTTCGCCGGCCATTACGCTTACGACCGTCTGCATCGCCCAGTTCATGGCCCCCTTCATGCTGACCTCCGTCGGGGTCGCCCTGCCCTCCCTGGGCCGCGACCTGGGGGCCACGGCCATGCAGCTCGGCTTGGTGGAACAACTCTACGTCGTCTCTCTGGCCATGGGCATGCTGCTCTTCGGCCGCTACGGCGACATCGTGGGCCAGCGCCGCATCTTGCTCCCCGGCTTGGCCTTTTTCACCGCCATGACCTGTTCGCTGGGGTTCGTCACCTCCATGCACATGGTCATGTTCCAACGCTTTCTCCAGGGGATCGGCGCCTCCATGCTGCTGTCGGGTTCCCTGGCCCTGGTGGCGGCGGCCTATCCGGCCGCGGTGCGCGGCCGCAAGATCGGCATCGTCTCGGCCTGCACCTATGCCGGCCTTTCCCTGGGACCGGTCATCGGCGGCTATGTCACCGGCCATTTCGGCTGGCGGCACGTCTTTTTGATGTCCGTGCCCTTCGGGCTGGTGGGGACGGTCCTGTGCCTGTTCGGCATGCGGGAGGAGCAGCACAACGCCTCGGGCGAGCGCATGGACTGGCGCGGCGGCATCGCCTACGCGGCCAGCGTGGCCTTTTTCATGCTGGGCGCGGCCCACGCCAAGGAAATGATCGGCCCGCCCATGCTGGCCGCCGGCCTGATCGGCCTGGCCGTGTTCTGGCGCTTGCAGACGCACACCCGCTGCCCGCTGCTCGACGTCACCCTGATGACCCGCAACCGCTTTTTCACCCTGAGCTGCCTGGCCGCCCTGGGAAACTACGCCGCCACCTTCGGCATCACCTTCCTGATGAGCCTCTACCTGCAATACGCCAAGGGGCTGTCGCCACGGCTGGCCGGCTTCGTTCTGCTGTTCCAGCCGATCATGCAGGTGATCGCCTCGCCCCTGGCCGGCTGGCTGACCGACCGGATCGAGGCGTCCAAGCTCGCCACCATCGGCATGCTCGTAAGCTCGGCCGGACTTCTGGCGGCGGCCGCCACCATCTCCCAGACCACGCCCCTCTGGCTTTTGGCCGGCGAACTCATGGTCATCGGCGCGGGCTTCGGCATTTTCATCACGCCCAACTCCACGGCCATCATGGGCAGCGTGCCCAAACGCCAGTTCGGACTGGCCTCGGGCATGATCGCCACCATGCGGACCCTCGGCATGGCCGTCAGCATGACCTCGGTGACGCTCATCTTCTCCCTGCTGATGCACGACGCGACCATTACCGCCGCCACCCTGCCGGCCTTTCTCACCAGCATGCGGGTGGGGCTCACGGTCTTTGCCGTGAGATCGGA
>Ga0183098_10489_pt1 | contig 74763 bp, 81 predicted proteins | sample BioMet9_FD_128884 | JGI IMG/M metagenome (GOLD analysis project Ga0183098, IMG submission 128884) | Microbial communities from bioreactor (seeded with sewage sludge) at Lawrence Berkeley National Lab, California, USA - Biofuel... | ecosystem: Engineered > Bioreactor > Anaerobic > Unclassified ...
TTTTCAGCGTCAGCGCGACAAGATCGTCGGCGGAGAGGGAGTCGTCCAGTGTTGCCGCCAGTGCCTCATAGATGAAGGCGTTGATGGTCAAATCTTCTTTTCCGATGTTTTTCGCGTGCTCGGCGTAGGCCGCCATGCCCTTAAGACCGTATGTGATCATCTCGCGGAGAGACCGCACGTCCTCGTTTGCGGTTGACAGCACACCGACGGTAGTGGCTTTTTCCAGCATAGACGCTCTGGAGCTCACCATGAAGGTCGCCGCATCGTGTAAACCCGCAGAAGCATTAGAATTTCTGAGTTCGTCTCTTACGGCGATCATTTTCATGATCTGCTTTTCAATCGAGCCGTCGTCAAAATTCGCGTTGGTGATGGTCATAAACAGGCTGCTGAGCACCTCATAATTTGTTTCGCCAAGGGTTTTGACGTCCAGCTTTCTTTTGACTACAATTTCTGAAATGCCCTTGAGGGTGTAAATCAGAAGATCCTGAAGCTTTGCTACTTCTTCGGTTTTTCCGCAGACGCCGCGCACCGCACAGCCCTTTCCTCCGGCGGTTTCCTGGCATTGATAACAAAACATACTCATTTTTGTTTCCTCCTTTAAAATTTAGTCTTCAACAGGTTCAAATTCGTCCTTGCCGACAAAACAGATCGGGCACTGCCAATCATCGGGCAAATCTTCAAATACCGTGCCGGGCCCGATGCCACTGTCGGGATCGCCAAGCGCTGGATCATAGATATACCCGCAGGGAATACACCTGTACTTTTTCATCCGGTTTCCTCCTTCGCTTTCTCAGCTTTTCGGAGCGGGCGCCTTTACGACAATCAGCTCCAGCGTTTCGTCATGCACATTTTTGACATTCATTTTAGTTTGAAACGGGATTTTCAGCAGAGTTCCGGCCTCATACTCATGGATTTCCTGATCATCAAGTCCGATGGAGAGCCTTCCGCGAATGACGGTCATATACACGTTTGAATTGGATAAGTGCTCCGGCAGTCCCTCGCCCTGGTTGAACACCATGTGGAGGTAATGCAGGTTTTCGTCAAATATGACTTTTTCTATCGCTTTTTCATTGGTTTTGGACAGCTTATACTCTTTTTCTATCATTATGATACCCTCCTGTCAATCAAGAATTTTTCCGTCGGTTGAAATCGTCACTACCTGCCAGGGAATCATTTTGCCGCTGTTTTGAAGCGCCCGTTTTACCGCGTTTTCGATCCCGCCGCAGCAGGGAACTTCCATTCTGACTACCGTGACGCTTTTAATGTTGTTACTCCTAATGATCTCCGTGAGTTTGTCGCTGTAATCCCCTTCGTCAAGCTTGGGACAGCCGATCAGGGTCACTTTGTTCCTGACAAACCTGTTGTGAAAATCGCCGTAAGCATAGGCCGTACAGTCGGCGGCCACCAGCAGATTGGCGTCCGCGAAATACGGAGCGTTGACCGGCGCAAGTTTGATTTGGACTGGCCACTGTGACAACTGGCTTTTATTTTCGCTGATATTGGGCTGGACGGCCTCACACTCATTTTCCCGATGGATTGCTTTAGACTGCGTCCCCGGGCAGCCGCAAGCCAGCGTTTCTCCCTGTTTGCTCAGCTTGCTTTTCTTCACGGCGCCTTCGTCGTATTCCTTCGCTTCGCGTTCCTCAAAGCTGATCGCGTCCGTCGGGCAGGCCGGCAGGCAGTCGCCGAAACCGTCGCAATAATCGTCGCGGAGGAGCTTGGCCTTTCCGTTTACCATGCCGATTGCCCCTTCGTGGCAGGCTTTTGCGCACAGACCGCAGCCATTACATTTTTCTTCATCAATTCTAATAATCTTTCGAATTATGTTCCGTTCACCTCTTTTTCCGAGTGCGTTATTTCAGGTTATTATTGATTTTCTGCCTTAAGTTTACTATTCTTAAGTCAATAAGTCCGTTGGATTTCCAACGAAAGAGGATATTATGAAAAATTATTTGGATGTGCTGAAAACAGTACGATTATTCAAGGGCATTGAAGAATCAGATTTACTGCCACTTTTGTCATGCCTGACTGCAAAATCGGTTCATTACGAAAAAGGGCAAACCGTGTTTTTCAGCGGCGAAAGCATCGAAAAATTCGGCATCGTTCTATCGGGACAGGTTCAGGTTGTGCAGGATGACTATTACGGAAATAGAAGCATCCTTGGAAAAATTGACATTGGGAATCTGTTCGGGGAATCCTTTGCCTGCGCGGAAATAAAAACGCTTCCGGTCAGTGTGATCACGATGAGCGAAAGTGAGCTTCTCTTTATCGACTGTCACAGGCTTGCAGTCCCGTGCGCCAAGGCGTGCGGTTTTCACAGCAAGCTTATTCAGAACATGTTAAACATCGTATCAATGAAAAATATATCACTGACGCAGAAAATTGAATTCACCTCGAAACGAACCACCCGTGAAAAACTCCTGGCCTACCTTTCGGCTGAGGCCAAGAAATCGGGAAGCAGTCACTTTTGCATTCCATTCAACCGACAGGAACTCGCGGACTACCTTTCCGTCGAGCGTAGCGCCATGTCGGCTGAGCTTTCCAAGCTCAGGGACGATGGCGTTCTAAGGTTTTACAAAAATCAGTTTGAGCTGTTATAGCTGAATCGTGCGGTTATCAATTTCAATGATTCCCTCGTCCTTCATTTTTTTCAGTTCCCTGAACAGCGACGGTCGTTGAACGCCCAAGTAGTCTGCCAGTTCTTTTTTGCTGAACGGAAGGACGATTTTCGAAGAGCCTTGAATAATAGATTGTTGCTTGAGATAGTCCATTAAGTTCTCACGCAGCGTTTTTTGGGTCAGCATTTTAATCTTCCGATTCATACCTTGGGAATTCAGAGACAAGGATTTTATAAACCGCATGACAAAGTGATAGTCATGCAGGAATTCCATAACCGCTTCTCTCGTTATATGAAGCACGTCCCCATCTGTTACGCCATAAATATTTAACGGATAGTTGGTATTTTCTCCAAACAGCAAATTAGCTCCGATAATACTGTTTTTTTGAAATTCGAACATTGTAATCGCGGAACCATTTTCTGATAAGGAATACGCAACCAGCTTTCCCGATAAAACAACGTCGAGCACAGAACAGGCTTCATGCTGATGGTGTACCGTCGCGCCCTTTGAGTAATGCCTGACAAAAATTTGGTTTTTCGCAATACATCTATCCAAAACGGCGGTATCCATTTCCGAAAGCAAGGGTATGCGCCGTATTTTCTCAATTATCATATAGACCGCTCCTTTTTGAATATTATAACAAAAAGAAACATGGGTGTCTATTTCAATTGAATAATACCCTTTATAATCTGATCAAATAGATTATAGGAGGTATCACATGGATGTATTGACTTTGGCAATGTGGATCGGAACCGCCATATTACTAATATTTTCTTTTGCCAAGGATAAGGGAAAAACAAAGCAGGCCCTCAAAATGGCGTTTGGCATGGGCAAAGGAATGCTGGGCAGTATTTTGTCCATTATTTTTTTGATTGGTTTAATCCTGACTGTATTCCCGCCTGAGAACATTGCCGAATTTGTCGGCAAGCAGTCGGTACTTTTGGCCACTGTTATTGCTGCCGCGTTCGGAGCAATCACCCTGATTCCGGCATTTATTGCTTTTCCGCTTGTCGGTACGCTTGTGCACGCGGGCGTGGGGATAGTTCCATCCGTCGCTTTTCTGACAACGCTTACGATGGTTGGTATCGTCACATTTCCGCTTGAAAAGCGTGAGTTTGGCTTAAAATTTACCGCCGTGCGAAACGGGCTGAGTTTTCTATTTGCGATTATTATTGCACTTGTTATGGGGGTGATTGTATGAAGGTTCTGCGTAAAGCAAAAGAAAACCTGTTTATCCTGTTCATTGCGGCAGCTTACATTGCTATGTTTATTATAAACCAGAACATGGGCATTGCCTCTGTCAAGAACAGCTTCTATTACATAAAAGAAATGATTATGATCATGCCGGTCATATTTGTTCTGACAGCTCTCCTGGATTTATGGGTTCCCAAGGAAAAAATCATGAAGTATCTTGGAAAAGAAGCAAAAACAAAAGGCGTTGTTCTTTCTCTTGCGCTTGGAAGTATATCGGCGGGCCCAATCTACGCGGCGTTTCCACTATGCGTGATGCTGCATAAGAAAGGCGCTTCAGTCAGAAATCTGGTTATCATTTTAAGCGCTTGGGCAGTGATAAAAGTCCCGATGCTATTAAATGAGTTGAAATTCCTGGGATTTAAGTTTATGGCGGTTCGCTGGGTTTTGACTGTCATCGGCATCGTTGTTTTTTCTTGGATCACAGCGAAAATTGTAAAGGATGATGACCTGCCTCAGCTCAGGGCAAATCAGAGCGGCCCTTCTATCAACAGATCCGCCTGCATGGGGTGTTCTTTGTGTACAAAAAACTACCCGGAGTTATTTGAAATTCAGAACAAAAAAGCTTCTCTCAAAGAAATTAGCGAAGAGATCGATCAGGAGAAGCTTATGAAGGCAGTAAACTCTTGCCCGGTCAAAGCAATTTCTATTTCTGCAGATGAAAATTAGCGACAACTGAATAAGGAGTTTAAACCTTCTTTTTACTCGTATGGTTTCAATAACTAAATATATCGAAAGCACCTCTATAATGAAGTTGACGGTCATAGGCCGATCCACAATATTATGGAGGTACTTTGTTATGCAAAAAGAAATTGAACTAAAATGTCTTTGCGACGGACTGCTCAATGCGTTACGCAAGATGGGGCTGGGAAAATACAGTCTTCGTAACTATTACTATGAGGGCATGTGGCCTCTCATCAAGGCGTACCGAAAAGCCGGGAAAGAGTTATATGATCCTGTGTTTACAAATGAGGTAGTTCTTGGTATCCAGAAGCAATTTCAAGAAGGTCTTATTGGGAATCACATAAATATGCGCGTTCGTAAGATGGCGGCGATGATGGAAGAATATTCTTTAAGGCGTTGCATCGTGTGGCATAGAATAAAGCCTTGTCCCGCTATTGATAGTGTCAAGATAAATGTGTAAACGTTCCTGCAAGCATTTTAGGCTAGCAAATCTCGAAGTCATAACAAATATCACGTATAACAACTCGTATCAATACACTTTTTCCATTGATGATGATGTGGTAATAAACGGCTGGTATTTTCTAAATGGGGAGCCAAAACTTTATGTCGGGTATCAAGCCGAAGAATATCGAAACCGCTGGGGAAAGAAACATATGTCCCGATACAAAACCTTTGCCTATCAAGAATACTATCAATACTACAATTACTACTATTTTTCAAAAGATCTGTATCTCTTTACTCCATACCTGGCTACGATCAACAACCTGTCCACTCCTGTCATAAAAACGGCGGATAAGACAATGAAGATAACTTATACGCTAACAGAAACGGATTCTTGATTTAACAAGCTCAATTAACCTGGCGGCTTTCTCGTATCGGAAGGCCGCCTTTTTCATGCAAAAAATCAAAGGAGGAATTTCTCATGAAAGAATTCTGGAACACGTTACAACTTGTTTTTGCCGCTGTCGGAGGCTGGCTTGGCTACTTTCTTGGCGGCTGCGACGGCCTGCTCTACGCGTTGCTGATCTTTGTCGTCTGCGACTACATCACCGGCGTCATGGGTGCGATCAGCGACAAAAAGCTCTCCTCGGCGGTCGGCTTTCGCGGCATCTGCCGCAAGGTGCTGATCTTCATTCTGGTCGGCATCGCAAACGTCATCGACATCAATGTGCTCGGACAAGTCGGTGTCCTGCGGACGGCAGTCATTTTCTTTTACATCTCGAATGAAGGTCTGTCCCTGATTGAAAATGCTGCCCACCTCAGTCTTCCGATTCCGGGAAAGCTGAAAGAAGTACTGGAGCAGCTGCATAACCGTGATGAAAAAGACACGGATAAGGAGGAAAAATAACATGGCTACAAAAGGAATTGATGTATCGGTATGGCAGGGCGCGATTGATTTCAACGCTGTCAGGAACAGCGGAGTGGATTTCGTGATCATCCGCGCAGGCTACGGTACAAGCTCAAAAGACAAGTACTTTGAAGAAAATTACAGAAAAGCAAAAGCTGCCGGGCTTCACGTCGGCGCTTACTGGTACAGCTATGCAGACAGCTTTTCCGAGGCCGCGCAGGAAGCAGAAATGTTCCTGGCTGTTCTTGCCGGGAAGCAGTTTGACTATCCTGTTTTCTTCGACATGGAGGAAAAGAAGCAGATCGAAGCCGGGACGGATTTCTGCTCCGGTCTGATCAAAACTTTCTGCGACAGGCTGGAGGCTGCCGGATACTTTGCCGGTTTTTATACTTCAGCATCCTTCGCGGGATCTGTTGTGACGGATGCTGTCCGCAAACGCTACTGTTACTGGTGCGCCCAGTGGGCCGATGGCTGCAGCTATGAAGACTCCTGTGGGATCTGGCAGCACAGCTCGAATGGCTCCGTTCCCGGCATCAATGGCCGCGTGGATATGGACTGGTCGTATCAGGACTTTCCATCAGTCATCATTGGCAAAGGATTTAATGGGTATCCTCGGACAGGAAACGAAACTCCTGTGCCAGCAGTAACTATCCCTGTATCTTCCCAGCGCGACCGTGTCCTTGCGCAGGCCAGAGCCTGGATTGGAAGGAATGAATCTGACGGCAGCCATAGAGAAATCATTGATGTCTACAATAACCATAAGCATCTCGCCAGAGGCTATGCAGTCCAATACACGGATGCCTGGTGTGCCACCTTTGTTTCTGCTGTTTCTATTCAATGCGGAACAACTTCTATCATCCCGACTGAATGCGGATGCGGGCAAATGCTTATCCTGTTTATGGTGCTCGGAGAATGGGTCGAGGATGACAACTACGTCCCAGCTCCCGGAGATGTAATCTTTTATGACTGGCAGGACTCCGGGTGTGGCGATAATGAAGGATGGCCGGATCATGTCGGTATCGTGGAAAGTGTATCCAGCAGTGATATCACCGTTATCGAAGGCAATAAAAACGATGCGGTCGGCAGGCGTACTCTGCAGGTCGGTGGCAAGTACATCCGAGGCTACGGCGTTCCAAAGTATGCCATAGATTCAAGCGAGACGCCTGTATCTTCAAAAACCGTTGATGAGCTGGCGCAGGAAGTGCTCGCCGGGAACTGGGGCAACGGCGAAGAACGTAAGAATCGTCTTTCTGCTGCCGGTTATGATTATGATTCCGTGCAGACCAAGGTGAACGAGCTGTGCGGCGTCCATAATGAACCTCATCCTGTTTATTACACCGTAAAGTCAGGCGATACGCTCTCTGCCATCGCCCACCAGTACGGTACAACGGTTTCTGCTATCCAGTCCATGAACAGCTCACTGATTCAAAATGTTAATCTGATTCTGGTCGGCTGGAAGATCAGAGTGAAATAACCATATATCCAGTTTTTCACCTGCGAGTGTTCCTTTTTGGAATGCCCGCAGGCTTTTTTTTATTTTCTTCCGCTCAAATCGCTCGTTCATCTCCAGTGGGAAATTGGAGGTGGATAAGTTATGACAGACAATAATACAAGTGCTCCAACTGGATATTTCACACAGGAGCGCATTCAGGGAGACCTTGACTACAAAAGAGCTCAGGCCATCGCGAAAACAATGCTTGATTCCGGGCTCATATCCGTTGCTGAATTCAACAAATTATCGGACATCAACCTTAAAACTTTCTCTCCCTTGTTCGCGGAAATATATCCGAATAATGCTTGATAGTATAGGCATTCAGAGTGATGTATAGACATGCGGAAAGGAGGATGAACCCTTGAAAAAAATAACAAAAATCGAAGAAAACAAAAATGTAACTGATGCAAAGCGAAAGCTCCGCGTAGCTGCTTATTGCCGTGTCAGCACAGACTCTGACGCGCAAGCAGAAAGTCTTGAAGCACAGGTCACACACTATGAAAACTATATTGCTGCCCGGAATGATTGGAAGTGCGCTGGCGTTTATTATGATGAAGGCATCACAGGTACAAAGAAGGAGAAACGTCCTGAGCTGAACCGCATGCTTGCCGACTGCAAAGCCGGGAAGATAGATTTTATCATCTCGAAATCAATCAGTCGCTTCAGCCGCAACACTGCTGACTGCCTTGAGCTTGTCAGAAAGCTTCTCAACCTGAATATTCCTGTTTACTTTGAAAAGGAAAACATCAATACCGGCTCTATGGAAAGCGAATTATTCCTATCAATCCTTTCCAGTATGGCTGCAGACGAATCCCTATCCATTTCAGAGAATAGCAAGTGGTCTGTGCAGCGCCGATTTGAAAACGCGACGTTCAAGATCGGATGCCCGCCCTACGGCTACGATTGGAATAAGCAGAACATAGTCGTCAACCCGGAGCAGGCGGCAATTGTAAAAAGGATTTTCGCTTCTGCTCTTTCCGGCATTGGCACCGCAAAAATTGCCAACATGCTGAATGAAGAAAAGATTCCTACCAGGAAAGGCCATCACTGGAGCGCATCCACAGTCAAAGGGATTCTGACAAATGAGAAGTATACCGGCGATGTTCTTTTCCAGAAGACCTACACGGATGCGCAGTTCAACCGCCACCACAATCGCGGTGAGAAAAATCAGTACTTTGTATCAGATCATCACGAGGCAATCATCAGCCACAGCGAGTTTGAAGCCGCTGGTAAGATGTTAAAGCAGCACGCCAAAGAGAAAAACGTCATTCCAGACAGTGAGAAGTACCAGAAGCGCTATGCCTTCTCAGGGAAAATAATCTGCGGCAAATGCGGCAGCACCTTCAAACGCCGAACGCATTACACATCTGGCGACAGTTACATAGCATGGTGCTGTAATACGCATCTGAACGACAAGAACGCCTGCAGCATGAAATCCATAAAGGACGATGACCTGAAGCTGGCTTTTGTCACGATGATGAACAAGCTTGTTTTCGCTCATCGCTACGTGCTGAAGCCTTATACAGAGGCCCTCAAGACAGAATCCACAGACGATTCCCTGCGCCGGATTCAGGAGCTGACGACTGAACTCGCTCAGAACACCGAGCAGCGTGAAAGGCTCCAGCAACTGGCCGCACAAGGATTTCTCGATAAGGTACTCTTTACAAAGGAAACAAATGAGCTTCTGACAAAGGCTGACCGCATCCGAAAAGAAATGGATGCGCAAAGCAATAACGTTTCGTCGGATGTTTCTAAGGTCAATGCAGCAACCGCCCTTCTTCACTTTGCCGAAAAAGAGGAAATGTTGGAAACCTTCAATGAAGAATTATTTGAAAAACATGTGAGCCGGATAACTGTAATCAGCAGAACCGAGTACCGCTTCGAACTAAAATGTGGCCTCTCGCTCACGGAAAGGATATGAAAATGGGACACACACCCTATGGGTACAAGATTGAAAATGGAAAGGCAGTTATTGACAATGAAGCTGTCGTAAAAATTCAAACCCTGTATGAAGCCTATCTTGCAGGTGCTTCATTACAGAAGGCTGCCAATGATGCCGGTATTGACGTAAAGCATTGTGGTGCCAAACGAATCATGGGAAATCGTCATTATCTCGGCGACAGCTTCTATCCGGCCCTCATTGACAAGGAAACCTTCGAACAGGCCGAAGCCGAAAAGCAGCGTCGAGCAAAAGCTCTCGGACGGTTGAACAGAAAACAAAATAAGGTGGAACGGTCAGCTCCTACGCAGTTTTACATTGGAAAAATGATTGAACATTACGATAACCCGGCAGCGCAGGCCGAGTACATTTACAGCCTGATAGAAAGGTCGGTGATTTGATGGCAAGCGTTACATTTATTCCGGCAAAAAGGCAGGTCGGAAACAACATCAGTAAAGAGGAAGCTCCTAAGCTCCGCGTCGCCGCATACTGCCGTGTCAGCACCGATTCTGACGAACAGGAAACCAGCTACGACGCACAGGTCTCCCACTACACAGAATACATTCAGAAGAATCCGGAATGGGAGCTTGCAGGTATTTTTGCTGATGACGGTATTTCCGGCACCAACACAAAAAAGCGTGATGAGTTCAACCGCATGATTGATGAGTGTATGGCCGGAAACATCGACATGATCATCACAAAATCCATCAGCCGATTCGCCCGCAACACTCTTGATTGCCTGCAGTATATCCGGCAGCTCAAGGATAAAAATATCCCGGTCTACTTTGAAAAGGAATCCATCAACACAATGGATGCCAAGGGCGAGGTTCTTATAACGATTATGGCTTCCCTTGCCCAGCAGGAAAGCCAGAGTCTTTCGCAGAATGTAAAGCTCGGTCTGCAGTATCGTTACCAGCAGGGAAAGGTAAGCGTTAATCACAACCGCTTCCTCGGTTACTCGAAAGACAATGACGGAAAGCTCATAATTGACGCTGAGCAGTCCGAAGTTGTGAAGCGCATCTATCGCGAATATCTCGAAGGCCTCAGCATGGACAAAATAGCCTCCGGACTTGAGGCGGATCACATCCTTACCGGTGCCGGAAAAGAAAAATGGCACACGAGCACGATCAACAAGATTCTCCGGAACGAAAAATACATGGGCGATGCCCTTTTGCAGAAAACCTATACCACCGACTTCCTTACAAAGAAACGAATCAAGAACACTGGCATCGTGCCGCAATACTATGTTGAGGACGATCATCCTCCCATCATTCCGAAAGAAATCTTCATGCAGGTACAGGAGGAACTTGTCCGCAGGCGCGTCGTGCACAAGAGCCCGACAGGCAAGAAACGCACCTACTCCTGCAATCATTGCTTTGCGCAGATGATTTTCTGCGGAGAGTGCGGCGAGCTTTACAGGCGCGTCCATTGGAACAATCACGGCTGCAAATCCATTGTCTGGCGCTGCATCAGCCGCTTGGAGCCATCGGAAGCTGAGAGCAACTGTACGAATCGGACGGTAAATGAAGCTGCCCTTGAGGACGTCACGGTCAAATCCTTAAACCGGATTCTACGAGGCAGGAAAGAGTTCTTGGCCCAGCTGCAGGAAAACGTAGCCAGGGCCGTCGTCACAACCGACACTCTCTCACCGGAAGGCATCCAACTGAGGCTTGAAGATTTACAGAAAGAGCTGCTTCGAAAGGTCGAGGGCGGCAAAGACTACAATGCCATCACTGACGAGATGGTTCGCCTGCAGGAAATGAAGAAACAGTCCACGGTCGACAATCACCGTAGAGAAGAAGCCATGAACCGGATCAAGGAACTGCAGGATTTCGTCGCCATGCAGAATACAGAAATTCATGTGTTCGATGAATCTCTCGTCAGGAAGCTTATAAAAAGCATCACAATATACACGGATAAGTTCACCGTCGAATTCAAATCCGGCGTCAGTGTGGATATTGCAGAATAAAAGAGCAGGCTGCTCCGATAGGAATCTTACCTATGGAGTGGCCTGCTCTCTTGTTTGTACAAATCGGAATTAGTCTATTGCCTTTATTTCCATTCTAGATAATTTTTTTAGATTCTCAATCATTCCATTTATAACTTCAGGCGAATGTCTCTCCCATTTAGTCACCTCAGCAACAATTTTCAATGGTTGCTTTGACCTGTATGATTTTGTTGGATTTCCAGGGAATTTCTTATCTGTAAGATTAGGGTCATCTTCAAAATCTCCCATTGGTTCAACAACATATATTCTTTCATTTCCATTTCCCTCTGCTAATTCAGCTCCCCATATTGCTGCATCTAAGGTTCCAGTAAAATAAACATACTCTGATTTCCTATCATCGCTGTAGTTCTTTTTTACCCCAATGACTAGTAAATCACCTGTTTTAAGGTCAGCCTTTGTTCCATGAAAAAAAGAACCTTTACTAAATTGGTTTGCACTCTCCATAATGGCTCCTCCATAAATTCCAGTTTGTCTTCCTTAACATCTAATCCGCTCACTCAGCGGCAAAACATCTAATCCACAGCCTAAACCCTACGGAAAACATCTAATTCGCCAACTGAATGTCAATTCTCTCTGTCAAGGTGTTTTACTTGACAGCCTTGGACAAGTTCCCGCAGAGGATTCTGTGCCCCTCAGCTGCTTTCCAGCCAAACCCGCAAATGCCCTGATATCAAGGCATTTGCGGCTTATTTACCCTCGACCCTTGACATCAATACTACCGTCTCGACGTGGAACGATACCTCTTGATTGATGTCAGAGTAACCGCCTGTTCGCGGGAACATATCATATCAAAAAGGAAACAAGTCCACTCTTACCGAAAACCGTGATTCACATCTTGTTTTTCAACAGCAAAACCGAGGCCTTAACTATTGAAGTATTCGGGAAACAGTCGATACATACCCTTTGCTACTATAATAATGCAGGCAATTCTAAACAGATGTAAATATGCCACTGTCTCCAGAGTTGAGACGGTAAAGGCCTGACCTATTTCCTCATATGGAAGCAGCGCTGGCCCTGATGAGCCAATACACTCCACAAGGTTGAGTTGCCGGATTTCACCGTCTCGACCTTAATTCATTCCATGACAACGCTTATATTTCTTTCCGCTGCCACAAGGACATGGGTCATTACGACCTATTTTCTTTGGCCAATTAGCTCTTTCCTGAACCATCACCGGCACCTTTCCTTCAAACATAAGTTCAAGTTCTCTTAAGCGATATAGATACTCTGAAATGCCCAATATACCTTGAAACATATGCATGGCCTCATTTTCAAATTCAAGGAGATACTCAGTTTTCTTCTTCGTTCTATCCTTTGGATTTGGAATATAGGTAATCAACTGGCTTACCGCATCATATTCTACATCATTGTGACCTATAGCATTTCTCAGCTTCGCATTTACAACAACATCTAAAAAGTCCGTATAGGCTTCTGTATTTATGCAATAATGAAATCTCGTAGCTTTCGTCAGTTTAATAAAATCTTCCAATGAAGATACGTTCTTTTCGATTGGATTCATCGAGTTGACATCAGCCCTATATTTTATATTGTTAAGAGCAACCGGAATAATAAGTAAATTTCCTAATGCTTCATAAACATCTAAATAAAACTGTTTAACACTATCAAAACTACTTGTAGTGGAACCCTCATACTCAAAATCAAAAGAATTATCTTTACAATATTGGATAGCAAGTGCCGGTATTAACCTCTGATAAACGGTCATGTATTCATCGTAAAGTTTATAAATCAGCTCTTGTAATTCATCAAGATGAAACCCATCGTGTGAATTCAGGAAATCAATCAAGCTTTTCGCCTGAACCGAATCAAGCTTTAAAATCCCAGCACAGAAAGAAATGTTATCTAAGATATCTTTCTTAAGTGATAAATATAGTCCATGAACCTCAATCATGTGAACTGCTCTTAATATTTCAGATTCATCTCTACACTGAAAGTACTGTCCTGAAAATTCCTTCTGAATCTCCTGAACTAAATATTCACTATTTTTCTCAAAAAGATTAATGATTCTATGATATTCTTTCCATTTCCTTTTTGTGACGCTGAGCTGTGATACTGCTTTACTAAATTGTTCGTATGAATCGTCTGATTTCATACAACTCATGTATCGAATAAACGGTGTGATGACTAAGCCTTCCAGTTCTTCAGCTGAGCTTTGTTTTACAGTTGGAAATTCTCCTGAACATTCAACCATATAATCCGCTTCTTCATCTAATACCTCATCAGCATTATCAAACGAAAACTTCAATCCCGGTTCGTCTTGTCCAATTTCAACATTTCCAGATAAGGAGGTTCCACACTTACCACAGGCCACAACAATCGGATGTTCTTTTTGCCATCCAACCTGCAAGCGAATTCTGGTGATACTTCCACAAACTTGACATTTTATAAAAGTATTATAAACCATGCATTTTCCTCCCTTCGCAAGATTTATTTAAACATTTCATCATTCCATACAAGTTTCACCAAATCTACGAGCACAGCAGTTCTTTCAGTTATCTCATTTTTTCCAAAAGAAACATAGGCTTTAAATCCGAGTTCATTGTCTTCAATAAACTTCTTAAACTTAGGATTGTTCTGATATGCCAAATCTCCAAGTGACTCTGTATAGATATTTCCTTCGTTAGAACAATACTTCTTTAACTTGTAATCATACTTTGCATCATTCAAACTTGCATTGATACTCTTATGCAACAGCAATAATGCTCCGACGCTATTTCTCCAACGTCTGAAATCATCTTGGTCTGTGTACTCTGATTTAAACCATTCATAATGGTCTGTAATTATATGCTCGATTTCAAACGGATTCTTTGTTTGAGTATTCATGTAATTACAATAGTTTGATGCAACACCTGTCTGCTCCTCAATAAAGCCGGTAACACGAGCAAGAATATTTTTTATATATTTCTTTGTAAAACTGTTCAGTCTTAAATCAGCCAACGCTGCTGCCGGGTCAAATTCAAGATTGATGTATTGCTGTTCGAGTTTCTGTTTTAATGTAGGAATATCTGTCATACGAATATCCTTAGTAACATTGAAAACAAAATTCTTTATTGTACTGTAATCGACTGAACGATAATTCGTAACTCTGGAAACAATCAAAACATCAATAAACCTTGCAACAAGATTTATCTTTTCAATAATCACTGGCCACGTATCTTCATAGCATACCGGTGCTAACAATAGCTGTGGTTGAAGAGTAAAATTGACCTGAGCATTGTAATACACATACTTCGTTTCTTCTGTAAATGTAGTTTCTGCCTGACGGATTCGTTCATATATTTCAGCAAACTTAGCAAACTTCTTAATGAACAATTCAAAGTCGTCAGAATCATTAAGGCTCAGCTTATCTCTTTCATCTCGAACCCACTTATGGAATGAACCACCGATAATATCAAAATCTTTATTTACAGCACCTGCTTTGGTCTCACGGATGGTTTCCGCATAATGAGCTCTGAGCCATGCCTTGATAAAAGTTTCATCACCTTTATCGTCATCCTTCTTCAAAGAGAGCACCTTATCCTTCCAAAGGTCATTCATCTTCTCACGAGTTGCATCGGATTTTATTTCAGAAAGAAGATATCCTTTTAACATCTCGGTAGATGTAAGGCTCAAGCCTCGGTCATTCATGGTGACAAATACTTTATGTGCATCCTGCTCTGTGGTTGCGACGATTTCAATAAAGAACACTTTCTCCGCAATCCAATCACAGAAATGCAAAAGCATATCATCTGTGATATCAGCAGGGAACACTTCTTGAATATCTAAATAGCGACTATACAAATTTTTTACAGACTCACCAGTACCTGTAGTGTCATAATCAGAATCGTTAAAGATTGCATCCATACATTCCTGACGGTCATCAACATTAATATTGAAAGACTTTGTTCCAAACGACTCTGAAAATATCATGGTTTCAATCATATTGTAGCTTTGGCCAATTGCTTTTAATCTGTTATTCAAATACATCAACAGAAGTGTCAAAGAAGAAAATCTTTGCTGACCATCAATAATGGCGTTTTCTCGTCCAGCTAATACAATGGAGCCCATGAAATATGCTCCATAATCAGCGACTGCTGGTCTTGCGTCACCCGGTTTGTAATACTCTAAGAACTCTGATGTAAGGTCATCAATCAATTCCTCAATATGCTTGCGTTGCCACATATATTCACGCTGATAATAGTGAATAGAATACTTTGTGTTCTGTAATAATTGTTTCAAGTTCTTAGGTGAACCTTCAATCTTTTTCATTAAACCTCCTCCAGAAACAATTCAGGAGCGTTATACCATACAAGTTCAGCATCCGCTTTTACTCCCTTGTTAGGACAGTTAAGTATGGCTTTCCTCAATTTTAGTTCTGTTTCTGCTTTATAAATATATTCTGCTTCGTGTTTGAGCATATACAGTGCGGATTCCCTTGAAAAACCATACTTTTGAATTTCAATAGAACGCTTATTTGTTGAACCATACTCAACAAACTCATACCAGTCGTTTGGTGCAGGTTTTCCTTTTATCTCCTTATAAGCATTTGATATCTTCAAGAAATAGTTTGAAAGTTTAAACAAAATAATTTTGTCAATTACAGATAGAACTTCTGAAATAATAATGTTGTTATGTTCTGAGCCCTCTTTGTAATCCACTTTCTTGCCATCAATGAACATCGCCTCAACCGGATTATTCTTCTTGTATGCTATAGCTTCAGCAATTATCTGTTGCAATCCGTGTCCAGATACCCACTGTCCCAATATGACTCTGTAATAAGATAAATTACTGTACTTATTAGGGTCATTTCCCGGAGCTCCAAGTGTGTATGACTCGTAAGATTTCCATTTAAAAATCTTTGCAATTCTAAGTAAGAAATTCCATAACTCATTTGCATCATAGCGACCATTTGCATCTATAGCTGGAAACTCCAATCCATTATTTGCAATTGCTTGATATAACGATTCATTTTGGTCTACCGATACTGTAATATCACTATCTTTTATGAATTGCTGCCTATTGGAGAAATTGCTTTTTATCATTTCTTCATCACCGGGCTTCATAATACTTTGAAATTCTCTTCTTACGCGGCTATCGCGTCCAGCCATAATATCATTTAGTAGGATGATTGCGAACTTACGCATCAAATCATATGAATCCTCAGATTGTTTTTGAGGGTGTTTCGGGAATTCAACACTTCCAGTTTTCAAAACATCTATGACATTTTGCTTCTGAGGTTTTGTTAATCCTTTTGAAACTGAAAGCGCCTGTTTCTCAACTGACTTTGACAATAATGTTTCAAATTTATCTGTTGCTTTCTCTGATGTAGCAACAAGAAAAACATTACCATATAAATTGAACTCCAGTCTGCCAACTCGACCTACCAGATTTCGGAAGTCTATCGGTCTCATATCCTTTTGGCCATTTCTATAATCTGTGATAAATAAGTTATCAGCTGGAAGATTTACGCCTTCTACCAATGTACTTGTGCAGAAAAGTGCTGTAATTTTTCCATCTTTGAATAAATCTTCTATACGCTGACGAATTGAAGCCGGTAAATATCCAATATGATATGCAATTCCTTTAGAAACTAAATCTGCAAGATAGTAATCACCATGAACTTCACTCTTAATATCTTTCGATAATTCCATCAATTCTGGACAATTCGTCTTCGGTAATCTGTTGGCACCAAAATCTCGTGCTGCAACAACAGTCTTTCTTGTTGATGGAAAATACACAATAAATGGTTTTTCTTTTTCGGCTTCATCTTTTTCAAAACGAAGAAGCACATCTATTAAATCAGCATCATCTATCGCAATTGAAGTAATCGGGATATTGACGTCTTTATGCTCATTGTAAACGCTCACTTCTCGATTTATCAGGTTGATAATAAACTTCGGCTGTGAAACCGGAGAATAAGATGTTTGAAGTTTTCTTTGAATTATCTCTTCTCCGGCATCCGGAATAGTATCCAGAAATACTTCCGGGTTGGGCACATTGGGTGAAGCAAATATAATATGAGGTCTATGTTCTCTTTCTGAAAGCATATTAACCACTTGATAATAAAACGGGCTTCTTTTATCTGTGCCAGTAATCTTATGAGCCTCATCAACAAACAGGTAATCTATCTGTAAGTCAGGCTCATTTATCAATAAATAGAGCATACGCTCTGGAGTCATAATAAAAATATAATTCTGTTGTTTATCTTTCCAGTTAGATAGCACCGTATCTCCAGCAGCTGTAACAACATGGTAATTTTTCTCGTGAAGTAAATCTCCAAGGTCTTCTTTAGTGATTTTTATTCTTATTTCATTAATCAGCGCTTTTGTTGGAACCACTATTGCAAAGTTATATTTGCTATTGTTCTGAATCTGCTCCTTAATAAACATGCGCATAATAAACGATTTTCCCATTGATGTAGGAGCTGAATAACTATAGTAGCTTTTAGAAAAATTATCATAGGCTATCTTTTGTGCTACCATAAACTGCTTATCCGGCGCAGAGGGAATAGTATAAAACTCTTTTTTATATTCAAGGAATAGCTTCTCCATAGCATCCGAACCGCTGAAATCAGATTTAATGATATTTCGTCCTTGATAATTTCCTACACTGGTTAATACTGAGCCAGCTACATATGAAATATCTTCATTTTCAGGGTATATAAAGTTAAGCATGGTGACAATTTCTTGTGCCCACACCTTATGTTTATCAGCTTTTGCACTGTGGTTTGATTTCGATAATATATCTGCAAAGCGTAAGGCGTCTTCAACTGACAAGTTTCTTTTTAGCCTTCGACTATAACCGAACACCTTTAATGCATAGTTATAAAGAATATCCTCATACAATTTTATTAGATATTCGTTGTTTTCTATATTCTCAAAGAATACTTCTCCGAAGGTGTTATTGCTATTTTCCATTAGGCACCTCCAGTCACTTTTTTCATAATCGTGGTTTTATCTTCTGTTGCGTCATCCAACGGAACCACATAAACATAAAATGAGCGTGATGATAATCCGCAATCATCAATATATTTTTTTATCTTTGGTAAGCTGTATTGAATATCACTTACCATTTTCTGTTCAACCAATTTTTTATATTCTGCTACAGTACGGTTTTCTTTGGTAAGTCCTATTGAATAGCACAAAAATATGCCATAAGCAGAATCTACGTCAGGTGCATCGGGTGACGGTGTAATGATTTTACTAAGTTCTTCCGTCAATACAGAATCCGCACTCTGTGCGAAAATCAAATCATTTACAAGAGCAATACCTTTCTTGGGCTGGTTAAGTCCAGCTTTTATTTTTGCGAAAGCATTATCTACGGCTGCATCAATCTGATTTTCAACATTAGAGGTGCCAAAAACCATTTGAAACGAATCATCATCAATTTTCAGAAGATGAACCCCATCATAGCAAACATCTGATGATAATTTATCCAATTCGATTTTGCTGAAAATCTTTGGTGCTTCCAGTTTCTCTTCAAAGAAAGCATACAGCAGTATTTCTCCCAGCATATTTCCAAAATCATTCGGTTTTTTTAAGCTTTGCTCCTTAATCAACTGCATTGCCTCAAGATTAATACTGGCCTCGTCATCATCTTCTTTAAACTTTGCAATACGAGTTCTTGAATAAACATAATAGCCAATATTACGTCTCAGGCATTTATACAAACCTTCATCTGTAAATGTATCACCATCAAGTTTAAGGTGAAAAAGACGCAGTTGAGCAGGGTTACGCAATCCAAGGTCTTCAGAGTGCGTAACCTCCTTAAATGCAGAATCAATGGTTCCTGCTTTAATAGTTGTATTGATATCAATAGTACTGCTCAACTTTTGTCACCTCATTCTTTTTTCGTCCCGTACGGTGATGGTTCCTCAGCAACCATCAAAGTACTTCTTTCCGCTTGATATTGATATATTTTGGCTGGTGTCGTCGCTGGCACATCTGTAGATGAAACATCTGCATACTTTTTAAAGTTCTCGGCCTGCTCCATAACTTTTTCGAATACTTCTTCATCCCATTCAGGCGGATAACCATTCTTATAAAGAAGCACTGTCAAATCCATATTAAGCTGATTTTTTATATCGTCTCTTGTAGACCAATCTGCAAACTGAGCCTTGTCATCTACAAGTTCTTTTATTTTCTTCGCAAGCATAAGACACTTTTCTTCCTCGTATGGAAATCCGTGGTCATCTCTTACTTTTACAAGAATGTCATAGAATGCTTTTTCTTCGTAACTAATACCTAATTTTTCAAAAGAAGTCTTATCCACTCGCAAATCTTGAAGTATTTTAATAAGTTCATCAGATAAGTCATTTACAAAATCAGCAACAACTTCACTCGTGAAAACAAGCTTGTCTCGATTGTTATATTCTTCAACGACCTTTCTTAAGCGCTCATCAAATTCAATTGCTTTAACCTTATTCGTTCTTCCATAAGCAGATATAGCCTTACGAAGCAACTTTAACAATGCATTGAACTTTGTGATTGGCATCTTGATGGTATCAAGTTCTGCTAAGAAATCATCGCTAAACAAATCTGCTGACTTATGCTCATCAACTATATTTTCAATACCGGTGCAAGTTATAGCTTCTTTTACCATATCTTCTACGACTCTATTCATAATTTCAGCATCTGGGGCATTGCCTTGTGTCTGCTTATAAATAATAGAACGTATCGCAAGATAGAACTGTGCTGTTGCTGTTTCCTTTTCTGTTAGCTCTCCAGATGGGAAACAAATAACGTATGCGCTTTTTAGTCTTCTCGACAGACCCATAAATCTGGTCTGCATTTCCTTTTTCATCTGAACATACTCTGCTGCTGCATTCAGACAATTCAGGCGTTCTAATGGTGAACCCGTATGGAACTTAGTGGCATTAAAATCACTCAACAATTCATCCAGCAATGCAAGATGGTTTCTGAATATTCCAAGTGAAATATTCAATTCATCGACCGGGCTTTGCTGAGGGCCGCCATACTTTTTGACTGCCTCCATCATGTCATTCTTGATGCCAATATAGTCGACAACAAGACCTTTATCCTTACCATCAAAAACACGATTAACACGAGAAATAGTCTGGATTAATGTATGACGTTGGAGTGGTTTATCAATATACATTACTGCCAAAGAAGGTACATCGAATCCGGTAATCCACATGTCAACAACAATGGCAATCTTAAAGTTAGAGTTATTGTTCTTGAACTGCTTATCCAGCTTCTTACGATATTCCTTGGTACCACAGGTATCAAACAATTCTTTATCATCATTCTGACCTTGTGTAGCGACAAGATTAATCTTTGGAAGAGCCAAAAGTTTATCCAGTTCTTCTTCAGATAATTTACTCTCGTCCTCAGCTTTTTTCGCTTCTCCCCACTCAGGTCTGATGGCAAGTATCTCTTTCAAAACACGGAAGGCGAGTGGCCTATCTGCACATACAATCATCGCTTTTTGAACAATTTCAGGCTTTTCAGAACATAATGATTCATAGTGAGCAACAATATCACCAGCTAATCTATGAACCCTGTCCGGATGTCCTAAGATAGCGGTCATTTTACTCATAGCACGTTGGCTCTCTTCTATCTGTTCAGAAGAAGAACCTTCTGTAGCGCATTTTTCATAATACTTTTGTATTTCCTTAGCCTGCTCATCAGAAAGAACAACACGGGCAAGACGAGGTTCATACGCTATACGAACAGTGATGCCATCATCACTTGATTCTTTCATAGTGTAGCTATCAACTACATCACCAAAAACAGCTATTGTCTCATCAATCGGTGTTCCAGTAAAACCACAATAAGTAGCATTAGGGAAGCTGGCACGAAGGTAATATCCAAAACCATAAGTAGTAAATACACCTTTATCTGTCTTTTTCAGTTTACTGCCAGTACTGGTCTGTGTACGGTGAGCTTCATCAGAGATACAAATAATGTTACTTCTATCGGAGAGCAGTCCAGTGCTTTCGCAAAACTTCTGAATAGTAGTAATGTAAACACCGCCGCTCGGCCTGTCTCTAAGTGTTTTCTCCATATCTACACGACTTTCAATGCTACGCACATCACTTTCGTGCAAATACTTAGTTGCTGTTACAAATAACTCTGATGTCTGAGTATCCAAATCCTCACGGTCTGCAAGGATGATGATTGTCGGATTATTGAATGCCTCGTTATCTCTCAGTGCAATCAAACGAGCCAAAAACAGCATCGTATAGGTTTTGCCGCAACCGGTTGCACCAAAGTATGTACCACCCTTACCATCTCCAGCAGGACGCATATGTGCTTTGATATTAGCAAGCATTTTGTTAGCCGCAAAGTACTGCGGATAACGGCAGACAATCGCCTCACTCTTTTTACTGTCATCCGGGTAGAAAACAAAATCACGAAGCACAGCCAAAATTCTATCTGGAGCAAATGCACCCTCTATCATTGTTTTAAGAGAGCTGATTCCGTTTGCAACTGTATCTGTTTCATTTGCCTTATTCCATGAATAGTAATATTCATACGGAGTGAAGATACTACCAAGTTTTGTGTTTGCGCCATCGCTAATCACAGACAAGAAGCAATATTTCATAAGCTTTGGAATATCTCTGGTGTAGCGCTTTGTAATCTGTTCCCATGCATCAAATACAGTTGTATCTTCGTTGATTGCAGACTTAAATTCGCAAATGGTAATCGGAATACCGTTTATAAATATCAATAAGTCTGGCCTTCTAAGCCTCTCACCTTGAACGGAATATTGATTTACAACCTTAAAGATATTCTTATCCGGATGGTCATAGTCAATATAATCAACATGCAACGCAATCTTGGTTATGTCATCACGCTGTAAATCAAAGCCTTCATTCACCAGCCAGAAAGTTTCCTTGTTTCCAGTATATAATGGTGTTGACTGAATTAAGGCTATTTTATTTATAATCTTCTGCAATTCACCTGTGCTCAAGTCAGGATATCTGTCTAAAAGAAAAGAACGCAAATCATCCTCTAATAAGATATCTTCATACTGACGGTGAATATTTTCACCATAAGCATGGGTGTAACCTTGCAGTTGGAACAACTCGATAATGGCCTGCTCCAACTGGTCTTCAGTGAACTTACCTTTTTCAAAAAAATAATTCATAAGCCCACCTCCTACTGTAAATATTGCACAGCTAACGCAATAAGTGATAGACAACGATTAAACAGATAGTCATAATATTTATCATCAATAATATCAATCTTATCTGTTTCGTGATGGCGTATTCGATAGTGATTCCCAATATTTGTGAGAGCTTTAAATTCTGCATCAAACAGTTCTTTAAAATTCTCATTTCCGCCAGACATATCTTCTACTATCTTTGTAGCAGACTTCTTTTTATCTAATGAGGTGTAATATGTTTTAAGTCGTTCCAATGCATCCCATATCTTTTCAACAGAATCTTGGCGAGCAGAAGAATTTGGAGTTTTGTATAATGCAATAGCATCTTTTAACAAATCTCTTGTACCTTTTTCCTCTACTGTCGAAAATTGATATTCCATATGTTTGGTTAAAGGGCTATTTTCAACAATTCTCTCTACAATTTCTTCATCCGTTAATGTATACAACAATCCTGCTTCTATAAAGAGTTCATTAATTTCTGTTTTAAACTCCACAAATACGTTTTCAGTTTTCAAGCAATCAATATATTGAAAATTTCTGTATCGTTCATTATTCCAATTCTCAGAAATATCCATGATGTTTTGTGCAAAAAACTCAATATAGTCTATAAGCGCATATTGGTCATAGTCATCCTCAACTGTTGGAGCACATATCGTACCATACTCATTTTTATAAAGAGCCGGAATTCTAACCTTGATTCTATTTAAGAATCCATTTTCATCGAATGTAAGATAATCACTATCAGTGAAGTCATGATGACAACTCATTGGAAACAAGTGCGTCAAGTTCTTCTTATATTTATTGCAGCACTCAAACAACAAGCTATACATTTCCACACTGATTAGATACGTTTTTTCAATTGGCGCACGTACGCCATGTCTTTCAGTAAATAACATAGGGCACCTCCTTTACACACGGGCCTCTTCGATTGACCCTCTTATTAAAATGGGACATATATCCTTTATTTGAGTTTTTAATCTCTCATTTATATCTTTTCTCATGATATACGCATCATAAATGTTAACAATATCCTGCTGGATATCGATAGATGGTATTGGAAATTTAAGCTCACACAACTCACTGAATGGAAATACATCACGCGTAGAACCCCACGCGTTAAAACCACACAAACGCTGAGTTTCTGGGCGAGCCATCCATAGCATAAGATACTCTGGAATTAAATGTTTTTTATCAATAACTTCAAACACCTGATACGACCCAGATATGATACAGTCTGGTCCTTTTCGTAACGCTATCGGGAGCTTCGTTCCATTGCTTTTTACAACTTTATTGAATGCAAATTGGCCATCTCTTACTATTCTCGTACTTTCTTTATCCGCAGCTTCTCGCTTGGCAGGAATAAACTGCATATTGACATCAATTCCTTGAGATAGTGTTACTGATAAGTCTGTATTCTTTTCATCACATTCTGCTAAAAACTTTCCAATAGGTTCAGAATCAATTTCTTTTCGTAGTTCTTCTATGTAAGCATCACATACAAGTTTTAAATCTTCCAACCCACGCTCATAGCTTCTCTGGTTTTCAAGCATAGAAACATAAACAGCAGCAAACTTTTTCTGGATATCAACTGGCGGTAATTCAATGTCAATATCACACATTTCACTCCAGTCGAAAGTTTCCCTTGCGGAACCCCATGAATTAAAGCGTGAATATCTATCAAATTCAGCACGATTAAAGTATATGAATAAGTATTCCGATAAGAGAACATCTGTGTCTTTCACCTTAAATACAATGTAAGAAGAAGATACAATATAGGTGTTTTGCGTATCATTGTGCGCCAACGTAATCTTCTCGCCATTTCTTGAAGTTACAGTCACATACGCAAATTCATCTGGTTTCACTAATTTATATGGCTTAAGTGAAACACCATCCATATCAGCCTTGGTTTCTATAAATATCTTTTGTATAGATATTCCCTTAACATCATCCAATGTATAGGTAAGTCCTGAGTTTCTTTCATCACATAGCTCAATTAAATCTCCGAGCTTATATTTAGTCAATGCCATAGCCAATCCCCCTAAATGCTTCCTCCAGCATCTGCTGGGATTCCTTTTCTGCCTTCATAACATCCTGCATTTCAGTTTGAATACGAGCCATTTCTTCTTCATAATTGATATCTAAGTCATGGTCAATGAATTCAATATACTTGCTTGGTGCAAGAGAATAATTATGAGAACGAACATCCTTAATAGTTGCTGACTTGCAGAATTCTGCAACATCACTATATTCGGACTGGTCTGCACTCTGCCATGCATTGTAAACTTTCTTAATTTCTCCAATCTGGTCATCAGTAAGGACTGTTTTCTTCTTTTTCTTACCCTTATCGATTACGATTTCTTCAATATTGCTGTCCCAACGTCTCAAATCCATAAACAAAATTTCATTGCTGCGGTCACGAACCTGACGGCCATTTACAGTTCCTGCTTTTTTGTTCATGTTAACAATCCAGAGAGTTACTGAAATATCTGTTGTGTAAAACATATCTCTTGGAAGAACGATAATTGCTTCAACTTTGTCGTTTTCAAGAATTTGCTTTCTAATCTCAAATTCATCCGGGTCATTCAACGCGCCATTTGCAAGAAGGAATCCAGCAATACCATGAGTTACATCGAGTTTTGAAATCATATGCAGAATCCATGCATAGTTGGCATTGGAAGCACGTGGTACACTATAACCTCTCCAACGGTAATCATCTGTCAATTCATCTTCTTTTCTCCAGCCCTTAAGGTTGAAAGGTGGATTTGCCATAATGAAATCTACCTTCTTATCTTTATGAAGGTCATCTGTAAATGTCGATGCATTTTTATCACCAAGGTTATGAGAAATACCTCTGATAGCAAGATTCATTCTGCAAAGTCGCCACGTCTCAGCTTGGCTCTCCTGACCAATAACAGAAATCTTCTGACGGTTACCATTATGACGGTCAACGAACTTCATACTCTGAACGAACATTCCACCTGAACCACAGCAAGGGTCATAAACTACACCACTGTATGGCTCAATCATTTCAGCAATCAGTTTTACAACCGAAGCAGGCGTATAGAATTCACCATCTTCCTTTGTACCTGATGCTGCATAAATCTGTAAGAAATATTCGTAAACACGTCCGATGAGGTCTTCCTCGTGAAAACGTTTCTCATCAATCTTATTTACTTCATCTATTAACGACTTTATTTTGTCTTTGCTTGCTCCAAGTGTTGAGAACATGGCGTAAACATGATTTCCATCTTTATCAGTTGTAGAAAGTGCACCTTTTAATGAAGGGTTACTTTCTTCAATATCCATCATGGCTTGGTCAATGATAACCGCAATATCATTTGATGATGCATTCTTAACTATATAAGACCAACGAGCTGTTTCCTTTAAATAAAAAACATTTTTTGCGTTATAAAATGATGCTTTTTCAAGAAACGCTGGTACATCACCATATTCTTCTATAAGCTCCTTACGGCGTTTCTCAAATTTTGCTCCAGCAAACTTTAAGAAAACCAGTCCAATAACTGCGTCACGATTTCTTTCTGTTGTTCCTACTCCACGTAAGGCAACACGACAATTCCAAAGCACTGTCTCCAATGATACTTCTACTTCTTTCTTTTCCTTAGCTGCTCTTGCCATTATATTAGTCCTCCTTGTTTTCTACTGGGGTAGTCTTATCTGCGGCTTCGCCAGATTGAACCCAAGCATCTACTTCTGATATTTTAAATTTCCAAAGTCTGCCCATTTTATATGCAGGCATATTTCTTTTTGAAATCCACTGCAAAATCGTTTCTCGGCCTACACCTAAATGAGCCTGAATTTCTTTTAATGTAACCCATTTTTCGACGTTATTATCGTTCACAATTAGCCCTCCGTATTTGCTTCATATGACACATTTATAATTACATTGAATCCTGCGTTCATGCCAAAACACGCAGTACCTTGTGAATCTTGCATTTCCCATTCACAAGTATATTTTCCTTCTATGCTACGAGCTTCAAAGTTCGTAGCAATTTTTATATATCCATTTGGAGCCACGTCCGGAATTGCTATCTCCTTAGCTTCTGGCCGTGGATTATCTTTATTTTCATTTACAAGCACGAGCTTTCTATCTGTCCAGTACACCGTACCTGCATTATGTATAACCCATGTGTATTCTCGCGTTTGATAACAATTAATATGAAGTGTCTTTTTTTGTTCGACCCAATAATCATCACCTGCATTGGCAGCACTTCTTCTAATAGAGATACTACTATCAATTCCATTTACAAGCTTTTCATACTCCTTTGCAACATCATTATCTATATCATCGCATTCTGCTTCTATAAACAATTGAAACTGGTGAGCAAGCGCCTTAGCAAGAGTTTTCTTATTTTCATCGAATGATATCGACACCCCGAAATGACTCATACATTTTCTGATACAGTCATCTTTCAATTCTCCTTCAAGATACTTTGTCAATCCTTCAATATTTATTTGGTTCGGAAATTTATCTTTTATCAACTGCACAGAACGGTCTTTAGCATAGTGACGTTCATTTTCTAAATCCCTTGTAGTTCTCTTTGCTTTTATCGCAGGCAGTGTGAAATACGTGCACCCAGCGGCAATAAAAAATTTAATTACATATACGCCTTGGTTCTCCTGCTTATTCAAAAAATTATATATGTCCTTCAGAAATTCCTGACTCTTGATAGCTCATCACCTGCCTGTACCTAATCTTGTACCTACAGTACCTACTTTCCGCTGTTTTGCCTATTCGGACGTACCTAATCCAAATCCTAAACTAATAATAGATGATTTGAAGGAGAAGGCGCCATGTGGTGTAGATACAAATATCCATGAAAATTATATCACAAAAATGGGCAAAAATCAATCTTCCTGTGTGTGAACAGATTGTAAATATTCATAAATCCACTTTAATTAACTTCTTCAAGTCATAAATTCAAGGAAAGTGGTGATTAATATGTCTTTTTCAGAAAAGTTGATGTGGGAAATCAACATCGAGAATGCCGCTTCTGCAGTGGCAGCCGAGTATGGTTTATCCGCAGTAAATTCCGTGTTTGCAAGATATGACGCTCACGGATTGCATGATTTGCCTTCCTGCTATTTCAGTGAAGTATTCGCTGATTTAGAAATGATGGCAAACGACAATTAAAAACAATCGTCCCGGACAAGACGTTAAACTGTCTGGCTCAACTATCAATTCACCATCTTCGTGGCCACGTGGTGCGTTTGCAATTGATAGAAAAGTCTCACATGTAAATAGAGTGCCAGCTTAGCAAACGGGCTGGTCACCAGTTAAAAAGCGGAGCAATCCGCATGAGGTGACCAACTATGTATAAGAAAACTGGCAGCCATGCTTTTGTACTCCGCTTTGGAATTAAGCCAAACGGAGGAATTAAAGATGGCAAATTTAGACAACCAGAGTAAAAAACGTTACTATCCACTTCGCGATGCCGAGAACCCTCACAGGGTCTCACTTGTTGAAATTACTGAAGTTCAGTACAGAGCTCTTTATCCTGAAATCTGGGCTACTCAAAAACGAGAACAGTACCATCACCGTTGCATGTGTCCTAAGAAATACATTTGGAAATGTGATGGCAACTGTGAATTATGCGAATATCAGGCTGCAGGTGACATGCTTTCATTAGACGTACCTACGGAAGACGGTAATGCGAATATGTACGACACTATTTCCGATACCGCTCCTGCTATGGAAGATGTTATTTCAGATGCAATTCTTCTTGAACAACTTATCGCTAAGTTCCGCGAACTTGACCCTGATGCAGACCACATCATTGAGATGCTCGGCGATGAACTCTCTGACCGTAAGATAGCAGAACAGATTGGTCGTAAGCAGAGAACCTTCGCCGACCAGATGAAGAAAATCAGAACCGAACTTCGTAAAGTACGCGGCTACTAATCCTATATTAGATAAGTAGCGCACCATCCCTCTGATATCACATTTTAAAGATGTCAGAGGGATAATAAATATTTTTTCAAAATTTCTCCGCTCAAACTTCTTGCTCATCTCCAGTGGAAAGTGTAAGGCACGAAACAACAAGCCTTAAAGTCCACAGAAACGGAGGTGAAGAACGTGAAACAGTCCTACTTCGATTCAGGCGGTAATGATTGTGAGTTAATTGAAGTTCTAAATGCAATCTCACAGGTATCCGCAAGAATGGCGAGAAACATGACAATCCTCGCACAGCAAAGACAATCAGAGAAAGGAGAACATCGCTATGAGCAAAATGAGCGATATGGCAATGACCATCGAAGAACTGCGCAATGCAGCCGCTGCTATTAATGACGCAGCTAATTGGCTTGCAGAACAGTTTAGTGGCACTTCTGAAGAAGCACCTGCTAAGAAACCTGCTGCCAAAGAAGAAAATAAACCGGAGCTTCAGCTTGAAGATGTACGTGCTGTCTTAGCAGAAAAGTCCCGTGCAGGACATACAGCTGCTATCCGTACCATTCTTCAAAAATACGGAGCATCTAAATTATCCGGTGTTGACCCTAAGCACTATGAAGCCTTGTTAAAGGATGTGGAGGTGCTAGACAATGCCACCTAAAGGACACGCGGTATTATCCGCATCAGCTTCACATCGCTGGCTCCACTGTCCACCTTCTGCAAGGCTCTGTGAAAGCTATGATGACAAAGGCAGTGATTACGCTGCTGAAGGAACCGACGCACACGAGCTTTGTGAGTACAAATTAAAGAAGGCTCTAGGCATGGAAACCACCGACCCTACCGGAAAACTATCATGGTACAACGAGGAAATGGACGACTGTGCAAATGGTTATGCCTCATACATCCTCGAACAGGTAGAAGCCGCCAAAGAGACCTGCTCAGACGCGAAAGTACTAATTGAACAGCGCGTAGATTTCTCTCGCTGGGTTGAACAAGGCTTTGGAACAGCTGACTGCATCATCATTGCAGACGGAACCTTGAGAATATGCGATTACAAACATGGACTTGGTGTTCTGGTATCAGCTGATGATAATCCTCAAATGAAATGCTACGCATTGGGTGCCTTAGAACTGTTTGATGATATCTACGACATCGATACCGTCAGTATGACAATCTACCAGCCAAGGCGTCAGAACATCTCAACTTACGAGATTTCTAAAGAAGACCTGTATGCTTGGGCCGATGAAGTGTTGAAGCCTACTGCAGACCTTGCTTTCGCCGGAGATGGTAACTTTCTCTGTGGTGAATGGTGTGGATTCTGTAAAGCGAAACATGAATGTCGTGCAAGAGCTGAAGCAAATCTTATGCTTGCAAAGCTCGATTTCAAGCTTCCACCACTTCTTGAAGATTCAGAGGTTGAATACATCCTATCTCGTGCGGATGAGCTTGTCGCTTGGGCATCAGATATCAAAGAATATGCACTTCAACAAGCTATCAGCGGTAAGGAATGGTCTGGTTGGAAGTTAGTCGAAGGCCGTTCTAACCGTAGATATTCCAATGAAGAAGCTGTTATTCAAACTGTTACAGACGCAGGTTTTGACCCTTACGAGAAGAAACTTCTCGGTATCACTGCAATGCAGAAGTTAATTGGCAAAACCAGATTCAATGAGCTGCTTACTGCTTACATCGAAAAGCCACAAGGCAAACCTACTCTTGTGCCGGAGAGTGATAAACGCCCGGCAATGAACAACGCAAAAACTGATTTTATGGAGGAAAATTAAATGAACAAGAATGTAAAAGTATCTAATCCTATGAAGGTAATCACTGGTCCTGACACACGTTGGTCTTACGCTAACGTCTGGGAACCTAAGTCAATCAATGGAGGTACACCTAAATACAGCGTATCTCTTATTATCCCTAAGTCTGACACAAAAACTGTTGCTAAGATTGAAGCTGCTATCGAGGCTGCTTACAAGGAAGGCGAAGCTAAGCTCAAGGGCAATGGCAAGTCTGTACCTGCTCTTTCTGTCATCAAGACACCTCTTCGTGATGGTGATATGGAAAGACCTGATGACCCTGCTTATGCTGGTTGCTACTTTTTAAATGCAAATGCAACTTCTGCACCGGGTATTGTCGATGTAGACCGTAATCCTATTCTTACTCGCTCTGAGGTGTACTCTGGTGTATATGGTCGTGCCAGCATCAGCTTCTATGCTTTCAACAGCTCTGGCAACAAAGGAATCGCCTGCGGACTTAATAATTTGCAGAAAGTTCGTGACGGTGAACCTCTTGGTGGTAAGATATCTGCTGAGTCTGATTTCGCATCTGATGAAGATGACGATTTCCTTGATTAATGGAGGTGGCGACTATGGAAATGTTTCAGTCTATTCTCTTAATCATCCTTCTTGCTATCTGGCTCGTATTTAGTGTAGTGTTCCTTATCACTGCGGTACAGAACCTCATCAATGACCGCAAGCGCGAACAGCGCGAGGTTGAAAAGGACAAACGTGACCTTGAGTACCACGAAGCACGTATGAAGGAACTCAGCAAGTAAACCAAACTATTATTATTAACCGTGGAGGTGGTGGGAGCAATCCTGCCACCTTTATGTTTTAGAAAGGACAAACTAATGAAAACACTTAGTATTGATATTGAAACTTTCAGCGATGTACAGCTTCCGAAAACAGGCGTATATCGATACTGCGAGTCTCCTAATTTTGAAATATTGTTATTTGCATACAGCATAGATAATGGCCCTATTCAAGTAGTCGACCTTGCCTGTGGTGAAGAGATACCCGAAGATATAATAGCTGCTCTTGAAGATAATAATGTAATTAAATGGGCCTTCAATGCTTCTTTTGAACGTATCTGTCTCTCTCGCTTCTTAGGTTATCCTTCCGGCGATTATTTAAGCCCTGAAAGCTGGCGCTGTTCCATGATATGGGCAGCAACAATGGGACTACCCTTATCTTTGGAGGGTGTTGGTGCTGTATTAGGTCTTGAAAAACAGAAACTTACAGAAGGCAAAGACCTCATTAAATATTTCTGTCAGCCCTGCGCTGCTACCAAATCAAATGGTGGTAGAACCAGAAACAGACCTTTTCATGCTCCTGATAAATGGGAAGCCTTCAAACGATATAACATCCGTGATGTTGAGACTGAAATGGGCATCCAACAGAAACTACACAAATTCCCAGTTCCAGATAGTGTCTGGGAAGAATATCATATCGACCAAGAAATCAACGACCGTGGTGTCAGACTCGATATGGAACTTGTACATCAGGCCATAGAGATGGACTCACGCTCTCGTGAAGAATTGACTACTGCCATGAAAAATATAACTGACCTTGAAAATCCCAATTCCGTGCAGCAGATGAAACAATGGTTATCTGAAAACGGTGTAGAAACAGATAGTCTTGATAAAAAGGCTGTTGCTGAGCTATTAAAAGATGCTCCAGAAAAGCTCGCTAATGTTCTGACTCTTAGGCAACAGTTAGCAAAATCCTCTGTACGAAAATATCAAGCTATGGAGAAAACGGTCTGCGAAGATGGTCGTGCTCGTGGTATGTTCCAGTTTTACGGAGCCAATCGCACCGGTCGCTTCTCTGGTCGTAATATACAGTTGCAAAACTTACCACAGAACCATCTTCCTGATTTAGCAGAAGCACGCGGTTTAGTTCGTTCCGGTGACTTTGAGGGCGTTGAGCTTTTATATGAAGATGTACCGGATACCTTATCTCAACTTATAAGAACAGCGTTTATTCCACGTGATACTACTCAATTTCTTGTTGCGGACTTTTCTGCAATCGAGGCTCGTGTTATTGCGTGGTTTGCCGGTGAAGAATGGAGACAAAATGTATTTGCCAATGGCGGCGACATCTACTGTGCTTCTGCATCACAGATGTTTAAGGTTCCGGTTGAGAAACACGGTATAAATGGCCACCTTCGTCAAAAAGGTAAAATTGCTGAATTAGCACTGGGTTATGGTGGTTCCGTAGGTGCTCTAAAAGCTATGGGCGCTATTGAGATGGGACTTTCTGAAGATGAGCTTCCTGCGCTTGTAGATGCGTGGCGCCAGTCCAATCCTCACATTGTGGAATTCTGGTGGGCAGTTGACCGTGCTGTTATGGAAGCAGTGAAATACAAGCATACAACAACAAAATATGGTCTGAAATTTTCTTGCAGAAGCGGTATGCTTTTTATTACTCTCCCTTCCGGCAGAAACCTTGCGTATGTAAAACCAAAAATCGGTACTAACAAATTTGGTGGTTCCTGCATCACATATGAAGGTGTCGGCAGCACCAAGAAATGGGAACGCCTCGACTCCTACGGGCCAAAGTTCGTCGAGAATATTGTTCAGGCCACAGCTCGCGACATTCTCTGCTATGCCATGAAAACTCTGCAGCATTGTTCTATTGTTATGCATATCCATGATGAACTTGTAATCGAAGCCGACCCTCGTATGTCATTAGACGCTGTATGTAAGCAAATGGGAAGAACTCCACCTTGGGCTAAAGGACTTTTGCTTCGTGCAGATGGGTATGCAACCCCATTTTATAAAAAAGATTAAATTCATCCGCTCAAACCGAGCGTTCATCTCCAGTGGAAATTAGAGGTGGACGCTCTTTTAGTCTGCCCGGAAAGGAGGACTATGGTATGAGCATCAATAAATACAACAGCGAAGGCTATCCTGACCCAACAGCACATAATGCATTGGTGAGTATTGAACAGGAACAACGTTCCCTTCGTGCTTTCAGGCCAATCGTATACATCTGCTCTCCCTTTGCTGGCGATATTGAAGCAAATGTAGAAGCCGCAAGACGATACAGCCGCTTTGCAGTGGATGAAGGATACATTCCTATTGCACCGCACTTATTGTTTCCACAGTTTCTTAATGATGCAGTCCCAAAGGAACGTGAGCTTGGATTGTTCTTTGGCAATGCCCTTATGAGCAAATGCTCTGAGATATGGGTATTCGGGAGTCGCATCTCATCTGGTATGGAATCAGAAATCAATTGTGCCAAGTGGAAAAATTACCGCTTGCGCTATTTCTCAGAAGAATGTATGGAGGTATAACACTATGTTTGAAATTAAAGAAAACAGACGCAGATTAAAGGACGGAACAGAAATCACCACCTACACCCGTGATGTAGTCAGCTGTAATCTCCTTGAAGTCGAAGCTGGAACAACAGGCTTTATGGGAGGCGATACAGGACATGGTGGCCGCACCTATTTCCGTATCAAAGATGAAGGCTGCACTGATATGGTGGTTCGCCTTATGCGTGACCGCTTCGGTGATACAGAAGGTTTTGAGGTAATGCTTGGTGGTGACTGTGAACTTGAAACAATGATTCGTGCACTCAAGTTTATTACTAAGGTGTTAGAGGATGAATCTAAGGAGGTGTATGACTGATGTTTACCATTTACAGTTCAGACGTTACTGGTAATCCCGGCAACTGCTCCTACCCTCATAAGCAGGTTATTCTCGACGAGGATAGCCTGAAAACTGCAATCAGCCATGATTATGTGTGTGCTGAGTACAAAAACAGCTACCGTAATGGCGATAACTTTATCGGCAGCGACTGTCTTCCGGTAGACTGCGATAATGACCATTCAGAAAATCCTGAAGACTGGATTACTCCTGAAAATGTTATGCATGCCTTTCCGGGTGTAACTTTTGTAGTCCACTACAGTCGTTTCCACAACAAAATAAAAAATGGCAAACCAGCAAGGCCAAAGTTTCATATTCTTTTTCCAATTAAATATGTTACCGATGCTACCCTCTATGCTGATATGAAAAAACTGGTCAATTCCATCTTTCCTTACTTTGATACGCAGGCTCTGGATGCAGCTCGTTTCTTCTTTGGAACTGCTACTGCTGAGGTTGCCTTGTATCCGGGACGTATGAATTTAACAGAATATCTTGATGAGGATATTTTTGATGAAGATATGTCCGAGGGCCAGTACGATGGTTCCACTATTCCTGAAGGAAGTCGTAACGCCACCATGTCAAGATTTGCTGGTAAAGTCATCAAAAAATATGGTGATGGCGATAAAGCATATCAAGCCTTTATTGAAGAAGCTGCTAAATGTGTGCCACCACTGGATTCTTCCGAACTTTCAACAATATGGCATAGTGCTCAGCGTTTCTATGCTCGTGTTCAGCAGCAAGACGGATATGTTGCACCAGAAGTATATAACGACCCTTCTTGCTATAAACCAGAGGATTATTCCGATGTGGGACAAGCTGAAGTATTAGCAAAATACTTTTCTAACGAGCTTCGCTATTCTCCTGCAACACACTTTATTCGTTACTCTGACCATTACTGGCAAGAAAGCGAACCCGGAGCACAGGCCGTGGCTCATGAGCTTACAAGACGTCAGCTCAAGGAAGCTAACAATGATTTGCTGGAAGCACTCGATAAAATGAAAAACTGCGGTGCTCAGAACATTCTCGATAGCACCTCAAAATCAAAAGCTGAACAACTTATGAATGAAGAACAGCTAAAAGTTTATCAAGAATTTCTCGCTGCGAAGGCATATCAGGCATTTGCAGTTAAGCGTCGCGATTCCAAGAATGTTACATCAACCTTAAAGGAGTCGCATCCAATGCTTGAAATCTCTCCGAGGGATTTAGATGCAGACTGTTTTGCACTTTGTACCCCAGAAGCAACCTATGACCTTCGCAAAGGTATGAGCGGCGCTCGTGAACACTCACCAGAGGACTATATTACTAAAATCACCAGTGTGTCACCTAACCAGAAAGGTATGCAGATTTGGCTGGACAGTTTGAATCTTATCTTCCAACACAATCAAGAGCTTATTAATTATGTTCAGATGATTTGTGGTCTTGCAGCTATCGGTAAGGTTTATGTAGAAGCTCTCATCATTGCATATGGTGATGGTCGTAATGGTAAGTCCACCTTCTGGAATGCCATATCACGTGTGCTTGGTTTATATTCCGGCAATATCTCTGCAGACACCTTAACTGTCGGATGCCGCAGAAACATCAAACCTGAAATGGCTGAAGTGAAAGGCAAGCGACTTCTTATTGCTGCAGAAATGCAAGAAGGTGCCCGTCTGAATGATTCGACCGTCAAGCAGCTCTGCTCCACCGATGATGTCTTTGCGGAAAAGAAGTACAAAGACCCATTTTCCTTCAAGCCATGCCACACGCTTGTGCTTTATACAAATCATCTTCCTCGTGTATCTGCATCTGATGATGGTATCTGGAGACGTTTAATTGTGATTCCGTTTAATGCTAAGATTACCGGCAGCAGTGACATCAAGAATTACAGTGAGTATCTGTATGACAACGCTGGTGAAGCTATCCTCGCATGGATTATTGAAGGTAGCAAAAAAGTCATTGAATTAGAATATCAAATTCCAGTTCCGGCTTGTGTACAGGAGGCCATCAATGAATATCGTAGCCAGAACGACTGGTTCTCACACTTCATCGAGGATAAGTGCGTTGTTGGCAACGGCTACAAGGAAAGCTCCTCTTCTCTCTATCAGGCGTATCGCAATTACTGTATTGATACCAATGAGTATGTGCGCAGTACCGCAGACTTCTATTTTGCTTTAGAGAATGCTGGCTATGAGCGTATCACACAGAATAGAAAACGCTACTTCAAGGGTCTGCGTATCCGTACAGAGGACGATTTTGAAGATGAATTTTTAGACTAAATAGAGATAATGACAAGGTGTATCAAGGTATATTTATAAACTTTTCTATAGGCTATAAAAAATCAAATATATAAAAGTTAGGAAAATACCATTGATACACCTTGCATATCATGAAAATTAAACCCTGATGGAGGATGACAATGTTAGAAAAACAAATAGAAAACAAGTTAACAAGGTCGGTTAAAAAGTCTGGTGGGATTGCACTTAAGTTCGTGTCTCCAAGTTTCGCTGGAATGCCCGACCGCTTAGTCTTACTACCTGATGGGGTGTTTGCCTTTGTGGAGCTTAAGGCTCCGGGAAAGACGCCACGCCCTCTTCAGGTATCAAGACACAAAATGCTACGTTCACTTGGCTTTAAGGTTTATGTGATAGACAGCGCAGAACAGATTGGAGGAATGCTTCATGAACTTCTCACCACATAATTATCAATCCTATGCCATTGATTATATTGAAACACATCCTGTGGCAGCAGTACTCCTCGACATGGGTCTTGGAAAAACCGTTATTTCACTGACTGCCATCGCAGACCTTCTGTTTGACAGTTTTGAAGCACATCGTGTTTTGGTGGTTGCTCCGCTTCGAGTAGCTCATGATACATGGCCTGCTGAAATTGAAAAATGGCAACATCTAAACGACCTGACGTATGCAGTAGCTGTTGGCACTGTAAAAGAACGCAAAGCAGCTCTTATGGCTGGAGCAGATATCACCATTATCAACAGAGAAAACTTAGGATGGCTGATTGATAGCAGCGGCTTTCCATTTGATTACGATATGGTAATCATCGACGAGCTCTCTTCATTCAAAAATCATAAATCCAAACGATTCCAGTCTTTGATGAAAGTCAGACCCAAAATAAAACGAATTATTGGTTTGACCGGAACTCCTTCTTCAAACGGTCTTATGGACTTATGGGCAGAATTTAAGTTACTAGATTTCGGTGAACGTCTCGGTCGCTTCATTACCCACTATCGTAATGATTACTTCATTCCGGATAAGCGTAATGGTGAAATCATCTACTCTTATAAGCCGATGCCCTATGCTGAGGAGGCTATCTACAGAAAAATATCAGATATCACGATTTCCATGAAGTCTTCTGACCACCTGCAGATGCCAGAACTGATTACATCTCAATATGAGGTTCAATTATCAGAGGATGAAGAAAAACGATACGAGGAGCTCAAAGCCGATTTCATATTAGAACTCCCTGAAGGCGAAATTACTGCTGCCAATGCTGCTTCTCTCACCGGTAAGCTTTCCCAGCTTGCTAATGGTGCAATTTATGATGATGAAGGTAATATCTTAGAATTCCATGACAGAAAGCTAGATGCCTTAGAGGATATAATTGAATCCGCAAATGGCAAACCACTTCTGGTAGCATATTGGTTCAAGCACGACTTGCAAAGAATCAAAAAACGCTTTGATGTCAGAGAAATTAAAACCAGCAAGGATATTGTTGATTGGAACAATGGCAATATTCCAGTTGCAGTGATACATCCTGCTTCTGCCGGTCACGGACTTAATCTTCAGGCTGGTGGCTCCACTCTTGTGTGGTTCGGGCTGACATGGTCTTTGGAATTATATCAACAGACCAACGCCCGTCTATGGAGACAAGGTCAAACTTCCGGCACTGTGGTAATTGAGCATATTATCACGAAAGGCACAATTGATGAGCGTATCTTGAAGGCCTTATCATTAAAGGAAGTTACACAGAACGCACTTATTGATGCGGTAAAAGCAAATCTATGACAAACAATGCCAATCCGAGGGAAATTCAATAATCCGGAGGTAAAGCATGAACGCAAAAGACTATTTATTACAAGCACGCTACCTTGATGAGCGTATAACATCAAAAACTCAGCAAATTGCTTCTTTGAACGACTTAGCAACGAGATGTACCAGTACATTTTCTGATATGCCAAGAAACCCAAATCACGGTGGTTCTAAAATCGAGGATTGTGTTCTCAAGATAATTGAGCTGGAAGAAAGCATCAAAAAGGACATCGTAAAGCTGGTTGATTTAAAAAGTGAAATCATGGCTGTCATAAAGGCTGTATCAAATGTGGAATATCAGACCCTTCTTGAAAAACGCTACCTTTGCTTCATTACATGGGAGCAGATAGCGGTGGATATGAACTATTCCATGCAGCACATACATCGTATGCATAGCAGCGCATTAAAAGAAATCGTGGTTCCCCACAAGGATGAGAGTTAATGTGATAGATTGAGAGTATTGCCTTATGATAATATTACAATAGCGAAAAAGAAAATCGCAGAAGCCTTGTAGGACGTAACTCCTGCAGGGCTTTTATTATGCCCACAAGGAGGTGTTTCATTTGCCAAGACGACCAAAAAGGCCCTGTTCTTATCCGGGATGTCCCAACCTAACTGACGGTCGTTTCTGTGAGGAGCATGCCAAACAGGAAGCTAAACGCTACGAACGTTACGACCGTGACCTTGCTACCAAGAGACGTTATGGTAGAGCTTGGAAGCGCATCCGTGACAGCTACGCTGCTTCCCATCCCATGTGTGAGGTCTGCCTTGAGAAAGGTGCGTACACACCAACCGAGGAGATACATCACATGAAGCCTTTGTCTCAAGGAGGAACCCATGATAGAGATAACTTAAAAGCTCTTTGCAAAACCTGTCATGCAAGAATTCATGCGGAACATGGCGACCGCTGGCACAATAAGGATTGAGCCTAGGGGCCATTCAAATCTCTACAACAAACGTTCCGTGGAACGGGCGTGGGGTCTCACGCGCAAAGTCGCGTTTTCAAACGGGGTATATAGGCCCCGACGACAAGGAGGTATATCTGATGGCTAAGGACGGTACCAACCGTGGCGGCGCTCGTGTAGGCGCTGGAGCCAAAAAGAAGCCCTTAGCTGACAAGATTGCTGAGGGTAATCCGGGTAAACGAAAGCTGACTGTCATCGAATTTGAAGATAATGCAACCGATTTAGAAGGTCAGCAAATGCCCAAGCCATCCAAGCTCTTATCTGCCACTCAAAAAGACGGTAAGACGCTGGTGGCTGAAGAAGTTTATAAAGCAACATGGGAGTGGTTAGCTGAACGCAAATGTGCGACGCTAGTTTCTCCTCAGCTTCTGGAACGCTATGCAATGAGCGTAGCCAGATGGATTCAGTGTGAAGAAGCAATCTCCGACTTCGGATTTCTTGCCAAGCACCCTACTACGGGAAATGCCATCCAATCACCGTATGTAGCTATGAGTCAGAATTTTATGAGCCAGACCAATAGGCTCTGGATGGAAATATATCAAATCGTAAAAGAAAATTGTGCGGCTGAGTATTCCGGCGAAACTCCTATGGATGATGCTATGGAACGCCTGCTTCGCGCAAGGAAAGGAAACTAACATGATTGAAAAAGTGAACCCAAGTCATCCTGATAAAATCGCAGATAGAATTGCAGGTGCAATCGTTGACTTAGCATACAAAGCTGAAGCTGCTCCTAAAATTGCAGTCGAGGTCTTAATTGGACATGGCAAATGCCACATCATCATCGAAACAACTGCTTCTCTGTCTACTAATGATATTGAAGCCGCTATCTCTCGTTTAGCAGGAAATGTAGAACCCGACATCGTTATTGTTCCGCAGGATAAGCACTTATCTGATAATCAGACTGCTGGCGTTAGATGCGGTGATAACGGAATTTTCAAAGGAATACCTCTCACTGATGAACAGAAAGCTCTATCTGTGGTTGCGCACGATATTTACACACGCTATCCATTTGATGGAAAGTACATCATAGATGAAGCTAGACTTATTATTTGCCAGAGCAACGCTTCTACTGCTGAACTTTCTAATATTTATCCACCTGCTGAGGTCAATCCGCTCGGTGATTGGACTGGTGGTACTGACGTAGATACCGGTGCAACAAATAGAAAGCTTGGAAGTGATATGGCAGACTCTGTTTCTGGTGGCGGTCTTCACGGTAAGGATTTATCCAAAGCAGATATCACACTTAATATCTATGCTTTTCTTAAAGCACAGGAAACCGGAAAGCCTGTAGCACTTAGCTGTGCTATCGGTGATGATACTATTGATGGACATCCATATCAGGAACTTGTCGATATTGCTGCAGATTACATCAAATCTGTCGGCGGCTTCGAGAAGTTTGCTGAATGGGGATTATTCTAAGGAGGCACTTATGGTTATTGAAAAAAAGAAAGTCGCTGAGCTACTTCCTGCGGATTACAATCCCCGTAAAGATTTAAAGCCCGGCGACGCAGAGTATGAAAAATTGAAACGCTCCATTGAGCAGTTTGGTTATGTGGAGCCAGTTATCTGGAATGCTACTACCGGATGCGTCGTCGGTGGTCATCAGAGACTTAAGGTTTTACAGGATATGGGCATGACGGAAGTTGACTGTGTTGTGGTAGAACTTGATATCGAACACGAAAAAGCTCTAAATGTGGCCCTCAATAAAATCAGCGGTGAATGGGATAACGACAAGTTAGCATTATTGATTGCTGACCTACAAGGTGCAGACTTTGATGTATCACTTACAGGTTTTGAACCTGCGGAACTGGACGATTTATTTAAGGACTCCACCAAAGATAACATCAAAGATGATGATTTTGATGTTGAAGCTGAGCTAAAAAAGCCTACCTTCTCTAAAGCTGGTGACCTATGGTGCCTTGGTCAGCATCGCCTCTATTGTGGTGATAGCACTAAGCCAGAAAGCTATGAATTACTGATGGCTGGTAAACAAGCAAATCTTGTAGTAACCGACCCTCCATATAATGTTAACTATGAAGGAAGCGCCGGTAAGATTCAAAACGATAACATGGACAACGATTCCTTTTATCAGTTCCTGCTTGATGCCTTCACTAATATGGCTCAGAACATGGCTGAGGATGCTTCTATATATGTATTCCACGCTGATACCGAAGGCTTGAACTTTAGAAAAGCATTTGCTGATGCAGGCTTCTATCTCTCCGGCTGCTGTATCTGGAAGAAGCCTTCACTGGTTCTTGGACGCTCTCCTTACCAGTGGCAGCATGAACCTTGCTTGTTTGGTTGGAAGAAATCCGGCAAACATCAATGGTACTCCGGCAGAAAAGAAACAACCATCTGGGAATTCGAGAAGCCTAAGAAGAATGCAGACCATCCTACCATGAAGCCGATTGCTTTGATTGCATATCCGATTATGAATTCCAGCATGAGTAACTGCATCGTACTTGACCCATTTGGTGGTTCCGGCAGCACGCTTATCGCCTGTGAACAGACTGGTCGCATCTGTCACACAATTGAATTGGATGAAAAATATGCAGACGTCATCGTAAAGCGCTACATTGAACAGGTAGGCTCTTGTGATGGCGTTTCTGTTATCCGTGATGGCCTTACTTATTCCTATGAAGAAGTAGCTGTTACAGAAGAAAACTCCGAAGATTGATAGACAAAAATCACATTATATGAAGGCACATATTTGGTACATATATTCTTCCGGAATCGCTTGCTATTATGTGCCTTTAGAGTGATTAATGTACTACCAAAACATAAGGAGGTACACACCATGAAAGTTATTTACAACCTTACCGATAGAAAGCCTTTTGTAAAGGAACTTGAGGAAATAACCGGAGCCAAGGCGCTCTACAAGAAAACACCGACCTATGCCTACGAGGTGGATTACTTCACTGTTACCAGAGAAGGTAATCTTACCTTCAACGACATGGCCGACAGCGAAGAAATCGAGCGAGTGTTGGCGGTACTTGCAGCACACGGGTTCACCTACGAGAGTGCTGAATACGACGAGCCTCAGCCCGACGTGTTCGACGAGGACGCAATCGAAGAAACTGGTCTGACCATCAGCCTTCCTCTAGAAAAGGTCGCAGCCGGAAACCTGACAAACCTGCTGGAAGCAAAAGGAAGCCTCATCAAGAAGGCCCTCAGCGTAGACAGTCTTCCAATCGAAATCCACGAAGACACTATTGCATTCCCTTGGTTCTCCACTATGCCGGAGCCTGACGAGGTCAACGCCTACACTCAGTTCATTGCAGCTCTTTGCAAGATGAGTATCAGTCAGAAACGCATCAGCAGCACTGAAAAAGCAACTGACAATGAAAAATACGCCTTCCGCTGCTTCTTACTTCGCCTTGGCTTTATCGGTGAAGATTACAAGAAAAGCCGCAAGATTCTCTTGAAGAACCTTTCTGGAAGCTCCGCTTTCAAAAACAGTAACTCAAAGGAGGTGTCAAACGATGAGATTTCCGAATGAAGCGATTGTAAACAAACTTCGCCAGACCTACCCGGCTGGTACTCGGGTTGAGCTTGTTCATATGGATGATGTCCAAGCTCAACCAATTGGAACTTGCGGTACTGTTTACGGTGTAGATGATACCGGCAGCATTATGGTTCATTGGGACAACGGTTCTGGCCTGAATGTAGTTTATGGCGAAGACCGCTGCAGAATTGTAAAGGAGGAACCACATGACAGCGAAAATTAAAAAACAGATTCTTCAGGTGAGAGACACTTCTCTTATTAATATGCTCGACTTTCAAGGAGTGAAACAGGTTGCCATTGACCTTGGTCTTCTGGAACTGGTCGCTTACATTGATGAACACCCTGATGAATACGGCAATTTCATTCTTTATGGCAAGGAATAAACTACACATTTTCCTCTCTAAAATACCTGCAATCTTTGGTACATATATAACTCTAATTTACTTGCTATTATGTGCTTTTAGAGTGATATATAGTACTACCGAAAGGGAAATACACATTTTTAGGAGGAACCTACCATGAAAAAAATTGAAATTTTAGACAAGGCCGCAGAAACAGGAGTTCGCTTCAAGGACATCAATATTAATCCTACCTTCGGAGCTGCTTACTTCTACAGCGCAGACGCAGAAAACGAGCTCATCAACTTCGCCGAAGTTATCTGGGATTACGATATCGACCCAATCCTCGAAAACTGCAAGCGCCTCGGAATTGCCGAGTTCACCATAAGCTCAACCTTCTCAAGCCTCATCACAACAATTGCAGAGCTTCAAAAACGAGGATGCACACTTGATGGTCTCACCGAAATCAACAGCCGCTACGACGACTGGAAAACCGGTAAGAAAGAACGTATTCCTGCTTTCAAGATGAGCATTGCAAAGTAAGGAGACGGTCAGAATGTGGCACGAAGGAACTATAGGAATTCCCAAAGGTGAGAAATACACCATCGCCCACTACTGGGTAAAAGCCTTTGATGAACCAAGTGAAGAATATGGCATCAATGGCGGTAAGATTTCCAAACTCTCCATCAAGATAGACGGTGAATACACTGCAAATTATGACAGAGGTTGGGATATCGAGCCTGCAGAGGATGATGAAGCAACACAGCTTGCATATTGCATCCTTTTAACGGAATACAACTAATCAAGGAAACAAATTATTCCCGAATGCGGAAGCCGGATGGCTTCTGTATCTCGTTACAGACGGTCGCAGACATGCGGCTTATTTTTATGCCACAAGGAGGTGCAAAACTTGAAAAAACTGAACAAATATAAACCGACCAAGTTCAAAGCCTCGGACTCAAAATATGATGAAGCTGCTGCCGATTACGCAGTAAACTTCATAGAATGCTTATGCCACACCAAAGGAACATGGGCCGGTAAGCCTTTTGAGCTTATCGATTGGCAAGAACAGATTATCCGTGACATCTTCGGAACCTTGAAGCCAAACGGATATCGTCAGTTCAATACAGCGTATGTTGAAATCCCAAAGAAAATGGGTAAATCAGAACTTGCCGCTGCTGTTGCCCTTCTACTTACCTGCGGTGATAGTGAAGAACGTGCAGAGGTTTATGGATGCGCCGCTGACCGCCAGCAGGCAACGATTGTATTTGATGTTGCTGCAGATATGGTGCGTATGTGTCCGGCGCTAAATAAAAGAGTAAAAATATTAGCTTCACAAAAACGTATTGTTTATCAGCCTACTAACAGCTTCTATCAGGTACTTTCTGCTGAAGCTTACTCCAAACATGGATTTAATATTCATGGCGTTGTTTTTGATGAGCTCCATACCCAGCCCAATCGAAAACTATTTGATGTAATGACCAAAGGTTCCGGCGATGCTCGTATGCAACCGCTCTATTTCCTGATTACAACTGCAGGAACTGATACAAATAGCATCTGTTATGAAACTCATCAGAAAGCAAAAGATATTCTTGAAGGCAGAAAAATTGACTCAACTTTTTATCCTGTTATCTATGGTGCTGATGAAACAGATGACTGGACAGACCCTAAAGTCTGGAAGAAAGCGAATCCGTCGCTTGGCATTACAGTTGGTATCGATAAAGTAAAAGCAGCCTGTGAATCCGCAAAGCAAAATCCCGGTGAGGAAAACTCCTTCCGTCAGCTAAGGCTGAATCAATGGGTAAAACAGGCTATCCGATGGATGCCAATGGAAAAATGGGATAACTGTTCCTTCCGTGTCAATGAGGACGACCTTGAAGGACGTATTTGTTATGGTGGTTTGGACTTATCTTCCACAACGGATATTACAGCCTTTGTACTGGTATTTCCTCCACAAGATGATGACGACAAATATGCTGTTCTTCCTTACTTCTGGGTACCGGAGGAAACCCTAGACCTTCGTGTAAGACGAGACCATGTCCCTTACGATGTATGGGAGCGGCAAGGATTTCTGCAAACCACAGAAGGAAATGTTGTTCATTATGGCTATATAGAGAAATTCATAGAGCGTCTTGGTGAACGATTCAATATCAGAGAAATTGCTTTTGACCGCTGGGGAGCTGTTCAAATGGTTCAGAACCTTGAGAATATGGGCTTTACTGTTGTTCCATTCGGTCAGGGCTTCAAAGATATGTCGCCACCTACTAAAGAATTGATGAAACTTACACTTGAAGAAAAGCTGGCCCACGGAGGTCATCCAGTACTTCGATGGATGATGGACAACATCTTTATTCGTACTGACCCAGCAGGCAATATAAAAGCTGACAAAGAAAAATCTACAGAGAAAATCGATGGAGCTATTGCTACCATCATGGGACTTGACCGTGCCATTCGCTGTGGTAATGATTCCGGTGCTTCTGTTTATGACAACAGAGGCATTTTGTTTATCTGAAAGGAGGCGTATGAAATATGAGTATTATATCTGGTTTATTTAGGTCAAGAGATAAGCCTACTAATAGCATAAATGGAAACGGCTATCGTTTTCTCTTTGGTGGAAGCACCTCTGGAAAATCCGTCAATGAGCGCTCTGCTATGCAGATGACTGCTGTATATGCCTGTGTGCGTATTCTTTCAGAGTCCATTGCAGGTCTTCCTGTTCATCTCTACCAATACAAAGACAGTGGCAGTAAGGAAAAAGCTCTGGAGCATCCTCTTTACAAGATACTCCACGATGAGCCAAATCCTGAAATGACTTCTTTTGTATTCAGAGAAACACTTATGACACATCTGCTTTTATGGGGCAATGCCTATGCACAGATTATCCGCAATGGCAAAGGTCAAGTTGTAGGCTTGTATCCTCTGATGCCTAATCGAATGAGCGTTGATAGAGACGAACACGGTCACCTTTACTATCAGTACCAAATGCAAGATTCTGATGCACCAACTATGAAGAATGGAACTGTTACCCTGAAGCCCTCTGATGTGCTTCATGTACCCGGTCTTGGCTTTGATGGCTTAGTTGGATATTCTCCAATCGCTATGGCTAAAAATGCAATCGGTATGGCAATTGCATGTGAAGAATATGGTGCTAAGTTCTTTGCTAATGGTGCAACTCCGGGAGGACTTTTAGAGTTTCCGGGTACTGTAAAGAACCCTGATGCAATCCGTGAAAGCTGGAATAAAGGCTTCTCCGGTAGCAATTCTCATAAGATAGCCATTTTGGAAGAAGGCATGAAATACACGCCTATTTCCATCTCGCCAGAACAGGCACAGTTTTTAGAAACAAGAAAGTTTCAAATCAATGAAATTGCTCGAATTTTTAGAGTTCCTCCACACATGGTGGGTGACCTTGAGAAGTCGAGCTTTTCTAATATTGAGCAGCAGTCTTTGGAATTCGTGAAATACACGTTAGAGCCTTGGCTTGTAAGGTGGGAGCAATCAATGATTCGTTCTCTTATTTCTCCTTCTGAAAGGGCTGCTTATTTTATCAAGTTCAATGTAGATGGATTACTACGAGGTGACTATCAGAGTCGTATGAGTGGGTATGCCACTGCAAGACAAAATGGGTGGATGTCAGCCAACGACATTCGTGAACTTGAAAATCTAGACCGCATTCCTTCAGAAGAGGGTGGAGATTTATATCTCATTAATGGCAACATGACAAAGCTCAAGGATGCAGGAATTTTTGCGTCAACTGGAAAGGAGGAAAACTCAAATGAAGAAATTCTGGAATTGGAAGAGTCGGATAGTGGCGGATCAGGAAATGCAGGAACAGATGATGGAGAGAACTTTGTTTCTAAACGGAACGATAGCCGAAGAAAGTTGGTTTGACGATGACATCACACCACAGCTCTTTAAGGAAGAACTCGATGCAGGAAGTGGTGATATCACGGTTTGGATCAACTCTCCAGGTGGGGACTGCGTGGCTGCAGCACAAATCTACAACATGATGATGGAATACAAAGGTAGCGTAACAGTCAAGATTGATGGAATTGCAGCAAGTGCAGCATCTGTTATTGCTATGGCAGGCACAAAAGTGCTGGTATCCCCTGTTTCTATGTTAATGATTCATAACCCTATGACTATAGCGTATGGAAATTCTGCGGAAATGCAAAAAGCTATTGAAATGCTTGGCAGCGTGAAGGATTCCATTATCAATGCTTATGAAATTAAAACTGGTCTATCTAGAGCAAAGTTATCTCATTTAATGGATGCGGAAACTTGGATGGATGCAAACAAAGCCATTGAACTTGGTTTTGCCGATGAAATCATGCAAAGGAATGCTACAAACGATGAAATACTTGTGCCACAGGTTAGCATGATGTTTTCACACACACAGGTAGTCAATTCCCTTGTGGATAAAATTGCTGAGAAGTGTAAGATTCAGACAAAATCAACAGAAACAGAACACAAAACCACAGCCGTTTCCCTTATGGATAGGTTGAATTTAATCAAAAATTGGAGGTAAACGAATATGACTATTTTAGAACTGAGAGAAAAGCGTAACCAGGCGTGGGAGGCTGCAAAGGCCTTTGTGGAAACAAAGCGTGACAAGGACGGTCTGCTTTCTGATGCAGATGCTACGACCTATGCTGAAATGGAACAGAAGGTACAGAATTACACTTCTGAAATTGAACGTATGCAGGCAATGGAGATGATGGAAAATGAATTTAAAAAGCCTGTGAATACTCCTATTACCCACAAGCCTATGGGTAATAAAGATGAAAACGGTGATAAGCCTCAGACCGGACGAGCATCTGATGCGTATAAGGATGGAATGCTTAAGGCACTGCGTTCTAACTTCCGTTCAGTCTGTGATATCCTTTCCGAAGGCATTGACGCAGACGGTGGCTACCTTGTACCTACTGAGTATGATGATCGTCTGATTGAGGGCCTTGAGGAAGAGAATATCTTCCGTAAGCTGGGTACTACCATTAATACCAGTGGTGAGCGCAAAATTAACATTGCTGCCTCCAAGCCTGCTGCTGCATGGATTGATGAGGGTGAGGCACTTACTTTTGGCGATGCCAAGTTTGACCAAATCAATCTGGATGCACATAAACTTCATGTTGCTGTTAAGGTAACCGAGGAACTTCTTTATGACAATGCATTTCAGATTGAAAAATACATCATTAAGCAATTTTCAAAGGCTCTTTCAAACGCCGAAGAAGATGCGTTCCTTAACGGTGACGGCACAGGTAAGCCACTTGGTATTTTTGCTGAAACTGGTGGTGGTGAGGTTGGTGTAACGGCTGCAAGTGCTACGGCTATTACTGCTGATGAAATCATCAATTTGGTTTATTCTCTTAAGCGTCCTTACCGTAAGAATGCGAAGTTTATCATGAATGACCAGACCATTGCTGCTATTAGAAAGTTGCAGGATGGAAATAAAGCATACCTTTGGCAGCCTTCTAACCAGGCAGGTGAGCCAGATAGGTTGTTTGGTTATGAAGTATTGACTTCTGCTTATGTTCCTACGATTGCAGCAGGACAGCCTGTTATTGCCTTTGGTGATTTCAGCTATTATAACATTGGTGACCGTGGTACTCGTTCCTTTGCAGAACTTCGTGAACTTTATGCCGGAAACGGTATGATTGGCTTTGTGGCAAAAGAGCGTGTGGATGGTAAGTTAGTACTCCCTGAAGCCGTTAAAATCCTTAAGATGAAGGCTTCTGCCTAATTTTATGGGCGGTGTTATTAATGAGTAGCATCGCCCAAATTTCTTTATGGAGGTGCTTATGCTTGTAACATTAGAAGAAATGAAAGACTACCTCCGTGTGGATTTTGATGATGATGATGCGTTACTGACTTCTCTAATTGAGGGCAGTCATCAGCTTTGTATAGATATTGCCCGTGTTACAGAGGAAGAATCCCTTGCTACAGAGCCAAATGCAAAGCTGGCTGTGATGTATGCAGTTGCCTATTTATATGAACATCGTGAGGAGGCTGACCATAAGGGATTGACCCTGACCCTTCGATCACTTCTCTTTGGAATACGCAAGGAGGGATTTTGATGGATATTTCACTACTGAATGTACTGGTCACCTTTCAAAAGGCAGAAACCGTGGTTGATGAAATCGGAAACCATACCTTGGAATGGAAAGATTATTATATCTGCCATACCACGGTATCCGGTGAAGGTGGTACAGAAACGGTCGCAGCCGGAACTACGGTAGACAATGTGGATATCAGTTTTACGGTAAGGCATTGCAAAGTGGTAGATACCATTACAAGTACGGAGTATCGTGTGCTTTTTAGGGAGGAAATGTACAACATTCTTTCCATTGACCATATGAACTTTAAGCGAAAATCTGTAAAATTCAGATGCAAGAAAATAAGGAGGTAGTTATGGGAAGAAGCATTGGAATCAATGAGCTGGCGGATGCCGTGATGGGTACATTGAAAGAATATGCCGATCTTGCAGCAGATGAAGTCAAAGAGGCTGTAAAGGATGCCGGAAATACTGTACGAGATGAGATAAAGCAGAATGCCCCAAAGGACAGCGGTGATTATGCCAAAAGCTGGACTGTAAAAAAACAGAAGGAAACCTCAGATTCTTTATCGATTGTAGTTCATTCCAAAACCAAATATCAGCTGGCACATCTTTTGGAATTTGGACATGCAAAGCGTGGCGGTGGTAGAGTTTCTGCACAGCCGCACATTGCAAAGGCCGAGGCACATGGTATAAAGCAGCTGGAAGAAAACATTAGCAGGGCACTGGAGGGATAACCACATGGAGAAACTTTTAAATATACTGAAGGAAATTGGTATCCCCTTTGCCTATGACCACTTTGCAGAAGGAGAAGCACCTATTCCGCCTTTTATCTGTTATCTACTGCCTGGCAGCAGCAACATGGCTGCCGATGGTAGAGTTTACTATAAAGTAAACGAAGTGAATCTAGAACTTTATACCGATAAAAAGGACCCTACTTTTGAGTCTTTGATTGAGCGAGTTCTGGATTCGCATAACATTTTTTACAACAAGACTGAGGTATGGATTGAAAGCGAAAAGCTATACGAAGTCCTATTTCAGTTTGAAATGGAGGTAAATGAGAATGTCTAAAAAGAATAAAGTGAAATTTAATATTAGTAACGTACATTATGCCTTGCTGACCTTTGATGAGGACGGAAGTCCAGCTTTCGGTACACCTGTGCCCATTCCGGGTGCGGTTTCTCTATCCCTTGACCCGAACGGAGAACCTTCCATCTTTTATGCCGATGGGTATGCCTATTACACCATCAGCAACAACCTGGGTTATGAAGGTGATCTGGAAGTGGCTATGGTGCCGGATTCCTTCCATACTGATGTGCTGAAAGAGGTAATGGACTCTAACAGCGTACTTGTGGAAGATGCAACTGTGGAAACCGAGCGTTTTGCATTGCTCTTTGAATTTGATGGGGATGTAAAGAAAATTCGTCATGTCCTTTATAACTGTTCTGCCACCCGTCCTGCCATTGAGTCCGCGACCAATGAGGATGAAATTGAAGTGCAGACAGAAACACTTGCGATTACAGCAGCACCTTTGGAAGGTGGTTATGTCAAAGCAAGAACTTCTGATACCACATTGGATACTGCTTATGCAAATTGGTATAAGGCTGTGTATTTGCCAAGTAGTGAGCCTATTCAGACTGCAAGCACTACAAGCATTGCAAGCACCAAGTCTGGTTCCACAACCACTACTAAAACAGAAGGTACAGTTTAATGGAGGTAGCGTATGAGCTTACAAAGATGTATTGAAATTGATGGAAAGCAAGTGCCTTTTAAAGCATCCGCAGCTATCCCTCGTATTTATCGTATGAAATTTGGAAGGGATATCTTTCGTGACCTTCGTGCTTTGGAAAAAGCTATCAGTGGGAGCGATCCGGAAGAATCGAGCCTTGATATGTTTTCTCTTGAGATGTTTGAAAATATATCCTATGTGATGGCAAAACACGCAGAACCTACGGTGCCTAACACACCGGATGAATGGCTAGATGGATTTAATACTTTCTCAATCTACCAAGTACTGCCACAGATTATTGAACTTTGGGGTCTTAACATTCAGACAGATGTTACCTCTAAAAAAAACTTTGCCCAACTGAACGGCATATGACAACTCCATTATTTCTGCTTCGCTGTGTACAGCTTGGAGTTTCCATTCGTGATCTTGATCTTTTAACTATAGGCATTGTGAATGATATGTACGCAGAAAGCGGAAATGACGATGTGAAATATGCAACACTTGCTACACAGGAGGATATGGATAAGTTCTAATACAAAAAAGGAACCCGTGAAGGATTCCTTGATTGCTTAGAATATGAATTTACAGGATTTCGTAGATAGCATGCTTTTTGCTGTTGTAGTTTCCTGTGAAGTGGATTTTCGATGAATACTCTGCATCGATTAGTGCAAAGAACTTTTTACCAAACTGGCCGGCTACTCCGTTTGGGAGGTTCCAAGAATCTCCAAAAATCTCGGGAACGGTGAATGTATCGCCTTTTGAGTAATTTGAAAGAGCTCTATTCACAGCGTCCATTGGAGTGATGGTGTTATATTCGCTGAATAATTCTCTTCGGATATAATCCTGAATGGAAAGTTTAAGGTCAGTTGCACGTTTGCAAAGTTCAGTGTAGTTTTCATCAGAAATTGTAAATTTAACAGTAGTAGACATATCGGTTCCTCCCTGTGATTTGATGGTTGGGACTTGCGAAAGGTGTGTCCCTAACTCTGCATTAATTATAAGGCTGGGACATGCCTTTTGTCAATACTAAAATGTAAATTTTTTTGCTGCAGAAATCCGAGCTATTTTTATACCATTTTGAGAGGAGGTGTTTGCCGTGGCTGCAAACAGAATTAAGGGTATTACCGTTGAGATTGGTGGTGATACCAGCGGTCTTGAGAAGTCCCTTGGGACTGTTAACAGCTCCATAAAAAAGACGCAGGGTCAATTAAAGGATGTAAATTCCCTTTTAAAGCTTGACCCGTCCAATGTAACACTTCTTGCTCAAAAGCAGGAACTTTTGACAGAGGCTATTTCTGATACCAAAAAGAAACTAGATGCACTTGAAAAAGCGCAGGAAGATGTAGAAAAAGCTTTTCAAAATGGAGAGCTTGGAAAAGAAAAATATCTTGCCTTTCAGCGTGAGGTTGAAGATACCAGAGGTACTTTAAATCGATATAAAGCAGACCTTTCCGGTCTTCAATCAGAGCAGGATCGTCTGGCTACCAATACGCAAAGGGTATCAAAGTTGTTTGATGCAACGGGTAAAAGTGTGGATGATTATGCCGATACACTCGGCAGTAAACTACATTCTGCCATCAAAAGTGGTACGGCATCCTCTGACCAGTTAAGAACAGCCATTGAGAAAATCGGGCACTCGGCAACTGGTGGCAAGGCGGATATCCGTCAGCTAACCGATGCCATTGATACTGTAGATGATGGAGAAGCAGTTAGAAATCTTATCAATGAACTACATGAGGCGGGAGATGCTGCAGAAAACGCCGCCGGGGACATTGGTGAAATCGCAGGAGCAACTAAAGGTGCTGCTGCAATTCAAGCAGCGGAACAGTTATCCGTTGTCGGAGATAAAATCCAGGAAGTCGGAAGTTCCGCCATTGATGTGTATTCTGAAACACAAAATGCCGTATCAAAGGTAAGCACCTATTTTGGTGAAACAGGAGCGGCAGCGGAAGCCTCTGCCGCTATTGTGAAAAATATCTATGGTGCAGGTGTCGGTGAAAGCATGGATGCTGTTGCGAACGCTGTCATTACGGTAAAGAAAAATCTAGGAGAACTCTCTGATACCGATCTTACCAATCTGACTCAGCAGGCTTTGAGTCTTGATGAACTTTACGGCATTGATATGAATGAAACACTTCGTGGCGTGAATGCCCTGATGAAACAGTACGGCATGACTGCCCAGGAGGCGATGGATTATATTGTCCTAGGTACGCAAAACGGTCTTGATAAAACCAATGAATTAGGAGATAACCTTTCTGAATATTCAGGTAAGTTTGCCCAAGCAGGCTATTCTGCAGATGAATATTTTCAGCTTTTAAATAACGGACTTGATGGCGGTGCGTATAATCTGGATAAAGTAAATGATGCCATCAATGAAGTTACCACAAGACTTGCCGATGGAACAATTAGTGACTCCATTGGCAGTTTTTCTGCAAAGACACAGGACATATTTACGGCATGGCAAAACGGTGGTGCAACGCAAAAGCAGGTCATTGATTCTATTGTTGCCGATATCGGAAACTGTACCAGTCAACAAGATGCCTTAAATATGGCTGCTCTTGCCTTTGGTACGATGGCGGAGGATGGAAACCTTAAATTTATTACTTCGCTGACTTCTGTTGGAACGGCATATGATAATGTCAAAGGCTCGGCACAGGGAATGTTTGATTCATCTACTACTCCTATGCAAGAGATGGAGGCAAACACCAGACAGCTTCAGCAGGCACTTGTTCCTCTTGGAGAAAAGTTAGTAGAACTTGCTAATCTTATCCTGCCACCGATTGTTGCCATCATCAATGCAGTAAGTAGTGTGTTTGGCTCACTTCCTGAACCGATTCAAAACTTTATCATTATCCTTGGTGCTTTAATTGCAGTTTTTGCAACACTCACACCTGTGATTGCCGCATTGTCGGTTTCCTTTGGTGCGCTGAATATTTCCATCTTGCCGATTATCGGTATCATTGCGGCCGTAGCAGCTGTAATCGCAGGAATTATTCTTGTTATCCAAAACTGGGGTACAATCGTTGAGTGGCTTGGCGGAGTATGGGAAACGGTAAAGACCACCATTTCTAATGTGGTAACTGCCATTGGTACCTTTCTTTCTACTACATGGGAGAATATCAAAACAACCCTTACTACAGTTATGAATACGATTTTTACAACCGTCAGCAATATTTGGAACAATATTAAAACTACGGTATCAAATGTGGCAACGGGGATCTGGAATGCCGTAACTACAGCATTTACTAATATGTGGAACGGTGTAAAAAATACAGTGACGGGTATTGTAAACAGTATCCAAGATGGCTTTAACACTGCCGTGAGTTTCATTAAGAATCTTGCAGCCTCTTCCTTTTCATGGGGGTCAGACATTATCAGCGGTATTGTAAATGGGATTAAGAGTTGTATTGGAAAAGTCAAAGATGCAGTAAGCAGTGTGGCAGACACTATCCGATCTTTCCTTCACTTCTCTGTGCCGGATGAAGGACCTCTTACAGATTATGAAAGCTGGATGCCTGACTTTATGACTGGTCTTGCTAAAGGCATCGAAAAAAGCCGTGGTATGGTAAAAACACAGATTGAAAAGCTAGCATCGGATATGCAGCTTGAAAATGCACTCCCAGATATGAACGCAAGCGTCAATGCAACGGTAAAAGGTGGTGGAAACACCGTGACACCAGATTCTGAGGTTACTTTCCGCCAGCCGATCATGCTTGATGGCAAGACCATCACAACCGTTGTTTCTCAGATTCAATACCGTCAAGGGCAGGCATCACTTCGTAACCTTGGCACAGCGTAAGGAGGTGATAAAATGGCTGAAATCATCGATGGGAAAATGTATTACACCATACGTTTTCTAAACTATGCAGGTACTGATCTTTTAGGGACTTGCCAAGTTGAAGAAGGCGGAGATGCTACTTTGCTTGCACCAACACCAGAAGAAATTGAAGGTAAAGTATTTAAGGGCTGGAATGTGGATATCACGAATGTTATGGAAGATATGACAGTGCGTCCTGTCTATGAGGATAATCTTCATACGGTGCGATTTCTCAATAAGGATGACACAGATATTCTTTCCATTCAACAAGTAGAACACGGAGGTAACGCAGTTGCACCGGTTCCGCCTAAAGAGGATGGTTTCATCTTTATCGGATGGAATACATCCTTTTTTTATGTGGTGGAGGATATTACGGTTAGACCTGTTTATCGAGCCATTCCTCCAAACCCTGTGCTGACCTTTTATAAGAAGAATGCCGACAATACCACGGGAAATTTTATCAAAGCATACACAGGAGTAAATGCCTGCTCCATAACACAAAAGTTAAGTGGTGAATGTACCATCAGTGTTAAAATTCTTACAAGACAGATGGAGGGCTTTGTGGTAGCCGGAGACAGGCTGGAAGTCGACGGACTTGTGTTTAATATGACAGAGGTAAGAAAAACGGTAACCGGCGGTATGTGCTATACCGAGATGAATGGAGAACATATTTCCTATATTTTAAATGAGGATATGTACAAGGTAACAGCCTTTGATATGGCCGGGAAACCAAAAGAAATCCTTGCAACACTTCTGTCCGGTACTCCATTTACTGTGGGAACTGTAGATTCCGAGGAAGAAGTAACTCTTCGTGTTAATAGGGAAACCACTAGACGAGCATGCATTATGCAGCTGATTGCATTGATGGGGTGTGAAATTGAATATTACGGCTTCACCATTGGCATACGCACTCATGTCGGGGCTACCACACCAATAGACATTATGAAAATGAGTACGGTACAGGATATTTCCTATAGCTTTAATGCATCGGAGCAGACCACTAACTATTCTTTGGAAATTTATGATAAAGGCGCATTATCATTGGGGGATAAACTAAACATCAACTTTTCTCCCTTTGGCATAGCAGATACAAGCCGTATCGTGGGTATGGAATGGAATCCTTTTAACTACCGTGAGGTCAGTATTACAGTCGGTGATTATATTCCAACGCTAAATGACTCCATTTATCAGTTGATTTCTTCGGTGCAGGACATTAGAGAAACATCTGCAAAATATACGGTAGAATTTGGTGAGATGATTGGAAACGGCACTTTTTACTTTACAAGAGCCTACCTTGACAGACCTTATTTTCATGTCCACACAAGTGACGGTAGCCAAGGAACAATAACGCTTAACAGGAAAGATGGCAGTGCCTTTTCGTCCTATGTGGGTGCAAAATTGACAGGAGTTAATTCCAACACAGTGACGGTGCTTGTTTTCTATTGTACTGTGCCAGATGTGGAATTGGAGGGATAACCTTATGACGAATATTTTTGATGATGAAAAGTACCAGGCAGCTGCCCAGAAATGCCTTGATTTTATCAAACGGCAGATGAATGTAAATAACTTTAAATACGAGATTTCATTTGGTGCAGAATATGACAGCACTTATGTCGGAGATGTGTTATGGGGCAAGATTGAAGGTTTATCTGCCGAGGAAGATCAGGTATTTCCTAAGTATATCAGCTGTGACCAATATTATGATTATGCTTATATTGGGCAGGTATCTGGCTCAGCCAATGTACCTGGTACAGATTATGGTGTGAATGTGTATGTTCTTCGTGACACCTCTTATGAAGTGATGACTTGTAAGATTGTAAATGGCAGATGGATAACGGAAACTACCTATCGGGAAACTTATCTTGTAAATGATACTGATCCTACAACCGGACAGATTATCGGCACTCATGAAGAAACCGTAGAATACACCCTTCCCGTAGAAATAAAAGATGGCATCAAGGTATTTCGTCTTGCAACAGGAGTTACTTCCTTTTGGGAGGAGATTACTATACCAGGTGCTGAATACGAAAAAGCAGAACGGCTAGTGTACAGGGCTAGCGGTGAAGTTTCAGACGAGGATGGAGGCAATGCTTATCCATACTTTACGTATTATTATGTCCGTCTTTATTCCTATTCGGATACGGAATATATGAATGATACCTGCAAGATTTGGAGAGTTGGAGACGGAGATTATGTTTGGTACACCAACAAGGTGGCACCAGGAGATAAGATTGCAAAAATGGTTCAGCAGGTATGGAGAGAAGAAGCCTTTGCCTATGATGTGGTAGCCATATCCGGTTCGGTTGGAAACATCACAAACGGAAGACTTCCTGCCTCCTTTCTTATTCCATATGACGACCCGCAATATGATAAGGATGGCTCTACGGCACAATGGAAATATGGATATATGTTAAACTCCCGTACCTGGGCATATGATGTTGGTTTGGCACTTCTTGTATTTACCCAAAGTGGTGATTATGACCTTTGCAAGGAAATGTTAAACCGTATGAAATATGAGCAGAACCCGGACGGAAGTTTTAATTTTTCCTATGATATCTACATCGGACAATTATTTGAAGGTTATGTTAGAACAGGTGCTATGGGGTGGCTCATCTGGGGAATGTGTTATTACACATTGGAAAGCGGTGATCGTTCTTATATCGATATGATTGAAAAAGGCGGTGACTGGTTGATTGGTAGACAAGTGACAGACATCGACGACCTAAGGTATGGACTTATGACAGGCGGCATCGGTTCTTACGATATGGAGGACTATTCCTACATTGAAGTAGAAATCGAATGGTGTTCTGTGGAACATCAGTGTTCTGGCTTGCAGGCTTTGGAAGGCTGTGCTTTGGTACTAAAGAATAGCAAATACAAACAAGCTGTAGAACTTGTCCGTGACCAGCTTTTCTTAAAGTGCTATGACAAAGTAAATGGTAGATTTTATCAAGGTATCAATGGCGGCGTTCCGGATTCTGCCTGGGCTCTTGATTGTACCACGTGGGCAGGAAGTCTTATCTTTTCTGTTGTAAATGATGATACAGCAAAAGCCTGTATGCAAACAGCCAAAGAGGTATATCTGACCGAAGGAAAAAGCATCGTGCAGAGTACTGCTAAAGATTACTACAATACCGCCTATTCAAGTATAAATAGAGCAAACTCCACAACCTCACTCAAAAATAAATGGGGTCAAAAGAGGCGCTTGAATCGGCCAGCAGAAAAATCGCCACAAAAAGGCAGCCAGCCTTTTGCGCAGGTTCAATACGATGACGGATAAGTAGATGACCGTCACGGAGGTTTCTTTCAGCCGTGCTTTGATGCGTCCCATACCATAAGATTGTTTGGCCGTGCCAAAGCGTCCTTCGATGGTGTTGCGTTCACACAGATCGCTGTAAGCCTGCTTTTTGTCTTCCTGGTCATTCTTCGGTGGTCTGCCCAAGCGGGGACCGGTGATGGCGATCTGTTTTTCTTTACAATACCGCAAGTTTTCGCGGTTACGATAAATCTTATCCGCCAGGATGCGTTCCGGGTAATGGCCGATCCGCTTACAATAGCTTTCAACAGCGTTCTTTAACTCGTCCGCTTCATTGTATGCGTCAAAATCAAGGCGCTCGATGCGGGAATACCCGTCCGTTACGCTGAGATGAAGCTTCGATCCGAATTCGGTTTTAGCGGTGACTTTGCCCCGGACGATGGGACGGACCCAATGCTGGCTGAGGCTGACGATTCGATCCGGGATGGTATGGCTTTTGGCATCGTACATGGCCTGTTGTTGCGCGTAGAGTTCCAGGATCGTCTCCAGACGTTGTTGCTGCCGTGGTCCGAGGTTCGTGCCTTCTTCAAGGTAATCCGCGATGATGGCGATGTCCCGCCGGAGATAACCCAACTGCCTGCGGATGCCTTTCCGGATTTCCTTGCTGCCCTTCCGGCGTTTCTTGCTGATGCGTTGATAAGCTTTCAGTGCTTGTTTGCGGTAGTTGCGAGGTTTGATTTTACCGGTGGTCTGTTCGTGGAGACTGTCCATGATGGCTTCCAGATTCTTCCGGGCCTCATTCAGCAAGCTCAGATCCTGGGGATACCGGATATCAGCCGGAGCACAGGTGGCATCCAGAATCAACGTCCCTTCGTGGGGGTGTCCATTCCCTTCATCCGCTCCATCCGCCTGGGATGACGGTGTTCCGGTTGGATCATCATGGGAATCATCATCTGATTTCCCTTTTTCAGCGATGATCATCTCGTTGATGGCCGTCAGATCTTCCTCACTAAAGCGTTTCCTGAAGGCGACCATGGTGGATTCACCGAAGGGACAGGTGCTTTGATAAGCCTTGAGGCCGATGAAATACTGCAGATACGGATTTTCGCTGATGTGGCGCACGGTCCAGGCATCGGAACAGTCTAAGGTTTGTTTGATGATGAGGGCTCCCAATGCCATCCGGCATGAGTGGGCGGGATGCCCGTTGTTCACGAAATTAGAAGCATACTTCTTCTCGATGGCTTCCCACGGAATCAGACCCGCTAATGTAATCCATTCGTTGTTTTGATCAAGTTCCCCGTAGGGGAAGATGAAGTCATCGATCTGTAATTGGTCGTGTTTTTTGTACATGGGTGCCTCCGAAGTGCATGGGTTTTGGGCTATTTTAATACTTTTTCTTGCATTTCATTATATCAGATGGCCCTTTAAACTGCCTTTTTTGAAGGGTTTGAAGGTTGCGGAGGATGCTCTAAATACCTTCTCCGGCTTTAAGCCCTACAGTGACAGAACATCGGATTATGCGGGCGCTCCTGACATTGTCTGGACGGAAGGTACGCTTGGATATGTCTGCCTTGCCCTTATCCTTGGTGAGGAGCAGGATGCAAAGAAATATGTAGATGAGTGTATAGCCATTCAAAACTGTGATGGCTGCACAGGCGGTATTCTTTATGTTACTGCCACTTACGGAATGCTCCCCTGGGAGTTTCATGTATGGGAAAGCGTAGTGTCCTCATCCTGGCTGTATCTCATCATTCACAATCCGGATGTACTGTTTCCGAGGACACTCAGGCAAGTGTATTACATGGCAAAAATCAATAATATCCACGATGAAAGACCATAACGGTTGTCCATAACGGGCAGCCGTTTTTAATATCTCAAAATTTAAGGAGGATTTCACTATGAAGGAATTTTGGAATACGATTCAGTTAGTCTTTACTGCTGTTGGAGGATTGCTGGGCTACTTCTTAGGTGGCTCTGATGGACTTCTTTACGCACTGCTTGCATTTGTGGTGGCAGATTACATTACAGGAATGATGTGTGCTATTGCAGATAAAACTTTATCCAGTGAAGTTGGATTTAAAGGTATCTGTCGCAAGGTACTTATTTTCCTGCTTGTAGGAATTGCAAATGTTCTGGACGTTCAAGTTATCGGAACAGGCTGCATTCTACGTACTGCAGTTATCTTCTTCTACATTTCCAATGAAGGTATATCCCTTTTGGAAAATGCAGCGCACCTTGGGCTTCCAGTACCTGCAAAGATGAAAGCAGTCTTAGAACAACTTCACGACAAATCAGAAAAGGAGGACTAACACTATGTCTTATACAAATAGCTCTCTAGTAGCTTATACAAAACTTAGTCCGAACCATTCCGGGCAGAGAACCCATTCCATTGACCGCATTACACCACACTGTGTTGTTGGTCAGTGCAGCATTGAAACATTAGGTGATATTTTCTATCCTACATCAAGACAAGCCAGCTGCCAGTATGGTATTGGCCCTGATGGTAGAGTTGGTATGTATGTTGAGGAGAAGAACCGTTCTTGGTGCTCTTCTAGCAATGCAAACGACCAGCGTGCTATTACAATTGAATGTGCCAGCGACACAACTGAACCTTATGCTATGAACGATAAGGTTTATGCTACTCTTATCAAACTTTGCGTTGATATCTGTAAGCGTAACGGCAAGAAGAAACTCTTGTGGTTTGCTGATAAGGACAAGTCCTTAAATTACACTCCTGCTGCAGATGAAATCATTATCACAGTACACAGGTGGTTTGCCAATAAATCCTGTCCCGGCAACTGGCTCTACGCAAGACTTGATGACCTAGCAACTAAAGTTAATGCACAACTTGGAGATTCTACTCCAGCTCCTACACCTACTACATCCACTTTATATCGTGTGCGTAAATCTTGGTCTGATAGTAAGAGTCAGCTTGGAGCATATAAGGTACTGGATAATGCCAAAGCCTGTGCGGACAAGAATCCGGGATACTATGTATTCGACTCTGCTGGCAAAAGTATCTATCCTGAAGAAAACACAACCACTTACAAGTGCCCTTTCTTAGTAAAGGTATCTATCGCTGACCTTAACATCCGCAAAGGCGCAGGAACCAATTATGGCACTGCTGGTTATTATACCGGCGCTGGTGTTTTCACCATTACAGAAGTGAAAGCAGGTGCTGGCTCTACTAAGGGCTGGGGTAAACTGAAATCTGGTGCTGGCTGGATTTCTCTGGACTACTGCACAATTATATAATCGCTTTTCTCTGGCCCGTGGGTGCTCCATCAGTGAGTATCTACGGGCCTTTTTCTATTTCTGCAAAGTGTATCAATGGTATTTTCCTAACTTTTATATAGGCTAAATTATTTATCCCTATACAAAGTTTATAGATACACCTTGATAGACTTTGTCATTACTCAATATTTCACCGCTCAAACCGTCTGCAAACCTCCAGTGGAAAGTGAAGAACTAAGAATTGGAGGTACTCTTATGCAGGCAGAAACTAAAACTGTATTACAAACAACTGACATAGCAGCACACTTGAAGACTTCTGCAAAGCCTTTGACTGACATAGAGCTCCAACAGGATTACGACTACTTTATGGCACAGGAAACAGCAAATATGCTGCTATCCGCTGGACTTATTTCCTTGGTGGAATTCAACAAATTAACGCAGATAAACCGCGACACATTCTCTCCTATGTTAGCCGAGATTATGCCCAAAATCACTTGATAAATGTAGCGTTTAGAGTGATGTATATACACTGACAAAGGAGGTGAATTACCGTGAAGAAGGTTACTAAAATTGATAAAATCCAGACTTCCGATACAGCTAAGAAAAAGCTTCATGTTGCAGCTTATTGCCGAGTTTCCACAGATTCTGATGCACAGCTTGAAAGTCTGGAAACTCAGAAAACACATTATGAGAGTTACATCAATTCTCGTGACGACTGGGAGTTCGCAGGTCTTTACTTTGATGAAGGTATCACCGGAACCAAAGCAGACAAACGTCCAAAGCTCATGCGACTCATCGAGGACTGCAAGGCCAAGAAAGTTGACTTTGTAATTACAAAATCAATCAGCCGCTTTTCCAGAAACACAACAGACTGCTTGGACATTGTCAGAACCCTTTTGAATCTGAATATTCCTGTTTACTTCGAGAAAGAAAACATCAACACCGGCTCAATGGAAAGCGAACTATTCCTTTCCATCCTAAGCTCAATGGCCGAAGGAGAATCCACTTCTATTTCTGAAAATAACAAGTGGGGAATAAAAAAGCGCTTTGAAAACGGAACCTACAAATTAGGCTATGTACCTTATGGGTATCGCTGGGAAAATGGAGAAATCATTGTTGACCCAGAGCAGGCGGTAATCGTAAAGCGTATCTTTTCCGAGCTTCTTGCAGGCAAAGGAACGGATGCCATTGCTAAATGTCTGAACGAAGAAAATGTACCTACCAAGAAAGGTGGTCGCTGGACTTCCACCAGCATTCGTGGCATTCTTGCAAACGAGAAATACACCGGCGATTGTATTTTCCAGAAGACCTACACGGACAGCAATTTCAATAGGCATAAGAATGATGGTCAGCTCGACCAGTATTATGTAGCAGAGCACCACGAAGCAATTATCAGCCATGAAGATTTTGATGCCGCTGCAGCACTGATAGAACAACGTGCAAACGAGAAAGGTATCAAACGCGGAAGCAATAAATACCAACAGCGTTATGCCTTTTCCGGCAAAATCATCTGTAGCGAATGTGGCGACACCTTTCGCAGACGAATTCATACCAGCACTTACGTAAAATATCCTGCTTGGGTCTGCAACACGCACTTAACTGACACCAGCAAATGCTCAATGCTTTACTTAAGGGATGATGATATCAAGCTGGCTTTTGCAACAATGATTAACAAACTAATCTACTGTCACAAGCTGGTCTTGAAACCTTATCTTGAATCGCTGCAGGCGAATACAAGTGATAAAGCATTGCTTCGCATCCAGCAGTTAGAAACCTTACTGGAGCAGAATGCCGAGCAGCGTGAAACCTTGCATAAGCTAATGGCTCAAGGCTACATTGACCAGATTCTTTTTACGCAGGAAAACAACGCATTACTTACTCAGGCAAATGACTTCAGAAGCGATATTGAGGCCCTGAACCGCTCCGTAACGGGTGATACATCAAAGGTTTATGAAACAGAGCGTCTGATACACTTCTGCGAACGCGGCGAAATGCTACTGGAATACAGCGAAGATTTATTTGAACTATTCGTTGACCACATCGAAGTTTACAGCCGACAGTCAATCGGATTTGCACTTCACTGCGGTCTTACTTTTAAGGAGAGAATTTGATGGGACACACACCTTATGGCTACCGAATCGAAAACGGCAAAGCAGTTATTGATGAAGCTACTGCCACACAGGTTCGTGAGCTTTACAAGAATTATTTAAGCGGTCTGTCACTCACCAATGCTGCAAAGGAAGCCGGGCTTGACTTACTTCATTCCGGTGCAAAAAGAATGATGCGAAACAGTCACTACCTTGGTGATGACTTCTATCCGGCAATCATAGACAAGGAATCCTTTGATGCAGTTGAAGCTGAACTTAGCAAGCGTTCCACAAAACTTGGACGCAATGACCGCTACAATTCACCAAAAGCAAAAAGGCCACCTACAGCCTTTCGCCTTGGTGATATTACTGAGAATTACAACAATCCAATCAGGCAAGCAGAATACTTGTACAGCCTGATAGAAAGCGAGGTTATTTGATGGGAAATGTTATGGTCATCCCTGCAAGAAGGCAAGTTGGAAATACAGCCAGACAGCAGGATGCAAAGCCTAAACTCCGAGTCGCGGCGTACTGTAGAGTTAGTACCGACAGCGATGAGCAGGCTACAAGTTATGAAGCACAGGTTGAGCACTACACAGAATTTATTCAAAAGAACCCTGAATGGGAATTTGCAGACATATATGCTGATGACGGTATTTCCGGTACCAACACTAAAAACCGTGACGAGTTTAATCGCATGATTGAAGATTGCGAAGCCGGAACCATCGACATGATTATTACAAAGTCAATCAGCCGATTTGCCAGAAATACGCTGGACTGCTTGAAATACATCAGACAGCTCAAAGATAAGAACATCCCGGTATTCTTTGAAAAAGAAGCCATCAACACGATGGACGCCAAGGGTGAAGTTCTTATTACAATCATGGCTTCACTAGCCCAGCAGGAATCACAATCCCTCAGCCAGAACGTAAAGCTGGGACTTCAGTTTCGCTACCAGAATGGTCAGGTACAGGTAAATCACAACCATTTTCTTGGTTACACCAAGGACGATGAAGGAAACCTTATCATCGACCCGGAACAAGCTGAAGTTGTAAAGCGCATTTACAGGGAGTACCTTGAAGGCTACTCAATGGATAAAATTGCAAAAGGACTTGAAGCTGATGGTATTCTTACCGGTGCCGGCAAAACAAAATGGTGGACGAGCACCATTAACAAAATCCTTCGTAATGAAAAATACATCGGTGATGCGCTTCTTCAAAAGACTTACACCACCGACTTTCTGAACAAGACCAGAGTAAAGAACAACGGTATCGTTCCTCAGTATTATGTTGAAGGAAACCATGAAGCCATTATTCCAAAAGATATCTTCTTACGAGCGCAGGAAGAATTGGTACGCAGGCGTGTAGTCAAAACAAGCTCCAACGGTAAAAAGCGCAGCTATAGCTGCAACCACTGTTTCGCACAGATTATCGTTTGCGGCGATTGTGGTGAGATGTTCCGCAGAATTCACTGGAACAACCGTGGCTGCAAATCCATCGTCTGGCGCTGCCTCAGCAGGTTAGAACCCACTGGCCAAGAATGCCATGCAAGAACCGTCAATGAAACAGTCCTAGAGAATGCTGTGGTTCAGGCCATTAACACGCTCCTTGGCGATAAATCAACCTATCATACACAGCTACAGCAGAACATTGCTAAGGTCATCAGAGAAGCACAGAAAACCACCTCTGATGGCATTGATGCACAACTGATGGAACTCCAGAAGGAGCTTCTCAAAAAGGCTAACAACAAAGAAGCCTACGATGAAATTGCTAACCAGATTTTCAAGCTCCGTGAGCAGCGTGAAAAATGCACCATTGACACAGCTGCCAGAGATGCGCAGATTGCAAGAATTAACGACCTGCAAGATTACATTAAAAGCCAGCGTGTTGACCTTGCTGACTTTGACGAAGCCTTGGTAAAACGCTGGCTGAAACAAATCACCGTCTGGGAAGACCACTTCACTGTGGAGCTCAAGTCCGGACTTAAAATTGACATTGAAGGATAATGCCATAGATGCACAAAACCCTCTCAGCCTTAATTGGCCGGGAGGGTTGTTTTGTTATTACTCTGCCTTACTTTCAGGCAAATAATAAATCTTTCCATCTTTTGAAATAAGCTGTACATCCTCAGCATATAATTCAGATTTATCCATTTTATGCGCGTTGTAATGTCCTGTCTTCTGAGCAGTAATCATATTTGCAGTTCTTTCTTCTAATCCACGGAAGTTCAAATCATCGTTAAACAATCCCGGAATGAAATGAACTACCCCATCAAATCCAGCTCTTTTTCTACGAGACTCGTCCATCTCTATACCTAAGCGTTCTGCGGTTCCTTCATGCCAAGCAGTAAGTCTTGATTGCGTATCTGACACCTGTTTGGAATATGTAGGTAATAAAGCAATACACTGTTCTCGTGAAACCGAACCAAGATGCAAAGCATATCTCAAATCTGAAATCTTGTATAATACATCTAATAATGATTTTTGATACATAAACCAGTCTTGCGCATTTCTTAATGCCTTTTCATAACCTTCATAATCAAGTTCTGATTTGTTTGCAAATCCAGCTAAAGTAAGATTAGCTTGACCCAGAAGTTGAGTACACTCTTCTTCCAAACTATCAAGCTGAGAAATCTTTGATAGACGAAGCTCATCATTTTCCAATATTTCTGTCTGGAAATCAGCGATTTTCTTTACGTGGGCTACTAATGAGAACACCCTACTACGATATTCATTATCCTGAAAATCTTGAATTTGAGATATTCCATCGCTAATCACGCCAAGTTCAGCGTTAATCTGCGTCATATAATACTGGCCAACAACCATAGAGGCTACACCCATTGCTGCTGCAGCTGTATTAGCTACAACAGCTGTACCTTTTTGTGCCTCAACTGCCACTAAGTTTGCGTGTCCTTTTATACCGTCTGCTCCATGATAAAGGCCACGAACAGCACCTTCCATAGCCTTGGAGTCTGTCAGTTTAGCTCCTGCTGGAATAATTGCTCGATACAAAACTTCACCATTAGCCTGAGCCACTTGTGCAGCATTATTCACCGCATTCCCAGCCTGTGCCAATCCCGGAACTAAGTTATTTACATGAGCAAGCACCTTACTATCTGTTATTTCCACTAGTTTGGTGTCATCTGGAAGTGCTTCTGCTGGAAGAAAGTCCATCTGAATTACAAGCTCATTTGCATCTTGAGTGGTTTGCAATTCAGCGCTTGATGCTTTACTTGCAACAACAGCATTATTCACAGGTTCTTCTTTGTTTTGTTTGCTTTTTAGATAGATTATAACGCCTACTGCTATTGCAGCTACGACGCATAAACCTATTATTATGTATTCCATTTATCGTAATCCCTCCTACTGTTTATTCATAAAAGGCCTTGTAAATTTCGCGAATTACTCCATAGGTCTAACCTTAAATGTGATTTCCACATAAGTATTTAGTATTTCTTCCACCTTTAATAAATCTGTAATATCACTTATATCACCAATATCAACAGAAAGAAAGTCATCGACAAAATCATGCACAAGCAGTCTATATTCTTGCTGATATGTATATTTATCTCTCTTCCAGAAAGCAATCCTTGAATTATCCTTCTGTACCTGTTTCAAATGCTCTATGTTATTGAATCCATAATACTGAACATGGTCTCTTGTAAAACCATAGCCTGCATCCAATAATCCTTTTATAACACGATTAATAAACTCATTACCATTCTTTATTATCAATACAGAATCACCAAATGTAGGCATCTTAGCTAATTGTTCTTCTGTAAATTGGTATCTAACGGTAAGGTTATTTCCATCCAAGCGCTCCTCTACGTGATTTCTATAATCAAACATAAACATACAGAACACCGGGCATTCTAAATATCCCAAATTCATAGAAGCGGCAGGTGCATCAAACTGAGCTATGAATTCATTGGTATCAACAGTAAACATAGATATTTTCACATCTTGTAATACCATCTGCCCGTCATACATATCCCCAACGGCTTCGTCTTCTGTTTCCTTCTCCAAATCTACATAGTATTTCAGATTTTTCATATATAGCTGGCCTGCCTGTAATTTTTGTAGGTTTTCTTCAGAACCAAACTTCATCAACATTGACCATCCATCTTTAACAGTTTTATCTGCCATAGCACACCCTCCCTTAACATCTAATCCACTGTCCGAAAATGCCTTTAGTATCGAGTTGCCAGATTGGGTGCCACTTTTTTGCACCTTCTCAAAAATGCCCGACATCTAATCCACACACTCAATTTGCGTTATCTAATCCGAGGTCACAACCTGACACACATTTTCGCAGTAGATATGTTTCCATATAAAATAACCGAGCCTTTTCAGGAGTTAGGGCTTTCATCCCAACTTCCGAAAAAGCCCGGAAACACGCCACTTTCTGGCACTTATTTTTCTTTTCTTGACATCAATACTACCGTCTCCACATGCTGCGTATGCGGAAACATATCCACACACTGCACGCTTTCCACCTTATAGCCAGCCTGGACAAAAAAGGGCAGGTCCCGGGCCAGGGAGGACGCCTTGCAGGACACGTAGGCAAAGATTTCCGGCTGGAAGTCCAGGATGCCCCAGATGGCCTTGGGGTGGATGCCCTCCCGGGGCGGGTCCAGGATGATGACTTCGGGCCGGTCGGTGAGCTCTGCCACCTTTTCCATCACGTCCCCGGCGATGAAGGTGCAGTTGTCAAGGCCATTGGCAGCGGCGTTGGATTTGGCCGCTTCCACTGCTTCTTCCACCAGCTCGACCCCCACCACCTTTTTGGCCATGGGTGCCATGACCTGGGCGATGGTCCCCGTGCCGCAGTACAGATCAAAAATAACCGGCTGGGCCGCAAAGCCCGCTTCTGCCTGTTCCCGGGCCGCCGCCTCACAGGACCAGCGCTGGCCCTCCGGCGCGGGATGGCGCTGCTGCCAGACCTCCTGCACCCCCTGGCGCACCGTTTGGTACAGCACCTCCGCCCCCCGGGTATTGGTCTGGAAGAAGGAGAAGGGGGAGATGGCGAATTCCAGGCCCAGTACCCGGTCGTGGATGAAGCCCTCGCCGTAAAGCACGGTGATCCGGTCCGCCTGGACCACGTCCGCCACCCCGTCATATACCGAGTGGAGGATGCCCGCAAGGCTCCCTCCCAGAGGAAGCGCCGACAAATGGGCGACAAAGGCTTCCCGGTCCAGCTCACCCTGGCTCGTGGTCACCAGGTTCACCAGGATCTCCCCGGTGGCAGATGCCCGGCGGATGACCACATGGCGCAGATAGCCCTCGTGGCTGCGCTTGTGGAAATAGGGCGTCCCCCGCTCGCCAAAGTACGCGGTGATGGCCTCCACCAGCAGGCCAAAATCCCGGTGGACCAGCCGGCAGTCCCCTGCCCCTACGATGTTGTAAAACCGTCCCTTTTCGTGGAGCCCAAGACGTAGGGGGCCTCCCGGGGTATCGTCGCCAAAGGAGAATTCCATCTTGTTGCGGTAGCCGAAGACCTCCGGGCTGGGCAGGATGGGCCGCCATTCGTAGCCCGTCACCCCGGCCTCGTCCAGGAGCTCCTTCACCCACCCGGCCTTCATGGCCAGCTGGTCCTCATAGGGCAGATTCTGGTAAGAACAGCCGCCGCAGCGTCCGAAGACCGGACATTCCGGGGCGATTTCCCCGGGAGCCCCTTCCAGCACCGCCAGAACCTGCCCCTCGATCTTCTTGCTGCGCTTCTTTGTGATGCGCACCTGCACCCGCTGCCCAGCCAGGCCGCTCTTCAGCCAGCACTTCTTCACATTCTCACCGCTCCCCACCAGTCCATAGGCCTTTCCGGGATACACCACTCCTTCAATTTTCATTTCCAAGATATCGCCCTTTTTCATGCCCACCTCCAAATATTAAAAAATATTATCCATTCGTCAGACAGGCCAATAATGTTCCGCGTCCGGTGTCCGTGGTGTTAAATACAACGCCAGAGGAACCAGCACAGACAGTGCTTTCCTGTCTGTGGTGGTTGACGGTTGGGTTGTATTAACACCTCGAACACCGGACCAGTAACCTCTCATGCCTGTCCGATGCAAAATGCCGATTGACTTCGTCCTATTATAACATGTTTTCATCCTTTCCGCTCCCCCTATAAAATGACAAGATATTACCCATATTTACCCCAAATTTATAAATTGTCGCACCATTTCTGGTCATTTTTAAGCTAAAATGACTATACTATGTCGAGGAGAAGAAAGATTGCTTATTAGAGGGGAAACACATGACAAACAATTCACTTCCTGATTACAGTCAGGATCAACAATGGCTAATCAAACCTGAAACAATCCGCTACCCGGTGGATGTCTTTTATTTGTGTCCCACTGCCTATTACGACGGAGGGCTCACCGATCCCATCTGCAGAATGGACGATGGGGATGTACGGGCGCGGATGCTGGAACACATCGAAAACAAGGGCTCTGCCTTCATCACCGTGGGCAATTTTTTTGCCCCCATGTACCGCCAGGCCAACGTGGACTGCCTGGTGAGCCCCGACCCGGAAGCTTCCATCTCCTTGATGGAGGGCCCGGTGGCCAGCACCCAGCAGGCCTTCCGGTATTACATGGACCATTTCAACAATGGCCGGCCCTTCATCCTAGCAGGCCACTCCCAAGGTTCCATCATGCTGTCCATCATCCTGGGCTCCATCTTTAAAAAGAAACCGGAATACAACAGCAAGCTGGTGGCGGCCTACATCATCGGCTACGGCATCACCTCCTTCTATCTGGCGGAAAATTCCCATCTGAAGTTCGCCAAGGGACGGGACGACACGGGGGTCATCGTCTCCTACAACACCGAATCCCCGGGGGTGACGGCGGAAAACATCACCCTGCCCGAGGGCTCCATCTGCATCAACCCCATCACCTGGACCCGGGGGCCGGAACTGGCCAGCCCCTACGAAAGCCTGGGCTCCCACCTGATCGTCCGGGACAGCGCCGGCAACCTGGTGTCCCGCCGGGATGTCCGTCACTTCGCCGATGCCGCCGTCAATCTGGAACGGGGGGTCGTGGTCTGCTCCACCGCCAACCCCGACGATTTCCGCGTCGTCGGTGACGAAAAGCACTTCCCCCGGGGCATCCTCCACACCGCCGACTACCAGCTGTACTACTACGACCTGCGCCAGAACGCCGAGGACCGAATCGACGCCTATCTGCGCAGCCACTGATGAGTATTCATTTGCACAGGCCTACGGAAAATTTACAGCCATTTTTTGCGACTCCTTTGCGAATATTTCCATTCCAATTGGCCGTAAGCCGTGATATCATGATTTACATAGCATGATTATGCAGGAATCGAGGAAGCAAGTTATGGATATGGACAATATACTCAGATCGAACGAAGGAAAACTCCGGATCATCCAGGAAACGGTGCCGGGGAAACAAGTCACCCTGGCCCATGTCATCGCCGGCCCCGACGCCGTCGTCTATCAGAAGCTGGGCCTCAACCCGGCTGTGGATTACTCCCAGGCAGCCATCGGCATCCTGAGCATGACGCCGCCGGAAATCGCCGTCATCGCGGGGGATATGGCCATCAAGACCGCCCACGTGGACATCGGCTTTATCGACCGGTTCAGCGGGACCCTCATCTTCACAGGACGGATCTCCGACGTCAACTCGGCGGTACGGGCGATCCTCAACTACCTTAAGACGACCCTCGGCTTTACGATTTGCGATATTACCAGAACCTGATAACCAGATAAAAATGCGTTAAGTAAAAGACACTGGCAATTTATTGCGGGTGTTTTTTTATTCGGCCCAAATTTTGAAAACAAGGAAACGAACGGAGGAAGGCTCCATGAAGAAAATGGTCCTTATGGGCCGCAGCGAATGCGGCAAAACCACCCTGAAGCAGGCCCTCAAGGGGAAGAAGATCCAATACGAAAAGACCCAGGCCATCAATTACTTTGACATCATCATCGACACCCCGGGGGAATACGCGGAAAACGCCAGCCTGGCCCGGGCCCTGGCCCTGTACTCCTACGAGTCCGACGTGGTGGCCCTGCTCATTTCCGCCACCGAGCCCTACTCCCTGTACCCGCCGTGCATCGACGGCGTCTGCACCCGCCCGGTCATCGGCATCGTCACCCAGATCGACTCGCCTTACGCCCACACGGATCAGGCCATCGAGTGGATGCGGCTGACGGGGGCCAACCCCATCTTTCCCATCAGCTCGTATACCGGTGAGGGGCTGTGGGATCTGCTGACTTACCTGCGGGAGCCGGGGGATGAGTTCCCCTTCACCCGGGAGGAGCTGGAGACCCCCAGGGAAATTCTTTCTACCAAGTACGAAGCGCCGGAAATCGGCTCGGAAATCGACGATATGACCGACACGGACTTCATCGACATCGACTACCGCATGAAGGTATAGCGAAAAGGACCTTGTCTCCCATCTTTGGGAAGCAAGGTCCTTTTTGATTCTATAATAAATGTTTTGAAAGCCTCCGATTGTGATGGAAGGCTCTGTCTATTTCAGCTTTAAAAAATCCCCTGGGTCCAGGGCCACCCCGATTTCATGGGCGCGGATGCCGATGGCGGCAACCCCTTCCATTTCTTCGGCCCGTCCCTTGAAGCTGAGCTGCCAGTCCTCGCACCAGAAGCTGACTGCCGATGGGTCCGTCGCCGCTGATACCGCCAATGCCCCTCCATCCGGCTTTTCAGATATCGCAGGAATTTCAGAAATTCCCGACACTTCCGCTGACGGGGCCTGTTCCGCCGGACAGGGTGGCCGGGGCCTGTCCTTCCATCCCGTCCAGGGAAAAATCCCGGATGAACCGGGCGGCCACGGCCTCCCGCTTGTCCTTGGGCACCGCCACGCCGATGTTTTTCACCATCGTCATGTTGGAGAACAGGGCGTACTGCTGGAACAGGTATCCCACCCGGCGCTGCTGGGGCGGCAGGTTGATCCCCGCCTCGGAGTCGTAGAGCACCCGGCCGTTCAACACGATGCGTTCCCGGTCCGGCTTCTCGATGCCGGCGATGCACTTCAGGGTCAGGCTTTTGCCGCAGCCGCTTTCCCCCAGGACGGCGAAGATCTCGTCCTCCACGTCGAAGGCGGTTTCCAGGGTGAAGCCCGGATAGCTTTTTTCAATCGCCACTGTCAATCCCATGGGCTCACCCCCTTCCCTTCTGCTTTTGTCTGGCGTTGACGGCGTTCATCCCCAAAATGGACAGTAAGGATATGGTCACGATCACCGCCACCCACCGATAGGCCGCCTCGTAGTGGCCCAGCTGCACCGCGGAGTACACGGCGATGGCCAGGGTCTGGGTCTTGCCGGGGATGTTCCCCGCCAGCATGATGGTGGCGCCGAATTCCCCCAGGGCCCGGGCAAAGGTGAGCACCGTTCCGGAGATGATCCCCGGCAGGCAGTTGGGAAAGACCACCCGCCAGAAAATGGCGGTCTCCGACAGGCCCAGGGTCCGCCCGGCGTCGATGAGGTCCGTATCCATCTGTTCAAAGGCCCCCCGGGCCGTGCGGTACATCAATGGGAAAGCCACCACCGTGGAGGCGATGACCACCCCCACCCAGGTGAACACGATCTGGATGCCGAACTGGGCCAACCATTTCCCGATGCCGCTGGCCTTGCCGAAAAACACCAGCAGGAAGAAGCCCACCACCGTCGGGGGCAGCACCAGAGGCAGGGTGAAGACAGCGTCCCAAATCCCCGCCCCGTGGCGCATCCACGCCACCTTCCATGCCGCGAATATCCCGATAAAAAAGGTAATGACCGTGGCGATGCCCGCAGCCCTCAACGATAATGTCAATGGTGACCAGTCCATGCTTTCCCCCATACAGTGCTGTATTTGTTACTTACTAGTATAAATGGTAAAGCCGTACTTGGTCAAGATATCCTGGGCATCTTTCGTCTGCAGGAAGGCTGTGAATTTCTTGGCAGCGTCTTTCTGGGTGGACGCCTTGACGATTCCCATGGGGTAGATGACCGGATCACAGCTGCCGTCCGGCGCTTCACAAATCACCTCCACCTTGTCTTCGATGGCCGCGTCGGTGGCGTAGACCACACCACATTCAGCGTTGCCCGTCGCCACCCAGTCCAGGACCTGACGGACGTTGGTGCCCAAATTGGCCTTGGCCTGCACCGTGTCCCAAATCCCCAGGTTGGTGAAGATGGTCTGGGCGTACTGGCCCACGGGCACATCGGAATTCCCCAGGGCCACCATCTTGACCTTGTCCGTTCCCACATCCTGGAAGGATTTGACATCCAGGCTGGAGCCCTTGGTCTTGATGAGCACGACCTTGTTTTCCAGAAGCTTGACGATGGTATCCGAATCCATGAGCCCCTTGTCGTTGAGGGCGTTCATCTGCTTCATGGCCGCCGATACGAACACGTCCGCCGTGGCCCCTTGTTCGATTTGCTTCTGCAGGGTCCCGGAGGAATCGTAGCTGAAGTTGACCTTGATGTTGGGGTACTGTTCGTTGAATTTGGTGCCAATTTCATTGAAGGCGTCAGTCAAGCTGGCTGCCGCCATCACCGTGATCTCCCCGGAGGTATTGTCCTTCTGGGTACATCCCGCCAACACACCGCCGGCCACCAGGGCCAGCGCCACGATCACTGCGATCCATTTTTTACTCATTTTGCTTTCCTCTCTCTTCTTTTTATTGTGTCTTCTTATTGTGTTTTCAGATTCTGTTTTTCCGTTATTCGTTCGTCCGTCTGTTCCGTCCTTCCATCAGCCGCAATGGCCGAAGCCGCAGTTGGGGAAGGTACACATCGGGCAGGACAGGCACAGGCCGCCCTGGCCCATTTTGTGGAAATCCCCGGCATTCAGCCGCTGTCCGCAGGCCACCCGGGGCAGGACCAGATCAAAGATGGTCCGCCTGCTGTACATCACGCAGCCGGGCAGGCCCATGATGGCCGCGCCCCCTTGGGTGTAGGCCAGCATAAACATGGCTCCCGGCAGCACCGGCGCCCCGTAGGTCACCACCTCCGCTCCCGTGTTCCGGATGGCCAGGGGCGTGCGGTCGTCGGGGTCCACGCTCATGCCCCCGGTCACCGTCACCAGGTCGCAGCCGTCGGACAGGAAGGCCGCGATGGCACCGGTGATCATAGCCGGGTCGTCGTCGCAGGCGGTGACGGCCACGTCGGTGATGCCCACTTCCGCCAGCTTGTCCCGGACCACCGGCGAAAAGGTGTCCTTGATCCGGCCCTTGAAGACCTCGCTGCCCGTGGTCACGATGCCCGCTTTGTGAGCCAGGTAGGGCCGCACGTTGAAAATGGGCGCGTCCCCGCCGATCTCCCTGGCCAGGGCCATCCGGTCCTTCTTGATGACCAGGGGGATGACCCGGGTGCCGGCCACCTTGTCCCCGGCCTTCAGGGGCAGATTGCCGTGGCGGCTGGCAATCATCATATCCCCCAGGGCGTTGATGCCGTCCAGCTTGTCCACATCGATGGAAAGGACGCCGTCACAGGTGGCGGTGAGCTCGATCTTGCCCTCCTTCACATCCGAGGGACGCAGGTTCACCCCCTGGCAGATTTCCCGGAGGATTTCCGCCGCCTCATTTTCGTGGTACATGGTATCGTCATTCTCCCAGACGTACAGATGCTCCTTCCCCACGGAAAGCAGCACGGGGATGTCTTCCTCCCGGACCACATGGCCTTTTCGGAACACGGCGTCCTTGGTCACCCCCCGCACGATCTGGGTGATGTCGTGGCAGAGCACGTGGCCCACGGCGTCTTTGGTATCGATCAGTTTCATCTTGTCTCCTTTCTCTTACGGCCCCGGCTTCAGGCCCTGCGCCGGTGCTCTGCCCGGTGGCGGATCATTTCCGCCGCCACGCTCACGGCGATTTCCGCCGGCGTTTCCGCCAGAATATCCAGGCCGATGGGGTTGTGAATCCGGGCGATATCCGTGTCGTCAAAGCCGGCCACGTGGAGCCTGTCCACCGTGGTCCCGAACTTCCTATGG